>Ga0256841_1001092_pt1 | contig 24699 bp, 17 predicted proteins | sample 356308metaG_FD_185971 | JGI IMG/M metagenome (GOLD analysis project Ga0256841, IMG submission 185971) | Hydrothermal vent microbial communities from Mid Atlantic Ridge, Atlantic Ocean - 356-308 | ecosystem: Environmental > Aquatic > Marine > Hydrothermal vents | place: Atlantic Ocean: Mid...
GGGCTTTCATCCTCGGGCGAGCGGCCTCACACCCGGCTCAGGTGCGTATCCTTGAAGGCCGTCCCATATTTCAGCCCATAGCCGATCCCCCGATCCAGTCCGATGTGCGCGAGCCAGATCAGCGCGATCGGCGTGAGGATGCCGGAACCGAAAGCCGTTCCCCAGACGAGCCTCGCCACGGGGAAAACGTACGTGTGCGCGAGGTTATAGAGAATGCCCCCCGCACGCGGACCGACGAGGTAGCCTGCCATAAACAGATCGGGGGCCAGAAAAAGCGCCACGAAGAGGAACCACCCGCCTCCGAGATGAAAATAGGCGGCGGTGGCGAGCGCAAAAACGGCCCATCCTTCGAGGTAAAGCAGGCGTTTCGGCATGAGGAAGCAAGCGCGGTTTAAAGCGTTTCGTCGAGGAGGGCGAGCACGTTTTCGAGGGGCCGCCCGATGACGGCGCGGTCGCCGGAGACGACGATGGGCCGTTCGATGAGGATCGGGTTCTCGGACAGGAGGCGGAGCCATTCGTCGCGGCTGCGGTCGTCGTCGAGGCGGAGGCCGAGTTCCCGGAAGCGCCGCTCGCCGGTGCGGATGAGGGCCTGCGGCGGGAGGTCGAGCTTCCGGCAAAGGGCGTCGAGCGCCTCGGGCGAAGGCGGCTCCTTCAGGTAGGCGATCACCTCGGCTTCGACGCCGCGCGCTTCGAGCGCCTTCAGCGCCGCGCGGCTCTTGCCGCATCGGGGGTTGTGGAAAATCTGGACTTCCGGCATGAGGAAGGGGCGTTTGAACAGGGGGCGTTTGAACGGGCCGTCGTGCTCTCACCGATGGCGAAGCACGCGCCCGGGGCGGAGGCCCGTCGGGGCGTCGTTCCGGAAGACCACACGGCCGTTGACGAAGACGTAGACGACGCCCGTCGCATATTGATGCGGGTCGGTGAACGTGGCATGGTCGGCGACGGCGGCGGGATCGAGCACGGTCACGTCGGCGAAGGCGCCTTTGCGGAGCACGCCCCGGTCGGTCAGCCCGAGGCGCCATGCCGGGAGGCTCGTCATCTTACGCACGGCTTCTTCGAACGAGAGCACGTGCTCCTCGCGCACGTAGCGGGCGAGCACGCGGGCGAAGGCGCCGTAATTGCGCGGGTGCGGCACGCCCGCCCCCGGCGCGGGGATGCCGCCGTCGGACGAGATCATCGTGTACGGATGCCGCATGATGCGCCGCACGTCCTCCTCCGACATCGAATGGAAGACGCCCTGACAGCCGCCCTTCTCCTGAAGCTCCATCGCCACGTCGGCGGCGTTTTCGAGCGTCACGGGCCGGCCGCGATCGGCGAGGAGGTCGGCGAGGCTCTTGCCGTTGAGCGAGGCGTCCCACGGGCAGTTCGCCGCCACCACCGTGGCCGGGTCGCCGCCGCGCTCCTCGTCGAGGTGTTTCACGATGTCCGCCTTGATGCGGGCGCGCGTCTCCGGGTCGGCGAGGCGGGCGAGGAGCGCCTCCGTGCCGCCGTCCTTGCTCCAGGCGGGGAAGAGGATCGTCAGCCCCGTGCTCGAGGCCGTGTACGGATACTGATCGCTCGACACGTCCACGCCCCGCGCGCGGGCCTCGTCGATGAGCCGGAGCGAGGCGGCGCTCATCCCCCACCGATGCTTCCCGATGACCTTGTGGTGCGTCACCTGCGCGGGCAGCCCGGCCTCCTCACCGACGCGGATCACCTCGGCCACACTTTCGAGCAGCCGCCCGCCCTCGTCGCGGATGTGGCTGATGTACAGACCGCCGCGCCGCGCCGCCACGCGCGCCAACGCGATCAGTTCGTCCGTCTCGGCGAATGCGCCGGGCGTGTATTCGAGGCCCGAGGACAACCCGAAGGCGCCCTCCTCCATGGCGCGCGCGACCATCGCCTCCATGCGGGCGAGCTCCTCGGCGGTCGGCGCGCGATCCTCCTCGCCGACGACCGCCGCGCGGATCGAGCCGTGCCCCACGAACGCGCCGAAGTTGATCGCCGCGCGGGCGGCTTCGAGGCGGTCGAGGTACGGCCCGAGCGGGAGCGGCGAGGCGCCGTCCTGCCCGCCGAAGACCGTCGTCACGCCCTGCCGGAGGTAGTTCTCCGCGAGCGGGCGGGCGAAGATGCCGCTCGTCTCCGGCGTCGTGCTCGAAGCATGGCTGTGGATGTCGATGAAGCCGGGCACGACGGCCAGCCCGCGCACGTCGAGGCGAAGGGCCGCCTTCTTGTCCGAGAGATCACCCACCGCGCCGATGTGATCGCCGACGAAGCCGACGTCCGCCACGACGGGCGGGTTGCCGAGGCCGTCGTACACCGTCCCCCCTTCGAGCACGAGGGTGAAGGCGATCTGCTTCAGGGGCGGGACGGGCTGCCCCGCTGCGAGGCCCGCCGCGAAGCCGGCAAAGACCGGAAGCCAGGCAAAACGGCGGATACAGGCGCGAAGGACGGACATCATGAACGTGGGGTTGGAGAGGGACGGTTCACGGCGCGGAGAAAGCCTGCACGTGCTCGGCGTTCGAGGCAACCGCGACGGGGCTTCAACGGTCGCCATAGATCTCCGAAAAAAGCTCGCGCTGCTTATGGTCCCCGATCATGATCAGTTCCATGCCCGGCATGAGGCGGGTCGAGGGGGACACATGCGTGATGACTTTTCCGTCTTCCCGCACGGCGATCACGTTCAGCCCCGTCTTCGCTCCGATGCCGCTTTCGGCGATCGTCTTTCCGGCCAGGGATTTCGGCAGGGGGACCGAAAACAGATCGACGCGCTCCCCGATCACGATGAGTTCGCGGTTCTTGATGATCGAAAAGACGGCATCGACCCCGAGGGTATGGTAGCTCAGCACGAAGTCCGCCCCGGCGCGGTGGAGGGCTTCCACGTTCCGCTCGTACGTGACGCGGCTGACGATGCGAAGCTCCGGGTTCAGGTGCCGGCAATACGAGGCCAGGTAGATGTTCATCGCGTCGTCGTTCGTGCTCAAGAGCACCGAAGGCGCCTCCATGATCCCGGCCTCATGAAGCAGGTCGTAATCCGCGGCATCTCCGATGAAGACGGCTTTGCACTGCTCTCCGTACCGCGAGCACACGACCGGATCCCGCTCGACGAGATGGACCGGCGCTCCCTTGCGCCCCAGCGCCCGAATGGCCGCCTTGCCCACGACCCCGCCCCCGATGACGAGCACCGGGTTCGGGTTGAAGTCGTAGATGACGAGCAGGTTGTTCAGTTCTTCGAGTTGCTGCTCGGCGCCCACGATGACGGCGACGGTCGTCTCGGAGAGCCGGTAGTCGGGGTGCGCCGGAAGCAGTTCGCCGCGCTCCCACACCCCGACGATGCTCACGCCGGTGTGCTCGCGGAGGCGCGTCTCGCGGATCGTCTTTCCCGCCAGGGGCGTGCGGTGAAGCGGGAACTCGGCGATGAGCAGGTCTTCGTACCGCCCGATGGCGTGCGCCTCGGCGTGCATCGCGTTGACCCGGTTGGCGAGCTGTTCGCCCAGCCAACGCTTGAGCGGCAACACCTTCATCGCCCCGCTCAGTTCGAGCACGTCGATGGCGTGCTCCTGATCGGCGAGCGCCACGACCTGCGTCTCCGGCGCGACCTCGTGGACCGTCAGGATGATGTTCGTGTTAATGATGTCCGACCTGTTGGCGAACACCATGCGGGCCCGATGCGCCCGCACCGCCTCGTACGTCTCTTTCCGATCCACTGCGCCCCGGATCACCGAGAGTCCCCGCGTATAGAGCTCCGACGCCCGCGCCTCGTCCCCTTCGAGGATGAAGTAGGGGATCTCCTCCCGCTCGAGCCGCTGGATCAGCCCCGGAGCGATGGGGTCGTAGGCGCAAAGGACGACGTGCCCGGAGGCGCCCGGAGGCGCATACGTAGGCGCGGTCATGCGGAAGCGCGCCTCCAGCCACGGCCCGATGCGGATGAAGACGAACGGGAGCACGAGAAAAAGCAGGAGAATGCCCGTATTGAGCACGACGATCGAGAAAATGCGCCCGATGTCGCTGGTGAAGGTGATGTCCCCAAAGCCAAGGGTGGTCATCACGGTGAGTGTCCAGTACAGCCCCGTGATCCACGAGTACGTCCGCCCCTCGAAGTGCTCCATGAGCACGTGGAAGAGCTGAGTGAAAACCAGCACCACCACCACCACAATGGCCAGATAACGCATCAAGACCTGGATGTTTCTCTGAGCCTGGCGGTCGCGCCGGGCGTGAGGCCATCGTTTTTGGGGCAAGCGTTTCATGGAACTTCGGCTTCCTCTTCGTTGAGACGATGCGACCCTCCCTGCAACGCGCGACCGGACGCGCGAAGAGCCGCCGTATTATAAAGAAGAAAACCCGTCTCATGCTGTCGCCGCGCAGAAACTCTGTGACAAAATTGAGACCGGGCGGCGTCGAGGGGCGCCCCGTGGTGGGAAGCGGAAGCCGCAAGACGAGCGCGGGGAGTCTCTTTTCGGGGGATTGTATGGGGGTTGGGGGGTGGGATGAAAAGCTTCGACGGCGAGCGACCGGGAGCCCTTCGACGGCGAACACCGCATGCCCTCCCGGAAGCATCCCTCGCCTGCGTATGCTATCTTTCGGGCGGCGGGCGAACGTCCGGAGCGTCCGCCTTTCCTTTCATCAGACCAGCGATCCACGATGCGCGTCGGAGTCATCGGCACGGGCGAGCGGGCGGAGCGGCGGGCGCGGTTCCTCCGCGCGCGGCCCGGCACGACGTTCGCCGGCTTCTTCGCCGCCCTTCCCGACGACCTCGCCCCGCCCGGCCTCGACGCCTTCCTCGACCAGACCGAGGCGGTCTTCATCACCGTGCCCACCGGCGCGCATTTCCGCATGGCCGAGGCGGCGGCGAAGCGGGGCGCGCACGCTTTCCTCGAATGGCCGCCCGCCACCTCCATCCGAGAATGCGAGGCCATGCTGCATCTGGCGGAGGAGGCCGGCGTCGAGGTGGGCGTGAGCCGTCCCCTCCGGTTCCACCCGCTCTTCGCGGCGCTGCCGTCGGGGTGGCAGCCCTCCGTGATCGCGCTCACCGTGCGCGTCGGCGAGGCCGATCCGAGACCGTGGCCCCACCGCCTCGCCGACGCGGTGGACCTGTGCGCGGCCCTCGCGCGAAGCGGCAGCGCCCAGCGCATCGACGCCGAGGCCGTGCGCGGCGTCGGCGCCCGCCCCGAAGCCGTCGCCTTCACGCTCCGGTTCCACAACGGCGCCCTCGCGCAGGTCTGCCTCGGGCGCTTCCCCCTCGACCACCGCGCCACGGTGTACGTCGCAGGCGGCGACCTCCACCATACGTTCGACCTCCGTGAAGCGGCCGGCGAAGGGGCGGAGAACGCCGGGACGTCCGGAGCGTTGGAAAGCCCCGCCTCCCTCTCGCCCGAAGCGATGGAGACCGACGCCTTCCTCACCGCCCTTGCCGAGCAACGCCCGCCTCCCGTGACCCTCCTCGACGGCCTCCACACGATGCGCCTCGTCGAACGGCTCATGGAACGGCTCCGGTGAACCCGCCGCCCTTGCTCGGCCCCTTTTCCCGATGAACCTTTCTTCGAAACTCAAAGATCAGCCGTACGAGCCGATCCTTCGCCGGGTCGGGGAAGTGGCCGTGCGCGAAGGCATCGAGGCATATGCCGTCGGCGGGGTCGTCCGCGACGCGCTCCTCGGCCGGGAGACCACCGACATCGACTTCGTCACCGTCGGGCGCGGCACGGGCATCCGGCTCGCCGAGGCCGTCGCGGAAGCGCTCGGCGGGCGGACGGCCCACGTCTATCCCAACTTCGGCACCGCCGCCATCCGTCTGCCCGGCGCGTTGCCCGGCGGGCGGGCGCTCGTGCTCGAGTTCGTCGCCGCGCGCAAGGAGAGCTATCGCGCCGACTCGCGCAAGCCCATCGTCGAGGACGGCACGCTCGAAGACGACCTCCGCCGCCGCGACTTCACGGTCAACGCCATGGCCCTCCACCTCGCGCCCGAGCGCTTCGGCGAGCTCATCGACCCCGAGGGGGCCGGGCGCCGCGACCTCGAACGGAAGATCCTCCGCACCCCGCTCGACCCGCTCCGGACCTTCGAGGACGACCCGCTCCGCATGGTCCGGGCCGCGCGGTTCGCCGCACAGCTCGGCTTTCGCATCCACCCCGCCACGTTCGCGGCCATGCAGAAGAAGGCGCACCGTATCCGCATCGTCAGCCAGGAGCGCATCACCGACGAGCTGCAGAAGATCATGTGCGCCCCGCGCCCTTCGGTCGGGTGGCGCGTGCTCTTCGAGGCGGGCCTGCTCCGGCATTTCTTCCCCGAACTCGCGGCCCTCAAAGGCGTCGAGACCATCGAGGGACACCGCCACAAGGACAACTTCTACCACACGCTTCAAGTGCTCGACAACCTCGTGCGGCTCACCGGGGACCGCCCGTGCGAGGAGACGCTGTGGCTCCGGTGGGCGGCGCTCCTCCACGACATCGCGAAGCCGAAGACGAAACGTTTCGAGGAAGGCGTCGGGTGGACGTTTCACGGGCACGAGATCCGCGGCGCGCGCATGATCCCGAAGCTCTTCCGACGCCTCCGGCTGCCGTCCGACGAGCGGATGCGCTACGTGCAAAAGCTCGTCCGGCTCCACCACCGCCCCGTCGCCCTCGTGGACGAGCACGTGACCGACTCCGCCGTGCGCCGCCTCCTCTTCGACGCGGGCGAGCTCATCGACGACCTGATGACGCTCGTCCGCGCGGACATCACGTCGAAGAACCCGCGCCGGGTGCGCCGCTACCTCCGCGCCTTCGACGAGGTGGAGCAGAAGATGGCCGAGGTGGAGGAGAAGGACCGGCTCCGCAACTTCCAGCCTCCGGTGGACGGCCGCGAGATCATGGAGACGCTCGGGCTGAAGCCGGGGCCGGTGGTGGGGCGGCTGAAGGAAGCCGTCCGCGAGGCCATCCTCGAAGGCCTCATCCCGAACGAGCACGACGCCGCCTTCGAATACCTCATGCGCATCAAGGACGAGATCCTCGCCGGGGCGGAGGAGGGGCGCTAACGCACGCGCACCGGAGCGGGCGCGCTGTACGGGGTCGTCGTCGAGGCGGTCCGTGCCCTGCGCCCACGGAATCCCGAAACGGATCACCTGTTCGTCACCCGGCTGCATCGGGAACGGCCCGGCAAAGAGGAACATCTTCTGATCGTCTCCAAAGGCGCGCCGGGCGCCTCCCCCGTCGGTTCCACGTTCTCCATGCTCCAACAGGCTTCGGTCACGGGGTCTCCCGGATACGTCCCCGTGACGGGAACGTCTGTGAGCGGACTCGCGCCGTCACCGCCCAGCGAATCATCGGCCCTGTCCGTCATTCCTCACGATTTCGTATCATCAAAGGTGGAGCCCGCGCGGCTTTTTCGCAATCCCACCCCCCGTGCCCTCTTCCGAGCATCCATGGAACCCGCCTCCCCGAAAACGCCTGCGCCGCCGGAGCGCGCCCAACTGCCGGACGCTGTCGCGGCGGTGGTGCGGGGAGCGGAGGGGCTTGCCGGAAAAGTGCGGGGGCTGGCCGTGGCGGCGCTCGTCTCCGGCGCGTGGCTGTGGGCGCTCGCGGCTTACCCGTTCGCCTTCCGCGCGTGGTGGGCGTGGGCGCTCGCCGGGGCGGCCCTCGCGGCGGCGCTCTTTCCGGGCGTCGTGCTCCTGCTCTTCGACCTCGGCCTCCGGCGGTTCCTCGACCTCCCGCGCCGCCTCTCCGACGCGCTCGACGCAGGTTCCGGCCATGCCGCCACCGTGTACGAAGCCGCCCTCCCCGTCTCCGAGGCGCGGGGGTGGCGGCGTCCGTGGGCGCTCGTCAAGGGCCTCCTCGACCTCCGCCGCCTCGCGCTCGAGAGCAAGGCCATGCTTCTCGAATATGCCGCCCTGTGGCGTCTGCTCAACCCGTGGACGCTCCTCGTCGTGCTCGCCGCCCTCGTCGGCGCGCTCGCGCTCATCGGCGCGGCGGCGCTCGCCACCCTGGTCGTCGCGCTCTTCTGAGGGCGCACTTTCGACGGCTTTTCGTACCTTCTTCCCGTCACCCGCCTTTCCCTTCGCCCCATGGAACCACAGCCCCGGAAAAGCCGGACCCTTCGGACGGTTCTCATCGTCCTCATCCTCGTCGCCGCCGTGGTCGCGGCGTACTTCATCCTCACGTATGACCGGAAGCCCGCCGAGACGCCGCCCGAAGCCGAGGCGCGGGTGGAGTTCGTGACGTGGAACCTGTACAACTTCGGCCGCTCGAAGGACGACCAGGAGATGGCCTTCATCGCGGAACGGCTCCGGGACTTCGATCTCGTCGCCATACAGGAGGTCTCGGTGAGCCGGGAGGGCGAGCGCGCCGTTCGCCGCCTCGTCGAGGCGCTCCACCGCCTGGGCGGGCGGTGGGACTACGCGCTCAGCGACCCCACGAGCGGCGACGGCTCCGAGCGGTACGCGTACGTGTGGAACGCCGACCGCGTGCGGCTGCTCGGCCACGGATGGCTCGAACCCTCGCTCTCCCGCCCCATCGACCGCGAGCCGTTCCTCGCCCGCTTCGAGGTCGGCGACCGGCAGCTCCTCGTCGCGAGCTTCCACGCCGTGCCCACCTCGAAGAAACCCGCCCGCGAGATCCGCCTCCTCGAACGCCTCCACGAACGCTATCCCGACGACGACCTCGTCATCGCGGGCGACTTCAACCTCTCCCAGGCAAGCAGCGCCTTCGACGCGCTCAAGGCCGAAGGCCTCGCCCCCGCCCTCGTCGGGCAAAAGACGAGCGTCAAAATGAAACGGAAAGACGGTGAGCACCTCGCCAACGAATACGACAATATTTTTTACGAAACCGGGCCGCTCCGCGTGGAAGAAGTGGGCGTGATCGACTTCACCGAGCAGTTTTCGACGCTCCGCGAGGCCCGCCGCATCTCCGACCACCTGCCCGTGTACGTGGACCTCGCGTGGAACTGACCCCCCGCTCACGCGAAGCCGTCCATGCGGTTGAGCCGCCGCCAATAGTGGTGATACGGATCGAAGGGGCGATAGCGAAACGGTTCCTTCTCGAAACGGGCGATCCACCGCTCCTCCCACGCGCGGGCTTTGGCGTCGGCGGCGCGATGGTCCGCGTCGGTGAGGGGGCGGGCGGGGTCGTCGAAGGGGGCCAGGAGCGCGCGTTCGGCGGCGTCGCGGTCGGCGCGGAAGGCGGCGCGGGCGTCGGGATCGGCAAGCACGAGGTGGCGATGTCCCCGCTCGCGGCGACGCCACAGGCTCTCCGCGGGGTTTGCGCCGGGGTCGGTGAACACGAACGAGGGGGCGGAGAAGCTCACCGGCTTGAACAGCGAGAGACACGGCGCGGACGTGCCGGTGAAACAGACCACGTCCGACGCGCCGCCGAGCCGCGCCGCCATCGAAGCGGTGGTCTGGCTCCGGCGGATGAAGCCTGCGGCGTGCATGCACACGTCGGCGTTCGAGCCCGTCCGGGGGTGATGGTCCGGCCGGGCATGGGCGCGGAGATGCGCGAGCACGTCGGCAAGGGCGACGGACGGGCGCGCGGCGGCGCTCCGGAGGCATGCGCGACTCGTGGCGAGACGCTCTCGCGAACGGCTGAAATACGTCAGGAAGCGCGCCTGAAACGCCGCCGCGAAGTCGAGGTCGCCGCGTCCGTCGAAGCGTCCGCGCTTCCGGGCGAAGGCGTGGAGGCCGTCCGCGTGGAGGTCGAACTCCGTTCGTATCGTGAGGCGGTTCGAGATCGCCGCGTGGGCCCCGACGCGGCGGGCCGCCCACACACGCCCGGCGGTTTCGAGCACCCATGCTTCGGAGGGGTCGGCAATGAGAAAGGAGTTGTCGTACGAGAACGAGCGGTCGCGGAAGCCGGCGGGGCCGCCCTGTCCATAGCGTTCGAGGTGCTCGGTGATGACGTGGAGGGCATGCCGGGCCGTGTCGCCGCGTTCGAGACCGAGGCGCACGAGGTCCATGCCGAGGAGGCCGGGCGTGGGGTCGTGCACGTTCGTGAAGACCGCCTCGTTCCCGATGACGACGCCCCGGTCGTTGACGCCCATCTCCGCGCCCCAGATGCCGTAGGGCACGCTCAGCAGCACGCCATGCCGGTTCGCCGTCTGCGGGATGACGACGTGCGTCGCGCGGATCGTCGGGGCCGGATCGCCGTGCGCCGGCGGCAGGCGCGCCACAAACTGCGGCTCACCCGGCTCGCGGTCGCTGTTTTTGGCAAAAAAGGTCAGCCCGCCTTTCCGGAGCACCTGGGTATCGCACATCGCGCGGGACCGGGGATTTTCGAGGTTCGGGTTTCCGGATTCAATTTCGGGTTTCCGGATTCAATATAGGCCGTGTCGTGGCGAAAAGGCGAAGCCGTCTCGCGACGCTCCTCGGCGCACGATGCCGGACGGCGTGCCCGGTGTGACGCATAGGGCGACCGGCCGGTCGCCCCTACGGGCGGTCGTTTGAAGGATGGCGACCTCCTTCTCGAAACGCTCGTTCTCATGCTCTGCGCGGGGATGCCCGCCATCATGGGGCTTCGAAGACCTCGACGAGGCGATCGGTGAAACCGGCGAGGTGGAAGGCGTGGACGTACCGGAGGACGGCTTCTTCGATGCGCCAGACGACGAAGGCGTCGGCGTCGCGGAGGGGGCGCACGTTTCGATACAGCCGCCGCCGCGCTTCGGCCACGTCCGGATGCGTCCACACGTACCGGCTGCCCGTCTCGACGAGCCACGCCTGCCGCTCGGGCGCGAGGGCGTCGAAGGGGCGGCCCGTCTCGTCCGCGCGGAGCCACTTCTTCCACCGTCCGCTCGCGATGACGGCGCGGCGGAGCGTCTCGGCGAAGCCCGCGTCGTGCCCGAGCCGCCGTTCGAGCGCGACGAGGTCCATGAGCGCCGCATACTCGACGGCGGCCAGCCCCGGCCCGACGTTCGCGCCGCCGACGCCCGCGAGCGGATAGGCGACGAGGTCTTCGACGGCGTCGGTGTAATGGCCTTTGAGGAGCGCCCCGAAGGCGCGGGCGCGGGTCGCCATCCGCCGGGCGCGGGCGGCGTCGAAGCGGGCGGCGTCGAGCGCCACGCCCACGTCGCCGACGACGAAGGTCGGGCGCGGGAGCGCGGCCGCGTCGAGCGCTCCGGCGAGCGCGTCGAGGAACGCCGCGAAGCGCCGTTCGGCCTCGGGACCGCCGCCCGTCTCCTCCGTCCCGGTTTCATACGCCGGCGGCGGAAGCCCCTTTTGCCGCCGGTATGCCTCGGCGTGCCGCATGAGCGCCGTCGTCCGTTCCGCCATCACCGTCACGGGGACGCCGCGCGGGTGACGCGGGTCCGTCGTGGCGTCGAGGTGGAGGAGGCCGTAGCCGGCGTCGAGGCATGCTTCGAGGGTGCGGGTCACCTCGGCGAAGGTGCGTTCGTAGTCGAGCCCTTCGGTGCGGTGGGCGTCTTTCTTCCACGGCCCGCCGTGGTCGAGGCCGAGGATCACCGGCGCGTCGAGGCCCAGGCGGGCGCTTTCGGCGCGCACGAAGGCTGCGAGCGCCGCCGGGGTCCATCCCGTATACCCGCCGTCGCGGTCCACCTGATTGAGCGTGGCGGCGAGGAAGAGGGGGGCGTCGGCCTCGCGGGCGGCGCGGAGGGCGGCGCGCACGACGGCGTCCGAGTTCGGGCACACGGCGAGCAGCGTGCGGCGCTCCGACGCGCGGGCGAGCGCGCGGGCCATCACCGCCGCGAGCGGCAAGCGAGCCGCCTCGGCCCTTGCCCGCAGGCGGGCCGTCCGGGGCGTATCCGAAACGGACATCGGCGTCTCCCCCGTCGCCGCGACGGGATTTTCCGGGTGAAACATACTCCCCCCGAACATAAAGAAAGCGCCCCGGAGATGCTCCCCGAGGCGCTTCGAAATCGTATGTCGCACGGCGCGTTATTCGGTCTCCTCTTCCACCGGCGCGGGCCGCACGTCCCACATCAGCATCGTCTCAATGTCGGCGTAATCCTCTTCGCCCTCTTCATCGACGAACACGTAGTCGCCGAGCTTCTCGCGCTGCATCGGAGAGACGCGCCGCCAGTGCATGCCCTCCTGATCGACGAACTCGTCCGGATACGGGCTTTCGATGCGATACGAGGGGTGGTATGAGCGGTAGGTCTTCGCCGCCTCATAGATCGCCGCGCGCCGCGCGCCGGCCTTCGTCACGCTCCGGCCCGTCACCTTGAACGGCGCAATCGTGATGGTCGCCTGAAAGTAGCCGTCTTCCAGTTCCGTGTATTCGGGCCGCATCACCTTAAAATCGTCGGGATGTGGATAAGCGCTCCGTTCGTTGAAATCCATTCTATAAGGCTTCGTTGTTGGGGGATTGCATGAACCTGTTCAACACACACAATCTACAAAACAGCCCCGGTTTTTATCCATGAACTTTGCACGAGGGCTCCGGTTTCGCCGGAGGGGCGGGGGGGGTTGCGCCGGGGGGCCGTTATTGACCCTCCGGGAAAACCGTTATTGAGTCTGATCGAAGTCCTCCTGTGGATAACCGGCGTCCCATCTTCCCCGGTCTCCCCGGATCGGGTGACAATAACGGATCCATAGCCTCTCAATGGCGCATCACGGGCCTTCGAGCGCGGCGGAGAGGCCCCGGAGCCGAGAACAAATTGTGGAAAAAAAATGCTTGCATAACGGCTCTTCACCCGTTTTATTATTACAGCACACGGCCCCGATTGTCTCTCGAACGGTTTATCGCCTGCGGGCAATAAGCCGTTATTTTTCCTGGTGAAACGGGTCGTGTGTGGAGCTTTCTCATGGTGACGGGTGCGTCATCTCCGTTGCGCCGCATCCGCTCTTTTCCGATCCCGGCGTCCCACCCACTAGCGCCCGGTCGAGAGCCCCCTTTCCGCCCGCTCACATTTGTTTCACCGTTACCGATCCGGAGTTTCTGTATGCCTGCTTCCCCATCCACCGACACCACTTTGTTCGAGAGCGAAACGCCCGAGCCGGAGCAGCTCGAAGGCGGCCTCGCCATCTCGCGCGTTTTCTCCGCCGAAGGCGCGGATCCCTTCGATTCCGTGACGTGGGAAACCCGTGACGCCGTCATCAAAAACCACACGGGCCAGGCGATCTTTGAACAGAAAGGCGTCTCGTTTCCGAAGAGTTGGAGCCGGCTCGCCACGAACGTGGTCGCCAGCAAATATTTTTACGGCGACCTCGCGCACGCCGGCGAGGATCCGGCAAAGGGCGGGCGCGAGCATTCGCTCCGGCAACTGATCCACCGCGTCACGCGCACCATCGCCGACTGGGGCATCGAGCAGCATTACTTCGCCACGAAAGCCGACGGCGAGCGCTTCTACGACGAGTTGACGTGGCTTTGCGTCAACCAGTACGGCTCCTTCAACAGCCCCGTGTGGTTCAACGTGGGTTTGCACCAACGGTACGGCGTGCGCGACACCGGCGGAAAGACGATCTACGGGTGGGACCGCAAGCGGAAGAAGATCGTCGAGGTGGACCCGTACGAGCGCCCGCAGGCTTCGGCCTGTTTCATCATCTCCGTCGAGGACTCCATCGACGACATCTGGCAGCTCATGGGCGAGAGCGCCCGGCTGTTCAAGTACGGCTCCGGGGTGGGGGCGGACTGGTCGAAGCTGCGCTCCTCGCGCGAGAAGCTCTCCGGCGGCGGCATCCCGTCGGGGCCGGTCTCGTTCATGCGCGTGCAGGACGCCACCGGCGGCACCATCAAGAGCGGGGGCAAGACGCGGCGGGCCGCCATCATGCAGACGCTGAAGGTATGGCACCCCGACATCCTGGAGTTCGTCGAGGCCAAGCAAGGGGAGGAAAAGAAGGCGTGGGCGCTCATTGAGCAGGGCTACGACGGCTCGTTCAACGGTCCCGCCTACGGCTCGGTCGCTTTTCAGAACGTGAACCAGTCCGTGCGCGTCACCGATGAGTTCATGCACGCGGCGGACAACCGGGCGTCGTATGCGCTCCGCGCCGTGCTCACCGGCGACGCCGTCGAAGAGGTGGACGCCGCTGCGCTGCTCGAAAAGATCGCCGAAGGCACGTGGATCTGCGGCGACCCCGGCCTTCAGTATGAGGACACCATCCAGAAGTGGCACACGTGCAAAAACTCGGGGCCGATCAACTCGAGTAACCCGTGCGTGACGGGGGACACGCTGGTGGCCACCGCCGACGGTCCGCGCCGCATCGACAGCCTGCTCGGCGAGAGGCCGAAGGTCGTCGGCCTCGACGGCAAGCTGCACCGCACCACCCGCGTCATCGAGACGGGCGTCAAGCCGGTCTATCGCCTGCGCACAAAGAGCGGCTATGAAGTCAGGCTCACGGCCGACCACCGCGTCTGGACGGAGAACCGGGGCGACGTACCCGCCTGCGAATTGACCCGGGACGACGTTGTCCGCCTCGTCGCGCCGCGCTTCGGCGCCGAGACGCTGGAAGCGGACGTAGCCGAATACGTCGGCCTCATGCTCGGCGACGGCTGTGTTTCCGGGCATGCGGCAACGCTGACGATGGACAAGGACACCGAGTGGGCCCTCGCGGAAAAAGCAGCGGCGGTCGCCAACCGTTTCGAACGGCCCCCCCACTTTGCCGGCGTCACGGTGACGGAGCGTGCCGCGAGCGCCACCGTCGCTCCTGCGGCCCGAGCCGTCGCCGACCTCCCGGCGCCGTGGGCCGTGCTCGATCAGGGCAGCGCCGGCAAGCGGCTGACCGACCGCGCCCTCCGGCTCGACCGGCAGAGCGTCGCCGCCCTGATGCGCGGCCTCTTCACCGCCGACGGCACGGTAGTCGATTCCACCGACAAGAGCCCGTATGTGGGCCTCGACTCCGGCAGCGAGGAACTCCTCCGCCAGGTGCAGCTTCTCCTGCTCGGCTTCGGCATCAAGAGCACGATCTACCGTAACCGGCGCCTCACCGACCGCGCGTTGCTCCCCGACGGGCGGGGAGGGCTGAAGGAGCACCCCGTCGAGCAGATGCACAGCCTGCGCATCACCCGCGACAGCCGCGTTCGGTTCGAGCATGAAATCGGCTTTATGCCCGAGAGCCCGAAGGCCGAAGCCCTGCGCCGCCTCAACGAGCGCGCATCCACCCATCGGGACGCGATGACCGACCGGGTCGTCACGCTCGAACTGCTGGGTGAGGAGCCGGTCTACGACCTGACCGAGCCGGTGACCGACCACTTCGTCGCCAACGGCGTGGCCGTCCACAACTGCTCCGAGTACATGTTTTTGGACAACTCGGCGTGCAACCTGGCCTCGCTGAACCTGCGCAAGTTCCTGAAGGAAGACGGCACGTTCGACGTCGAGCGGTTCCGCGCGGCGGCCCGCGTCTTCATCACGGCGATGGAGATCCTCGTCGACAACGCCGGGTATCCGTCGGCGAGCATTGCGGCAAACAGCCATGCGTACCGGCCGCTCGGGCTCGGCTTCGCCAACCTCGGCGCACTTTTGATGTCGATGGGACTGCCGTACGACAGCGACGAGGGTCGCGCCGTGGCGGGCGCCGTGATGGCGATCGAGCATTGCGAGGCTTTTGCCCGGAGCGCCGAGATCGCCGCCAACCGGAAGATCGGCCCGTTCGACGGGTATGAGAAGAACCGCGCTCCGTTCCTCGAAGTGATGCGCATGCATCGCGCCGCCGTCGCCGACATCGACGCGCGTTGCCCGGCCTATCTCCGCGAAGCCGCGCAGGCCTCGGCCGACCGGATGGTGGCGCTCGGCGAGCGGCACGGCTACCGCAACGCGCAGGCCACCGTGCTCGCGCCCACCGGCACCATCGCCTTCATGATGGACTGCGACACGACGGGCATCGAGCCGGACATCGCGCTCGTCAAATACAAGCTCCTCGCGGGTAAGGGGGACGGGCTGCTCAAGATCGTCAACCGCACGGTGCCGGAGGCGCTCGAACGCCTCGGCTACGACGAAGCCGAGCGCGCGGCCATCCTCGAATACATCGAGGCCAACGACACCATCGAGGGCGCGCCGGGCCTCCGCGAGGAGCACCTCCCGGTCTTCGACTGCGCCTTCAAGCCCTTCAAGGGCACGCGCTCGATCCACCACATGGGCCACATCCGCATGATGGCGGCCTGCCAGCCTTTCATCTCGGGAGCCATTTCGAAGTGTGTAACCGGAGATACGCTCATCCTCACCGAGCAGGGGATCATCCCCATCGGGCAGTTCTACGGCGGCGAGAAGCCGGACAGCTTTCGGAAGATGGATCTCAAACTGGCCTCCATCGACGAACCGCAGAAGGCCGACCTCTTCTACTACGGCGGGATGCGCCCGACGATCAAACTCACCCTCGCCGATGGACGTACGATCGAGGGGACGCCGAATCACCGCGTGAAAGTAGCGAACGAGACGGGCTACGACTGGAAGCACCTCAGTCAGATCACCGCGGAAGATTACGTCGCCATTCGTCTCGGAACCGACCTGTGGGCATCGGAAGACGTGGAGATCACGTTCCGACCTTCTCCCCTCTACGGGTGTCAGAAATCGATGCGCGTGCCGGCACGGGTAACGCCTGAACTGGGCTGGCTCCTCGGCGCCTACATCGCCGAAGGCAACAAGAACCGCAGCAACTGGACGGTCTGCATCACGAACAACAACCGCGTCGTGCTGGAACGCTGTCAGGCTGCCGTGCTTGATCTCTTCGGCCTTGAAGGAAAGATCGTCGTCGATGCGCGCAACGGCGTGAAGAGCCTGGTGGTGGCTTCGAAAAGCCTGTACGAACTGCTGGATTGGCTGGGATGCGGGGGAGACGCCGGCACGAAGGAGATGCCCTGGGCCGTTCTCCAATCGAGCCGCGCGACCGTGCAGGCTTTCGTCGGCGGGCTCTGGCTCGACGGCTTTGTGCGGCGTAAGGATGGGATGACCGCAATCTGCCTGAAGTCTGAGGCTCTCATCCGTCAGCTTCAGGTCGTCCTCAACAATTTCGGCCTGCGGGCGAACATCATTCGGAAGCACAATAAGGTTTACGACCGCACCTTTCATCAACTCTGCCTCCACGGGCACGACGTCTGTCGCTTTGCCGCACTGTTTACGCTCGACGAGCCGCACAAACGCCGCAGCCTGGCCGATGCCGTGGCGATGCTGGCGGAGAAGCCGGATGGCGCCTGGTCGGACATCGTGCCTTGCTACCGTGAAGCCATGCAGGCGGCGGTCTATGCCGACCACAACACGCAGGCGTGGCGCAACGTGTTCGATAAGCGAACGCAGAACGTTTCCCGGAAAACCACCGCCGACTTCTATCAGCAATACCCGCTTCCGGAATTGGCCGAGATCGTCGAGAGCGACGTGCATTTCGTACCGGTGCGCGACATCACTTCCGGCATCGCAGAGGTCTACGATTTCCAGGTGCCGGGCAATCATGCGTTTATCGGCAACGGGGTCATCAACCACAACACGGTCAATATGCCGGAGACCACCACGGTGGAGGAGATCGCCGACGCGTACGTGCAGGGGTGGAAGCTCGGGCTGAAGGCCGTGGCCATCTACCGCGAGAACTCGAAGCGGAGCCAGCCGCTGGCCACCTCGAAGGGCGGCAACACGCAGGGCAAGGAGGTCGAAGCCTCGGGCGACGGCATGGCCGCGAGCGCCGAGCCGGAGATCGTCGAGAAGATCGTGGAGAAGGTGGTGTATCAGACGGTGCGCAAGCGCCTGCCGGACGAGCGGCCCTCGATCACGCACAAGTTCTCCATCGCCGGGCACGAGGGCTACCTCCACATCGGCCTCTACCCGGACACGCACATGCCGGGCGAGATCTTCATCACGATGGCGAAAGAAGGCTCGACGATCTCCGGGCTGATGGATGCCTTCGCCACGTCGATCTCGCTCGCGCTTCAATACGGCGTGCCGCTCGAAGACATGTGCGCCAAGTTCAGCCACATGCGCTTCGAGCCGAGCGGCTTCACGAACAACCGGCAGATCCCGATCGCCAAGTCGATCATGGACTACATCTTCCGCTATCTCTCGCTCAAGTTTCTCGGGCAGGTGAACGAGGAGGATGCGGTAAACCCTAACGAGGCCGTTGCGGACGTCGTCAGCCGCAGCGGCCCGGCCACCGACGAGAAGCAGATCAGCCTCTTCGACGAAGGCAAAGGCCCGGTCGACGCGCTGGTGGGGTCCACGGTCGAGGTTTTCCTCGAAGCCGCCGAACGCGCCAACCGGAAAGACGACCCGACGTCGCCCGCCGCCGATGCGACGTCGTCGTTCCAGAACCAGGACGACGCCCCGCCGTGCCCGAACTGCGGCTCGATCACCGTGCGGAGCGGCGCGTGCTATGCCTGCCCGAACTGCGGCTCGTCGAGCGGCTGCGGGTGAGCGGGGGACGGCAAGCAACCCGGGGGTTCGGCATCGTCCGAAGGCCCGGTCGACGCGGAAGCGCCCGGTCTCGGTGGGAAGGCCGGGCGCTTTTTTTCGCGCGCGGCCCCTCCGGCGAGGCCCGGCGCCGGCCCTTTCCGAAACCTGCCGCGGCGCCCGGCGTTTCGATCTCCGCTCGACGTCCGGCGGCTCAGGCGGTAGACGGCCTGCACTCGGAGGGGTGGCAGAGTGGTCGAATGCACCGGTCTTGAAAACCGGCATACCGCAAGGTATCGTGGGTTCGAATCCCACCCCCTCCGCGTTCGCGCCCGGCGGCGAAGCGGGCGGGCGGCGTAAAAAGTGTTCGCGGCAAACCTCACTGCTTGCATAGCCGCGGCATGATAAAGCGCCCCTCGTCCGCTTCGCCGCCGGGCGTTTTCTTTTCCCACACGCCGCCGCCCGGCCGGCTCGAAAAACCGGCCTGCCTCTCTGCCGATTTTTTCCTATGTTTGGGGCGCACCGCATTGCCACCCGTTCTTTTCCCCAACCTCTCTCAAGATCATGCGCACCCGTCTTACCCTGCGCCTGCTCGCCGTGAGCCTCCTCGCGTGGCTCGGCGTCGGGATCGTCCTCGCTCAGGTTACGCCCGCTCCGCCCCGCGCCGAGGGCGACGGTCCCTACGACCGCCTCGTGCTCCGCGGCGGCACGCTCATCGACGGCAGCGGCGCGCCTCCCATCGGCCCCGTGGACATCGTCGTCGAAGGCAACCGGATCGTCGAAATCAAGAACGTCGGCAATCCCGGCGTGCCCATCCGCGAGGAGGACCGGCCCGCCGCCGGCGACCGCGAGCTCGACGTCCACGGCATGTACGTCCTCCCCGGCTTCGTCGACATGCACGCGCACATCGGCGGGGCGCGTCAGGGCACGCCCGCCGAGTACGTCTTCAAGCTGTGGATGGGCCACGGCGTCACCACCATCCGCGACCCCGGCAGCGGCAACGGCCTCGACTGGACGCTCGAACACCGGGAGAAGAGCGCGAAGAACGAGATCACCGCGCCGCGCATCGTGGCGTATGCCGCCTTCGGCTCCGGGTGGGACCGCCCGATCGTCACGCCCGAAGACGCCCGCGAATGGGTGCGCTTCGTGAAAGAGAAGGGCATGGACGGCATCAAGTTCTTCGGCGCGCCGCCGGAGATCATGAAGGCCGCCCTCGACGAGGCGAAGCGGCAGGGCCTCGGCACGGCCATGCACCACGCCCAGCTCGCCGTCACGCGCGTCAATGCATTGCAGTCCGCCACGTGGGGCCTCGGCTCGATGGAGCACTGGTACGGCCTGCCCGAAGCGCTCTTCACCGACCGCACCGTGCAGCACTATCCGCTCGATTACAACTACCTCAACGAGCAGGATCGCTTCGGCCAGGCGGGACGGCTGTGGAAGCAGGCCGCGCCGCCGTACAGCCCGAAGTGGAACGCGGTGATGGACTCGCTCCTCGCCCTCGACTTCACCATCGACCCGACCTTCAACATCTACGAAGCCAGCCGCGACGTCATGCGGGCCATGCGCGCCGAGTGGCACGACGACTACACGCTCCCTTCGCTCTGGAACTTCTACCGCCCCAGCCGTCGCGCCCACGGATCGTACTGGTTCTACTGGACGACGGAGGACGAGGTCGCCTGGCGCGAGAACTACCGCCTGTGGATGACCTTCATCAACGAGTACAAGAACCGGGGCGGGCGCGTCACCACGGGCAGCGACTCGGGCTTCATCTATCAACTCTACGGCTTCGCCTATATCCGCGAGCTCGAACTGCTCCGTGAGGCCGGCTTCCACCCGCTCGAAGTGCTGTGGGCGGCCACGCTCAAGGGCGCCGAAGCGCTCGGGCTCGACGACGAGATCGGCAGCGTGCAGGTCGGGAAGAAGGCCGACTTCGTCGTCGTGGAGGAGAACCCGCTGGAGAACCTCAAGGTGCTCTACGGCACCGGCGCGATCAAGCTCAACGACGAGACGGGCGCGGTCGAGCGCGTCGGCGGGGTGAAGTGGACCATCAAGGACGGCATCATTTACGACGCCAAGGCGCTCCTGGCCGACGTGCGCGCGATGGTGGCCCGGGCCAAGGCGGAGGCCGGCCTCCCGCCCGGTCCGATGCCCGTCGAGACGGCCTCCCCGACGATGCCGCCGAACGACCGGTGATCACACGACCGCGGCGCAAAAGGCGGTCGAGGTTATAAAAACGCGGCTTCCGGGTTTTAGGGTAAAGGCACGGCGCGGATTTCCACGCCGCACGCTCTTTTACCATCAGCCCCGGAGGTTCACATGCGCTCACCCGCCCTCTGTCGCCTGGTCGCGCTTCTATGCGCAATCGTCTCCCTCGCCGCTCCCGCAAGCGCCCAGCTCGTCGCCGACACGCTCTTCACGTGGAAAGGGTACGACGGCACGGGGACGTGCCGCGTCCGCATCTACAAGACCCCGCCCTCCGACGAGGACCACACGCACGTCGTCGTGATCCGGGAGACGGCCGAGAACAAGGGCCCTTCCACGGTGAACGATGCCCGCCACCTCGCCGACATGATCGGGCGCACCTACGGCATCGACCCGACGACGGCGTACTGGATCTTCCACCGGGGCGCGTTTTCGTTCGAAGGAGCCCGGCCAAACAAACGCAAGGAGCTGTTTCTGCGCGCCACGTTCCGGCGCACCAAAACGCAACGCCTCGGCGCTCCGACGTGGCGCGTGATCACGCGCGAAGACGTGGAAGACTACACCGACCGGCAGTTTCAATAGCGGGGGCAGCGTTCGCCGTCAGGGGGCTTCGCGGAGTTCGCCGTCGGGGGGGCTCGCGTCAGGGTCATACACCCGCACACCCATACATTCGAGCGCGCGCCGGGGCATGGCCCGATCAGACCTGAAAAAGGAGCGCCCGAGGAAATCTTTCGGGCGCTCCTCTGAAAACGGATCGACCGGCCGTCTCTATTTCGGCAACATGTCTCCTGTTATGCACATCGATGGGTGATGTGAAGGCCCGGTCTTTTGGTGGGGGACCGGGCCTCTTTTTTTCACACGCTTCCCTACGCCCGTCATCGGCGCTCTTGCCGGCGTGATAAGGTCCTTTGCCGAAATTTTTGAGGGCGGCGCATTTTTACGAGGGGTCCCCCTATTTCCCCGAGCGCTCCCCGTCCCGCGCCCGGAGGGTCACGAAGGAAGCGACGAGCGCCCGCGCATTGCGGAGATACACCTCGTCGGTCGGATGGCAGCCGTCGCGCGTCTCCTCGCGTCGGAGCGGCGGGAACGCCGGGACCCGGCGCACGTGCGCGTGTGTCCGGGCGAGCGCATCGGCGAGGACGGCGCTCGCGGCAGGGCCGGACGGCCCCGCGCCGGCGCACTCGTGCCCCTCGTACGGCGTCATGGGCGAAACGTAGAGCGCCACGCCCGGCAGCATCTCCTCCAGAAGCGTCACGAGGCGGTCGGCGGCGCGCCGTTGGGCCTCACTCGGCATCGGGTTTTGCTGCCGCCGGATGCCGATCTGCCACCACACCGCGCCGATGGTCCTGCCGGTGCGTTCGGCATACTCCACCTGCCCGCGCAGCGCCCGCACGAGGTGCTCGCGAAGGTCGCCCGGCCGGTCGATGAGCAGCTTTTGCCCCCGCCGGATATCCTGCTCCGGCGCGAAAAACCCCTCATAGCCGAGCCGGGCGACGGCCTCTGCCGTGCCGAGGGTGTTGCTGTAGCCGAGGAGCGCCACGAAGGCCCCGCCCGGAGCGCCGTCGCCGGAAGAAGACGCGGCCGGGCCGACGGCGTTCGTCGCGCGGCAGCCGGCGAAGCCCATCGACGCCAGCGCCAGCGCCGCCGCGAGCGTCCCGAAGCGCCGACGGGGGTTTTTGAAAAAAGGCCTCATGTCTGAAAATCCAGGCTCGTGATCGTTTTTCCCTCTAACGCGCATGCGCCGGTCCCGATGCCGGGAAAGCGTAACAATAGGCCGTTACCTCTGTCACGAAAAGATGCTCCCCACAAGCGGGACGCCGCCCCCAAACGCGACAGCCGGTGAGGAACACAATCTTTCCTTATGGATGGAAACGCATGCGTCTTATATTGAGGCCTCATCTAACGCCTCTCCCCTCATTTTCACCCGACCGTCCGCGCCATGCTTCGCTATCTCGACGACGAGCGTCCGCTCAAGCGCTACCTCGAAATCAAGGCCGAGATGAAACGGCTGGAAGAAGAGCTCAAGGAACTGCAACCCGTGCTTCTGGCGGCGTTGTGGGAGGAGCCGGACGAGCGGGCCGAATACGCCGGATATGAGCTTGCCGTCGGGGCGCGCCGTACGTATGCCTACAGCGAACGCGTCGAGGCTTTGAAGCAGGAGTTGAAGGCGCTCAAGAAGCAGGAGGAACAGGACGGCACGGCCAGGTTGCTCCGTCACACGAGCTTCGTGGTGGTCCGGCCCCTGAAAAAAGAATAGCGGCGGGCGGGAGGACCGGGCCTCACACCGGCGATAAATGGCGGGGGACGCCCGGCGATCCTGTGTGCGCGATCGGTCGCCGAGCGTCCCCACAACCACTCATCGTAAGACGCATCCCCCCCTACGGCGGTGCGCGCGTCATTGTTACGAAGCGATTTCGTCGCGCGCCTCAGAAACGCCTTGTTCCCGTCGAAAAACGACCCGAAGGGGCGATTTCGGTTCAATTCAGATGGTGCACTTATTTTAGCACCCCCCCGTTCGCCCCTTTTCGAGCGCCCGTCGCGCCGTGCGTGCACTTTTTCGAAGCCCCTCCCGGCGGGATCCCGGGCGCTTTGCGGAAGCAAAACCGTGGCGACGCTCGCTTTGCGTGAAAAAATCCGTACTTTTGCCGGCGACCCTGCCTCCCTCTTCCCCGGTCGTCATGCCGCATCTCGAAACCCGACTCGCCCAGGCCGGCGGCGTTCCGGACCCGGAAACGGGCGCGCTCATCCCGCCGATCCACCTGTCCACGACGTACGAGCGGGGGGCCGACGGCGTGTACCCGCGCGGCTTCGTCTACAGCCGTCTCGCCAACCCGACGCGCCTTCGCTTCGAGACGACGCTCGCCGCGCTCGAAGGGGGGGCGGCGTGCGCGGCTTTCGCTTCCGGCATGGCCGCCGCCACGGCCGTGCTCCAGGCCCTCCGCCCCGGCGATCACCTTCTCCTGCCCGACGACGTGTATTACGGGATGCGCCGCCTCGTCGAGACGGTCTTTGCCGAATGGGGCCTTGCGTGGTCCGAGGTGGACATGACCGACCCCGACGCCGTCGCAGCCGCGCTTCGCCCGGAGACCCGCCTCGTATGGACCGAGACGCCGTCGAACCCGATGCTCAAGATCACCGACCTGCGGGCCGTGGCCGAGCGCGCCCATGCCGCCGGCGCCCGCCTCCTCGTCGACGGCACGTGGATGACGCCGTTCCTTCAGCGGCCTTTCGAGCACGAAGCCGACCTCGTGCTCCACTCCGTGACGAAGTACCTCGGCGGCCACTCCGACGTGCTCGGCGGCGCGGTCGTCTTCCGCGCCGAGGATGCCTTCTCCGAGCGGGTGCGGGCGCTTCAGACGAGCGCCGGAGCGGTGATGGATCCCTTCAGCGCGTGGCTCGCGCTCCGGGGCATGCGCACGCTTGCGGCCCGCCTCCGGATGCAGTGCGACACCGCGCGCCGCCTCGCCGCCTTTCTCCAGACCCACCCCGCCGTCGCCCGGGTGCACCATCCCTCGCTGCCCGAGCATCCCGGCCACGCCGTCGCGCGGCGACAGATGGACGACGACGGCGCGATGCTCTCCATCGAGGTGCGGGGCGGGCTCGACGAGGCCCTCGGCGTGGCCGCCCGCGTGAAGGTCTTCACCCGCGCCACCAGCCTCGGCGGCGTCGAGAGCCTCATCGAACACCGCGCCTCCATCGAAGCGCCTCCCTCCCGCACCCCCGCCTCGCTCCTGCGCCTCTCCATCGGCCTCGAACACCCGGACGACCTCCTCGCCGATCTTTCTCAGGCCCTCGGCGGCTGAGACCTCCCTCGTTCCTTTTTAAGCATTATATTCGGAAGCGCTTTTCAACCCCATCATCTTCCCGACCGTATGCGGCTCCCCTTCTTCCTTGCCCGGCGCTTCGTGGCCGCCGAAACCCTCGAAGGCGCGCTTCCCGTCGTGCGCGAGCTCAACCGGAAAGGCCTCTTCGTCACGCTCGACCTCCTCGGCGAGTACATCAAGGACCCGGAACTGGCCAACAAGGCCCGCGATCTCTACATCGACCTCGTCCACACGCTCGCCAAAGAGCGCGAAAAGAACGGCCTCAAAGCCTCGATCTCGATCAAGCTCTCGATGCTCGGGCAGAAGATCGACTATGACCTCGGCCTCGGCAACCTCCGCGCGCTCCTCGCCGAAGCGAAGGCGCACGACATCTTCGTCCGGCTCGACATGGAGGGCAGCGACGTCACCGAGTCCACGCTGTCAATGTTCGAGGCCGTGTACCCCGACTATCCCAATCACGTGGGCATCGTGCTTC
>Ga0256841_1001093_pt1 | contig 24685 bp, 23 predicted proteins | sample 356308metaG_FD_185971 | JGI IMG/M metagenome (GOLD analysis project Ga0256841, IMG submission 185971) | Hydrothermal vent microbial communities from Mid Atlantic Ridge, Atlantic Ocean - 356-308 | ecosystem: Environmental > Aquatic > Marine > Hydrothermal vents | place: Atlantic Ocean: Mid...
CTTGCACCCTTTCAGGGTAACAAGGGCAATGGACAACACGCATATCCTAGGAAGCGCACACAAAACACAAAGCTTCAGGCGCCAACTCAGATTGTCTGTACCAACAGCATGCCTGAAGGGCAGGCTTTTTTCCTTGAGCAGTTACACACTGCTCAAGGAAAAAAGAATATCCCTTTGCGCTCTTAGCGTCTTAGCGGTTCAAACTTGGTTGCGGCTTCGCTGCATTAGTATTTGGTGTTTATAAGTCGCAACCGAAAAATGCCCCGTTGTACCAAACCGATATAATCTAGCATTAGTAGTCAGTCAGCCAGCCGTAAAAAAAAGACCATTCAGTAAAAATTAACTATTGACACCGGTTTTGCTCAGTGGTATGTGGTATACAACATTAACGTATACGTAATATCTGGCCAGGAGATGTGTTATGAGCGTTATCGTAGACGTAAAAAAAATTAAACGTCCGGCCAGCTTGAGCGAGATAGCCTACGAAGCTATCAAAAAAAGCCTCCTCCAGATGGATCTCTCCGCTATCGAAGATGAACAGCGAATCGACGAAAGAACCCTCGCAGAAAAACTCGGAATCAGCAGAACCCCCGTTAGAGAAGCCATTAATCGCCTCGTTATCGAAGGCTATCTCAAGGTCGTCCCTCGCAAAGGAGTGTTCGTAGTCAAGAAATCAAAAAAAGAAATTGTTGAAATTCTCCTCGTTAGAGCAGTCTTAGAAGGCCTTGCAGCTAAACTGGCAACGGAAAACGTGACAAGAGAAGAAATCGAAAGAATGAGAGATATTTTCACTCCGTTCAACGAAAGGAACATAAGAAGAAAATTTCTCGATTATGCCGATGCGAACATTAAGTTTCACGAGCTGGTTTTACAGATTAGCCAGTGCGGAAAACTTATTGAACTTGCAGGCAGTATTTTCGACCACATGCGCTGGATTCGTTTCCAGAGCGTTGTGCATGAAGACCGCTTAATAAAGAGTCACAGGGAACACTTGAAAATAATCGATGCCCTGGAACTCCGGGATCCAGATCTCGCTGAAAGATTAATGAAAAAACATATTGAAGAATTGGCTTTGTATGTACAGATGGGAAATAGCCAGAATTCCGTGAAGCTGGCAAATTCTTAAACCACTTCTTTGGAGGCAAAGAAACATGGGTGAAAAACAAGTATTGAGAGAGGATTTTGTTGTACCTCCATGCAGAGAGGCATGCCCGGCAGGTATCAATGTGTCTCGCTATGTCCGATGCATAAGGGAAGGGAATTTTAGTGAAGCACTGGCAGTAATCAGAGAGAGGATTCCATTCCCTTCTGTATGCGGATATGCCTGCTATGCACCGTGCGAGAAAAGGTGTGCGGCACAGCAATTTGGAGATTCCATTGCTATCAGGACATTAAAACGGGCAGCAGCAGAAATGGGAGGTGAGGAATGGAAGAAGAACCTTAAAATTGCTCCATCTACCGGGAAAAGGATTGCCGTTGTTGGATCAGGTCCATCGGGGCTTACAGCGGCATACTTTCTCGCCACTCTGGGTCACGGAGTGACGGTCTTCGAAGCCTGTGACGAACCCGGAGGGATGTTGAGGGTTGGAATTCCGAGATACCGTTTGCCAAGGAATGTTGTTGATAGGGAAATCGATTACATAAAGGAAGTTGGAGTAGAAATCCGTACTGGGAGCAAGGTAGATGATGTTGACGGCCTCTTGAAGAACGGTTTTGATGCCGTCTTCGTGGCATGTGGAGCTCCAAAAGGCGCTAACCTCGGCATCCCGGGAGATAATTCTCCAGGTGTGATGATCGGTATTTCCTTCCTCAAGAAGGTCAATTCCAGTCAGGAAGTAAAGGTTGGAGACAGAGTAGCCATAATCGGAGGTGGTAACACCGCCGTGGATACCGCTCGTTGTGCCAGAAGACTGGGAGCTAAAGAGGTTACGCTTTATTATCGACGATCTGAGGAAGAGATGACGGCAAACAGGGATGAAATAGAAGCCGCCATAGAAGAAGGTGTAAGGATAGAGTTGCTAACCGCACCGGTAAAGATTGAATCCGAAGGCGATACCCTTAAGGTAACATTTACCAGGATGAAACTTGGCAAGCTCGATGCAAGTGGACGGCGATCCCCCATTCCCATTGAAGGAAGTGAATTTACCCGGGAATTCGACACCGTAATTGCTTCCGTTGGCCAGGTGCCTGATGTTCCTGGATCAATCTCAGGTGATAAAAACAAGCCCCTGCCAGTTGATGGGAATACTCTTGCTACCGATAAAGAGGGGATTTTTGCAGGTGGAGATGTGGTTAGTGGGCCTGCGTCTATCATTGAAGCAATAGCTCATGGCAGGAGAGCAGCTTCTTCCATTGACAAGTATCTGGGTGGAAAGGGAGTAATTGATCAACCTCTGGCTCCTCTGGAAGAAGTAGTTTCGATCTCGGAGGACGTGCCGAAGGAAAAGATTCGAGTTCCGGTACCTTCACTACCCCTGGCAGAGCGTTTGAGTTCCTTTGAACCTGTGGAAGTAGGTTACAGCATGGTTCTCGCCATGAAGGAAGCTGAAAGGTGTATGAGCTGCGATGCGAGGCATTTTGAAGTCATTGTCCATCCTGAAGGATGCAAGGAATGCAAGCTTTGTATGGAAGTTTGTAAGGTGGGCGTATTTGAGGCAACGAAAGAATTTAACGAGCGTGGATACAGGCCTGTTTCTGCGCAGCACGTGAACAGGTGCATAGGCTGTATGCAATGTTTCTACGTCTGCCCTGACTTTTCTATAGAGGTAAAAAAGTGTGCCTAGAAGGTAGATGTTTGGGAATGAATAAAAGTTTTCTTAGTCACAAACCAAGTGAAAGGGGACGTTGGATATGAAACGTTATCTCGAAACAGGGAATTTTGCCATTACTCAAGGGGCTATAATAGCCGGTTGCCGAGGGTTTTTTGGCTATCCGATTACTCCAGCCACTGAAATAGCCGAGGCCATGTCCAGGCTTCTGCCGCAGGTGGGTGGGTATTACGTTCAGACTGAAGATGAAACGGCGGCCATGCATCTTGCGGTAGGTGCAGCTCTTGGAGGAATGAAAACCATGACAGCGACCTCCGGCCCGGGGTACATTCTCTATGCAGACCCCTACGGATGGGCCATCGGTTGCGAAATACCATTGGTTGTTCTTAATTCCCAGCGGGTAGGCCCGGTTAGCGGTATCACGGGTGCGCCTGGCCAGGGAGAATTTTATTTGACTCGTTACCCCACGCAGGGAGGTAATTTTGAAACCATTGTGTTAGCACCTAACAGTGCTCAGGAAGCCTTTTTTCTAACCGTGGAGGCCTTCTATCTATCCGAACGATTCAGAACTCCCGTAACAATTCTGGCAGACCAGCTTATTACCGACGGATGGGAAGATATTAGCATCCCGGAAACTGACGAGGAAAAAGAGGCCATGGGATTGAGGTTTGCCGAAAGGAAAGTCCATCCCGGGCCCGAATTTTATCCACCTACAGACGAGATAGATTTGCCGCCGGTGGTGCTTGGTCACAACACTGGTGCCCTTTGTTCTGATTGGACTCCCACAGAAGAGGGCTACGACATAGAGACTGTGGAGGCACAGCACAAGCATGCTTATCGCCTTATCTATAAAATCAGGAATCACATGGATCTTATTTCTCGCTACGAAACCCTCTTCCTGGATGATGATCCGGAGATAATTGCAGTTTCCTTTGGGACTCCATCCCGGGTTGTTAAGACGGCCGTTAAGAAGGCGAGAGAAAAAGGTGTGAAAGTTGGGATGGTCAGGCCAATCACCTTGTGGCCTTTCCCAGATGACCTTTTCAACAAAAAGGCCATCTACCTGTCGGTGGAGCTGAACTACGATGGCCAGTTAGTCCGGGAGGTACAGAGGGCGGCTCCCTGTGACAGTGAAGTTCATTTCTTTGGTAAGTGTGGTGAGTTACCCACCGTTGCGGAGTTGCATGATCTTTTTGATAAACTCCTCAAGGGTGAACCTCTTAAACGTCAAGGTTGGGAAACGGAGGCATGGTAAATGGATTACTTAGCAGAAAAATATTTAAGACCGAGGAAAATTCCAAGTACCGCGTGTTCGGGATGTGGTCTTGGGGTGATTCAAAAAGCACTGGTTAAGGCCATAGATGAACTGGGATACGGTGTTAGTGACATAATATGGGGTACTTCCATTGGTTGTGCAGGAAGGCAGACCTTTGCCACATGGAAGGGAGATGGCTTTGCAGGGACTCACGGTAGGGTGTACGCCATAGCTAGAGGACTGCGCCTGGCAATACCGCCAGAGAAAAAACTTGTATTTACTGTTGGTGACGGAGATGCCTTCGGTATCGGGTTTAACCACTTGCTCCATGCGGCAAGAACCAACACCCAGATGACAATAGCGGTTTGTGATAACTTAGGCTATCAATCCACAGGTGGCCAATTTGGCTGGACGACGCCCTCGGGAGTTAAAACCGATAGCAGCCCGTACGGGATGTTTGAACCCAATTGGGTTCGAGACGATATGGATGTGCTTCATATCTTGAGAGAAGCCGGTGCGACCTTTCTTGCAAGACACGTGAGTATGGACGGCCCCCGCCTGGAAGCAACCTTCAAAAAAGCACTTCAGAACAATGGTTTTTCACTGGTTCACGTAATCTATCCTTGTACCACCAACTTTGGAAATAATGCCCTGGGTACCAGGAGAGCTGTGGATATTTTCCGGTGGATAAAAGAGAGAGCAGCTCCACTTGGTGAAGAACGCGAAGGCGTAATCTGGAAAACGGGCATCTACTACGATGCAAGTAATTCCAGGCCGGAATTTTCTGAACTAATGAGGGAAAAAGTTGGTGAAATTCATAGGAGGTATCAAAATGAAGGAGCGAGTTGAGATACTGGTTAGCGGTTTTGGTGGCCAGGGTGTTGTTAGGCTGGGGCAGATTGTTGGTCTGGGTGCAGTACACCAGGGCTTCAGGGTAACCATGCTGAAGAGTCATGGAACTGAGCAAAGAGGCGGTTATGTCCGAACCCAGGTTGTTCTCTCCAAGCAGGAAATAGATAGCCCCCTTGTAGAAGATCCCGATTATTTCTGTGCGCTTTCTTCAGCTGCATACAAGCAGTTCGGGCATCTCGTTACCCACGGAATTATTCTCTATGATCCTTCTTTTGTGCAGGTTGATGAAAGCAGGGACATTAAGCAAATTGCGGTGCCGGCCACTGACACGGCGGTAGAGAAACTGGGACGACCCATTTATGCAAACATAATCATGCTGGGGGCCTTAACAAAGGTGGCTGATTTTTTTGACAAGGAAAACATGCTCAAAACGATGTTAAGCGTTGTGCCCAAGTTCCACGAAGAAAACAGGCAGGCTTTTGAAATCGGTTACAATATGGTCTAGCTGTTCGAGATGCTGAGGTGAATATATGAAGCTGTATGAATACCAGGGTAAGGAAATATTTCGTAACGCAGGTATCCCGGTCCCGGAAGGAGTCCTGGTAAGATCTCCGGACGAAGTTAATAAGTGTTCAAAGTCGATGGAATCGCCAGTGATGCTTAAAGCCCAGGTCCTTGCAGGAAAGAGGGGAAAGGCAGGACTTATCCAGAAGCTCGATGATTGGGGCAAGATCAAGGAAATTGTCGGAGAGTGGATCGGGAGAAAGTTCGGATCGGAGAAGATAAATTCCGTCCTCCTTGAAAACCCTCTGGACATAGAAAAGGAGTTGTACGCGGCGATTACCATTGATCCTGCTTCTGGCTCACCGATCGTAATGGCATGTGGCGAAGGGGGCATGGACATAGAAGAACTATCTTCCGCAAAACCTGAAGCCATTGTTACAGAACGTGTCAACATCTTTAAGGGATTATTACCTTTCCAGATAAGGAATATGGTGGCCGATATTGGTCTTTCCGGAACTGTTGCCAAAAGTGTTTCGAAGATTCTTGGCACCATGTATCGGCTTTTTCGGTCTTACGATGCTGAGCTTGTAGAAATTAACCCGCTTGTAATTGATTCGGATGGAAATGTGTGGGCAGCGGATGCGAAGTTCAGGATAGATGATAATGCGCTTTTTCGCCACAAGGAATTTGAGCGGGGCCGGGAGCAATTCGATGACGACCTTGAATACGAAGCGTTTAAGCTGGGATTAAGCTATGTAGCCCTTGGCGGAAACATAGGGGTAATCTGTACCGGGGCGGGTTTGACCATGACAACCCTTGATCTTATCAAGCTCAACGGTGGGAAACCTGCTAACTTCCTCGATTTTGGTGGTGCAAATTACAAGAATGCTGCCAATGCCCTTCGCATAGCGCTCAAAATTAAGGGTTTAAAGGTTTTGCTCCTGGTGACTTTTGGCCTTTTTGCCCGTGCAGATACCATCGCCGAAGGAGTTGTTCAGGCCATAGAAGAAATAAAACCCAAAGTGCCAATTATTATGGCCGTGCGAGGTACTGGCGAAGAGAGAGCCAGGGAAATGATTGAAGCGATTGGAATAGAAACATACAACGACACTGAAGGTGCAGTTAAGAGGGCTGTAGAATTAGCGGAGGCGTAGTCTGATGGGAATTATCTTATCCTCTGAAACAAGAGTTGTTGTGCAGGGAATAACCGGACGTGAAGGAACCTTCTGGACCGACTGGATGTTGAAAGCAGGTACCAAAATAGTAGCGGGGGTTACCCCGGGAAAGGAAGGTCAAAGAGTTCATGGAGTCCCAGTTTACGGCAGTGTGAGGAAGGCGGTCAAGGAGACAGGTTGTGATACTTCCGTGATGTTTGTTCCTCCTGCTTTTACAAAGGATGCGGTTTTTGAAGCATTAGACGCTGGAATAAAAACAATGGTTATCCTCGCTGAGCACGTTCCTGTCCACGATATGCTTGAAATGAAAACGTTTGCCACCGAATGTGATGCGATGATTCTTGGGCCTAACACTGCCGGAAGCGCTACCATCGGGGAAGCCATGCTAGGCTTTATTCCGTTCTGGCTGGATTATGTTTACAGGCCGGGGCCTATAGGCGTTGTCACCAGAAGCGGCAGCCTCACAAACGAGGTGTCAAGCCACATTGTAAGCGCTGGACTGGGGCAGACTAGTGTAATTGGAATCGGGGGTGACCCGGTGCCGGGGACAAGGACTGCCGACATACTGAAGCTGTTTGAAAAAGATGATAAGACCGAAGCGGTTGTGCTTGTCGGGGAAGCGGGCGGAACAATGGAGGAAGAGGCTGCAGAGCTTGTAAAACAGGGCGGTTTTACTAAGCCCCTGGTAGCGTTTCTTGCCGGGCGCTTTGCTCCTCCGGAGAAGAAAATGGGTCATGCAGGAGCGATTATTACCGGTGGAAAAGGTAGCGTGCAGAGTAAGACGGAAGCACTTGAATCAGCCGGTGCCAGGGTTGCAATGAAACCTGCGGAAGTAGGTGAAATTTTGAAAGAAATGTCTTTTTAGGTATTTCGTTTATCGGGAACCCGGATATCCGGGGTGGCCCGGAATTGAGAGGTATAACAATGAGGTATGTAGCTTTTGACGTAAATAGGTGTGTTGGGTGCCAGATTTGCCAGCTTGTCTGTTCCGGTACCTGGGAAAAAGTGTTCAATCCTTTCAAAGCTAAGCTACGTATCGAGCAGACGGAGTGGTACGGGGAATTTGAAGCCCATATTTGCCATAATGAGGATGATCCTGAGTGCGTGAAAGTATGCCCGACGGGAGCGCTCTACATTAATGAGAAAACGCGGATTGTACGATTAAAGAAAGATAAATGCGATGGCTGCGGTGAATGTGTTGAGGCGTGCCCCTATGATGCAATTTTTGTCCATCCGGAGGTAATTCACGTCTATAAGTGCGATCTCTGTGGAGGAGGGAAAATTCAGCAATGTGTTGAAGCATGCCCGCAGGACGCACTTAGCGTAAAGGAGGTGGCATCATGAAGGGATACGCTGGGAAAATAACTTACGTTGACCTATCATCCGGCAAAATCTGGAATGATGCCGTGGAGGAAGCTTTCGCCAGAAAATATCTTGGCGGTAGCGGTTTTGCCACAAGAGTTCTGTTTGACCGGGTGCCGAAGGGTGCTGATCCTCTAGGGGAAATGAATGCCTTTATTTTGTGTACCGGCCCTGTTTCGGGAACTTTAGCCCACGGAAGCGGGCGCGGTGGGATTGTAACAAAGTCACCCCTTACAGATTATTTTATGGATAGCTATTTTGGAGGTGAATTCGCCGCGGCGCTCAAACAAAGTGGCCGGGATATGCTGGTTATACTTGGGAAATCGTCTTCTCCAGTCTTTCTCTTCATTGATAACGACGAAGTTAAACTCGTGCCTGCAGAGGACCTCTGGGGTCTATCAACGAAAGATGTCCAGGATAAAATAAGGGAAAGGTGTGGAAGGTACGTAAGCGTAGTTTGTTGTGGCCCTGCAGGTGAGAACCTTGCCCCCATCGCCTGCTGTATAAGTGGTAGGAGAGCAGCAGGGCGTGGAGGTACCGGGGCGGTTCTCGGTTCGAAAAATCTAAAGGCGATAGCGGTTCGCGGGACCAAGGATGTTGAAGTGGCTGATATTAAGGGAATGATAAAATTTTACCATGACAAAAAGGAAAACTTCCTTGGTTTAAAGGCTTTAAGGGAACTTGGAACTCCGTTTCTCGTAAAATTTATAAACGAAAAAGGTGGTCTTGGAACCTTGAACTGGCAACAAGAATCGTGGGAAAAGGCAAAGAACCTCTATGCAGAAGAATTCATCCAAAAACACATGCTCAGGAGTTGGGCCTGCTTTGCATGCAACATGGGCGGTTGTACTCGCGTTGTTCGGGCAATTTCAAAATCTTCCACGGTGACTGAAGGGCCGGAATACGAAACCCTATTTGCACTTGGCTCCAATTGCGGGGTGGATGACCGGGACAAAATCATAGAAACCGATAGGCTTTGCGACGATTACGGTATTGATACTATATCGTATGGTGGTTGCATCGGGTTTCTGATGGAATGTTATGAAAAGGGACTCATAACCAAGGATGATACCGGGGGAATAGATTTTAGCTTCGGAAACGGTGACACCCTTGTTCAGTGTACGCATCTTGTTGCTAAAAGAGAGGGTATAGGAAATTTCATAGCTCTTGGTGTTAAGGCCATGGCAGAGAAAATTGGTAGGGGTGCAGAAAAATTTGCCTGTCACATAAGGGGGCTAGAACCACCAGGGCATTCCGCAAGGGCTCTAAAAAGCATGGCCCTAGGTTATGCTGTGTCACCTCGTGGGGGCAGCCACCACGACACCAGGCCAGGCCCCGAATATCAAATGGACCCGGAAGCCAGGGCCAAAACCGAAGGCAAGGCTCAGATTGCTTACAATACTTCTAACTGGGCTGTAATTGGTGATTCCATGATAGTCTGTCATTTCTGTGAAGGGGTCTATGGAGTTACCTTAACTGAAAACCACGTTAACCTGTTGAAACTTGTAACCGGATGGGATTTAAGTCTCAAAGAGTTGACTGAAATTGCAAACCGAATACATGCTTTAAAAAGGAGTTTCAACTGCCGTGAAGGGTTAAGGAGGAAAGATGATCGGTTACCGTACCGGTTTATGCATGAAAGAATTCCTTCCGGAAGTTCCAAGGGGTTGGGAATAACCCCCGACGAATTACAGCGGCTCCTTGACGAATACTACCAATTAAGAGGATGGGATTCTGAAGGAATTCCTACTAGGGAGACATTGAATAAACTAGGTTTGACTGACGTTGAAATTAACGCTTGAAGGTTCGTTTCTTGTGAGTTCTCTACTTGATGTTCTTCCTCTGTAGCTGAGTGTGGTTCCTCACATCTCGATCTGTGTTCAAAATACTTCGCTTCTTACTGATCTTAACAGTCGTCAGATATTTAAAGGCTCTTACTAAAACAGGCAGCCTACTTCTTTTTACTGGTAAAGACATCGATTTTATCGATCCCTATAAACCTTTATTAGCTTCGGTTCTATTGAATTCAATGCAAGGTGTACTTAGCTCTACTATGGCAAACACACAAAGTATAAGAACCCTTGCGTATTTCTCCGTTAACGATAATCTTTAGGAGGCTAAAATGGTGGATTTAAAGAGTATTCCAGATGACAAGGAAAGTCTCGATTCTTACGAGGTGAACAACATCTTTCATTCCTGGTGTTATCAACCTACCCAGGCGCCCTTGCGGGTTGTTTCCGCCAAGGGTACACGATTTGTAACGGAAGATGGGAGGGAACGACTCGATTTTAGTTCATGTTTTGTAAGCCACAACATAGGGCACCAGGATCCGAGGGTGGTTGAGGCTATTTGTGACCAAGCAAAGACCCTCTGTTCGTTTGCTCCCACGATGTCGACCAAGCCGAGGGCGCTGCTGGGAAAGATGCTAGAGGAGATAACGCCTGGTGATTTATCGAGAAGTTTTATAAGCCTTGGCGGAACCGAGGCAAACGAGGCAGCAGTAAAGATTTGCCACCAGTACACCGGTTGCCGCAGAATTATCGGTCGTTATAGGAGTTATCATGGCGGAACTGCCGCATCGATGACTTTATCAGTTGGTGATTCTAGGGGATGGATACAGGTCACAGGGGGCACCGAAGTGGTCCCTGTGCCTCAACCGTATTGCTATAGGTGCATGTTCGGGCACAAGTACCCTGAGTGCGATCTTAGATGCGTGAAGTATATCGACGAAGTAATAGAACTTGAAGGTGGTGGAGAAAGGGTCGGAGGTATCATTTGTGAACCTGTAACAGGGGCAAACGGTATCATTGTGCCGCCTCCCGAGTATTTTCCTGAATTAAGGAGAATCTGTGACAAGCACGGTGTGTTGCTCATTGCAGATGAAGTTATGAGTGGCTTCGGTCGTACCGGCAAGTGGTTCGCCGTGGATCACTGGGATATTGTGCCTGATATCATCTCCATGGCAAAGGGCATAACTTGTGGTTATGTGCCTCTCGGAGCCACAGTGGTGAGAAAACATATCGGAGACAGGTTTAAGGAACAGTTTTTCAGCCATGGTGCTACCTATGCCGGCCATGCCCTTGCCTGTGCAGCGGCTGTTAGAGTTATCCAGATCTACCAGGAGGATAACCTTATCGAGAATTCGGCAAAAATGGGTGAATACCTCCTTGATAAAGCCATGGAACTCAAGGACAAGCATCCATGCATAGGTGACGTTAGGGGGATTGGCTTATTTGTCGGCCTGGAACTGGTAAAAAACCGAAAGACCCGTGAGCCTATAATACCGGTGTCAGCAAGGATAAAACCGGGAATGAATCCTAAACTCGAAGTAGCCAAGAAACTGGTTGAGCTCGGGATGATAGCCATGGCAGCCAACCCGGGAAACGTAATAGCTATGGCTCCCCCGTTAATTGTCACCAAGGACGAAATTGACGAGGGCGTAAGTATCATGGACAAAGCTCTCGAAGTGGCTGACAAGTACGTAGAAGAGTAAGAGGGTTTTAGAGTCAAATAAACGAACCCGTTGGAGATAGGCATCCTTGAAGCATAAAAGAGGGAGGAAGGCGAGATGCAAGGAGGCAACGGTAAGGTGAACCCTTTTGAAATAGCCAAACAGCAGGTGGACATAGTTAAGGAATACCTGGATGTTGGAGAAGGGGTCATAGAAAAACTGAAGCATACAAAGAGAGACTTGATCGTTCATTTTCCAGTCAAAATGGACGATGGTTCGATAATGATGTGTACGGGATATAGGATTGTTCATAACGACGTGCGGGGGCCCGCCAAAGGCGGCATTCGATACCATCCTGATGTTGACCTTAACGAGGTAAGGGCCCTTTCCATGTGGATGACGTGGAAGGCGGCCGTCGTAAACATTCCCTTTGGGGGTGCCAAGGGCGGGGTGCAGTGTAATCCCAAGGAGATGTCGCGAACGGAGATTGAAAATTTAACCAGGAGATTTACGTGGGAGATAGCGCCACTAATTGGCCCGGAGAGCGATATCCCGGCTCCTGACGTTTACACCAATCCACAGGTGATGGCCTGGATAATGGATACGTACAGTATCCTCAAGGGGTACTCGGTACCGGGTGTTGTTACAGGAAAGCCCTTGGAGATGGGAGGATCTGTTGGGAGGCTTGAAGCCACGGGTAAAGGTGTTTTTATAACTGCTAGGGAAGCAGCAAAATACCGTGATCTGCCCATGGAGGGTGCTAGGGTGGTTATTCAGGGAGCCGGAAACGTTGGAGGAGTCGCCGCACAGTTTTTTGACAAGGCCGGAGCAAAGGTTATTGCAATAAGTGATTCCAAGGGAGGAATTTACAATCCCAAGGGGCTTAACCTTGACTCTGCTCTTGCCTGTAAAAGACACTACAGTTGTTTTTTAACAGACAAGCTCGAGGCAGAAGAGATAACGAACGAGGAACTCCTGGAACTGAAATGTGACATTCTTGTTCCAGCTGCCCTAGAAGGTCAGATAACCTCGAAAAATGCCCCGAACTTGAAATGTAAGATTGTGGTTGAAGGGGCAAATGGCCCTACGACTCCTGAAGCTGACAATATCATTTTTGAACGGGGTATATTCTTGGTCCCGGATATCCTTGCCAATGCAGGTGGTGTTACTGTTTCCTACTTTGAGTGGGTACAGAATCTCCAGGAACTCCTTTGGAGCGAGGAAGAAGTAGCTAGTAGGCTTGAAAACATTTTAACCAGGTCTTTTCGTGAGGTAGTAGAAATCGCTGAAAAGAAAAAAGTAAACATGCGTACAGCAGCATATATCCTGGGCGTGGGTAGGGTAGCCAAGACCCAGGAATTGAGAGGGATTTACCCATAGGTTTGTTATTCAAGTAACTTTTTTAAAATTCAAGTGCAAATCGGAGTGTCGTATGGGAGCTAGTCCTGACAGAAGAGTAAAAATCCAGGTTAAAAATCTTACCAAGCGATTTGGTGACTTACTCGTTCTCAACAATATATCATTCGATGTAGCAGATGGTGAATTTATAAGCATTGTCGGACCTACCGGTTGTGGAAAGACTACGTTTTTGAATACCTTAACTAAGTTAATTCCTGCCACCGAAGGGAGCATCCTAATAGATGGCAAGGAAGCTGATCCAAAAACTCATAATCTTGCTTTTGTTTTCCAGGAACCGACCTGTTTGCCATGGAGAACGGTGCGAGACAATGTCGCTTTTGGTATGGAGGTCAAAGGTTTCCCTAAAGACAAGCTCGAAGAGCGCCTGGAATACATTTTGAAGCTTGTGGGACTCTCCGATTGTGCCAACTTGTATCCCAATCAAATCTCAGCAAGCATGGTTCAGAGAGTGGCTGTGGCCAGAGCCTTTGCTGTTGAACCAGACCTGTTGCTGATGGATGAACCGTACGGACAGCTTGATGTAAAACTTCGCTATTATCTAGAGGATGAGCTTATCAGGCTATGGGAAACGCTGAAAGCTACAGTGATTTTTGTAACCCATAACATCGAGGAAGCGGTATACGTTGCAGAAAGAATTCTCGTGTTGAGTAACAAGCCCACCACCATCAAAGCTGAAGTTCACGTTGATCTCCCTCGTCCACGAAGCCTTGTTGATCCGAAGTTCATTGAGATTAGGAAGAAGGTTACCGAGTTGATTCGGTGGTGGTGATCTGTATTGGATCCGGATGGAGAGAGTTGAAGAAGGGAGGTGATAGGTTACAGGAGGTTTCAATAGGTAAAAGTACCAAAGACAAAACTTTGGGAGGGGTAAACTTTTACATCAATATTTAGCAAGGGAGGTCAAAATGAAAAAAGTGAAATTATTGTTAGTAACCCTGATTACGATCTCGTTAATATTTACAGGGATTGGCCTTGCAGTAGCAGGTAAAAAGCTCGTTAAACTACCCCTGTGCCTAATGCCGGAACATGAACTCTTCTTCCCATGGTACGCGAAGCAAAAGGGTTGGGATAAGGAAGAAGGCCTGGATTTCGAGCTGTTATACTTTGAAAGTGGAATGCAACAGCTTGAAGCCCTGCCGGCTCACCAGTGGGTGCTAGGAATTACTGGTGGTGTTCCTCATATCTTCGGAGCATTGCGCTATAACACCTATCTCTTGGGGATTGGAAACGACGAGTCGTTCTGTAATTGTGTTTTCGTACGCCCGGACAGTCCGGTAGCCAAGGTAAAGGGTGCCGTTAAGGGATTCCCGGATGTCTATGGAAGAGCAGACCTCATAAAGGGCAAGACCTTCCTCGTAACCACGGTCTCCTCGGCTCATTACGCCATGAGTACCTACTTGAAGGTATTTGGGCTCAAAGATAAAGACGTTGTAATCAAGCAGATGGACCAGGCTTCAGCCATTGCAGCCTTCAAACGGGGAATAGGAGATTTCGTATGTTTGTGGGCACCGTATAGCTACAAGGCTGAGGATAATGGCTGGATACTGGCAGGAAATGTTCACAACTGTGGAGCGGCTATCCCGATTACTATCATTGGAGACAAAACGTTCTGTGACAAGAACCCGGAGATAGTCGCAAAATTCTTAAGGGTTATTTTCCGCGGTATTCACAAACTGGCCGACGAGGGTGCTACTGATGAAAATATTAAGCTTTTCCAGAAGATGTACAAGGATTGGGCTGGTATGGAATACACGTACGAACAGGCCAAAAGGGAGATAGAACACCACCCGGTCTTCAAGTACAAGGAACAGCTTAAGTTAATGGACGATTCCAAGGGAGAGAGCGAAGTACACAGATGGGAACGCCTGATTGCAGAGTTCCTTCATGCCAACGGCAGGTTAACTGATAAGGAACTCAAGAAAGTTCTCGAAACCAAGTGGATTACCGATAAGTTCCTGAAGAAGGTGAAAACTCCAATACCGAGTTATAAGTAACCTCTCCCGGGGGGATTGGGGATATTTCCCTGGTCCCCCAAAAAAAGTGGCACTTGCTGCTTTTTCACGACACAGGTTCATTTGATAAATACCGGAGGAAGGGTATATGCCTTACGAAGAGGTAAAAGTTAAACAACCGATCATTTTTAAGATTTTAGCCATATTAAGCCTCCTGACGTTTTTCGGAGTTTGGGAATTCATCGTGGACGCAGGGATCGTGCCTTCCACAATGCTTGCAGCTCCAAGCAAGGTGGCGATCCTCTTTGTTAAAAAGCTTACCCAGGCCAATCCTGATGGTGCGACTCTGGGTGCTCATGCGTGGATGAGCGCCAAGGAAGCGGTGACTGCTTATGTTCTGGCAATTATCGTTGGTGTGCCGCTGGGATTATTCATGGGATGGTTCAAGGTTGTTCGAGGACTGGCCAGGCCCATCTTTGAAATGATTCGTCCGATACCACCCATCGCGTGGATTCCGCTCTGTATCTTCTGGTTTGGAATAGGAATATGGGGGAAGGTGTATATCATCTGGATTGCGGGTATTGTACCCTTTACCATTAATTCCTGGGTGGGGGTAAATATGACGGATCCAGCTTTAATCCAGATGGCTCGTACCTATGGTGCCACTGACTGGCAGATATTTACGAAAATATGCATTCCTTCGGCATTACCAATGATCTTCGGGGCTCTCCAGATTTCTCTTGCATATTGCTGGACAAACCTCGTAGGTGCCGAACTTCTCGCGGCCGATAAAGGTCTTGGTTTCTTAATTGAAATGGGACGGAGACTTGCGATGCCGGAAATGGTGGTCCTTGGAATGGTATGCGTGGGTATCGGTGGAGCCCTAATAGGGATCGTTGTTGATGTGCTGGAAAGACGGCTTCTTGCAGGTATAAGGAGGTAAAGAATGTCAAACACCATAGCTGATGAAATAGTACATCATGTTAAAGAAAGGCAGCCACTGACGATATGGAGTGTTCTCGGAAACGAGTACTTCCTTTACTGTGTATCCTTTATCTCCTTTCTGTTGATTTGGCACTTTATAGCGGCAGCCGGTTTACTCGGCCTTGCCACTCCTGAAGCCACAATTAAAGAAATGATACGCTTAATGTCGGTAAAACTAGCCGGAAAAAACCTCTTCGGGCATATATGGGCGAGTTCAAGAAGGATTTTGATTGGGTTTGCAATAGGGGCGGCTACTGGCCTGCCTCTGGGGCTGTTCATGGCTTTAAACCGGTACGTTAATGCCATCGTAAAACCCGTTTTCGACCTGTTTAAGCCGATGCCTCCTATTGCCTGGATCTCCATTTCTATCCTATGGTTCGGCATTGGGGAGCCATCCAAGGTTTTTATCATAGTTATTGGATCCTTTGTGCCTTGTGTTCTTAACGCTTATGCGGGAATAAGGATTATCGACCCGGAACTCTACGATGTTATCAGGGTGCTAGGAGGAAATCGCCGGCAAGAAATATTTTACGTGAGTTTTCCTGCCGCGTTGCCAGCCTTGTTTGCCGGTATTCAGATTTCCATGAGCGTGGCATGGACCTGCGTTTTGGCAGCTGAGCTGGTTAGCTCTCGTTCCGGTCTGGGCTGGATAATAATCAGAGGAATGAAGCTCACAAAACCGGAGCTCGTTCTGGGAGGGATGGCTGTTATTGCAATCGTGGCCTGGATATTTAGTGCTGCTACTAGTGGAATAGAGAAGCTTCTTTGTCCATGGAAACGTGGGATCAAGGAGCTTTAAAGTTGATACTCTACTTACTGAAGTCAAATAAATCAAAATGTTGCGAGGAAAATAAAGATGACCCCGAAGATAGTGTGTGAGAACATCAGCAAGTTTTTCATTCAAAAGGGAAAACAGCGAGTTCATGTACTGGAAGATATAAGCCTAGAAGTCATGAATAACGAATTCCTTGTAATCTTAGGTCCCGGGCAATCTGGCAAGAGTACCTTGCTTAGAATTATTGCCGGATTGGAAACTCCCACTCAAGGAAGGGTTCTCAAGGATGGAAAGGAAATTACTGGTCCGGGCCAGGACAGGGGGCTTGTATTCCAGAGCTATATGCTGTTTTTCTGGCGCACTGTTATGGGGAACGTTGAGATTGGATTAAAGCTCAGGGGTGTTGAAAAAAAAGAAAGACGGAAAATTGCTCAGCATTACATTAACCTGGTTGGATTAGAGGGATTTGAAAAACACTTTCCGCATCAATTGAGCGGGGGGATGAAGCAGCGCGTGGGTATTGCTCGTGCCTATGCCAATAACCCCGAGATTATGCTCCTGGATGAGCCCTTTGGACAGCTCGACGCTCAGACCAGGATGTTTATGGAAAAAGAAACTGAACGTATCTGGCAAACTGAGAAGAAAACAGTAATCTTCGTTACGAATAACATCGATGAGGCGATCTACCTCGGCGATCGAATCGTTACGCTGAAAGGAAAACTTCCCGGGCGTATGGATGCTATCTATGATGTTCCGCTTCCTCGACCGAGAGAACACACGGATCTGGAATTCGTAGAGCTAAGGCAGATGATTACCGATAAGTCGGAATTGGTTCTCTAGTTAAGGTCATCGAAGGGATTCAATTTCAAACGAGAGTAGGGGAAAATATGGACTACAAAAAGATCCTTGTTGCAGTCGACAGTTATGAACACTCGCTAAAAGTTTACGAAGATGCCGTCGAAATAGCTAAAAAGGAGAAAGCGCAACTCTTTCTTCTTCACGTGCTCAAGCAAAAAACCCCTGACGAACTGATGGACAGGATAGGCGCATTCTCGGAAATGGAACAGAGTGAATCAATCCAGGTTTTAAGAGAGTTTAACGAACATGAAGCCTCGTTTGCAAGGGCATGGCTGGAAGAACTTCGTAATAAGGCGACTGATAGTGGTGTTGATGCATTGTGTGCCGTGGAAATCGGTGATCCTGCAGAGTTAATTTGTGACGTTGCCAAAAGATGGGAGGCAGATCTGCTAGTTATCGGACGTACCCGTAGAAGTGAACTAATGGACAGATTTATTGGGAGCGTTACAAATTACGTTGTTCACCATACACCTTGTTCAATACTTCTGGTTTACTAGATGGTCGAAGGACTTCGAAGGAAGACCGTAATTACTCATATAGGAAGGACATGACAGAAACAGTGTTTCAGTGCGTGCTTGGAATTTCGTCCCTTTCCTTGAAAGGATTGTCTCTCCAGGAAGCTATTATGTCTGCCAAAAGAGCCGGATTTGACGCTTTTGAGCTAGTCCCTCAGGTTTTTCAAAGAATAAAGAACTACACACCACGTATCAGGCGAGAACTTCGCAAACTCCTCGAAGACTTCTCCCTAGTTACGGTTCATACTTCGGACATTGTACTTGAAGACGGGTGTCCGGCTGATATTTCCTCTGGGGATGGTTCTTTGAGGGAAAGTAGCATTAATACCTATCTTGAATACCTTGAACTTGCCCTGGACGTTGGTGCTCGGGTGGTAACATTTCATCCTGGGCCTATGGACAAGACCAGCCTTTGCTGCAAAAACCGGGATCCATACATGGAATTTGCTGATATTGCTTTAAGGTTTATCGATAGCGAAGAATTGCAGCTTGGCTATGAATTTTTTGACACTGATCTGATTGACTCCATCGGAGATCCGAGATTTGGTCTACTTTTTGACGTGGGTCATGCTGCTACGCTTTTCCACGGAAGTGCAACAAGGGATACCCTTAAACTCCTTGAAATAGCTCTACCTGTAACTGTTGAAATTCACCTCCATGGAGTTGATTTCTCAGGAACCGGATCCATGGTAGATCACGTTCCGCTTTCCAGGTCGAAAGCAATTAACCTTAATGAAGTATTTCAATATTTGATCGATACAGATTTTGAGGGTCCTCTTGTTTTTGAAATTGGGATTTTTGGAAACGATATGGGTAGTGAGAATATTAGGCATTCGATGGAAGCTAGAGAAAAGATTATTAGTAGCCTGGAGAAGTCCTGATGGGACGAAAGGTCCTGGTAGTGTGCATAGATGGTTTTGGTCCCGAATATTTTAAGTTAACTCCCATGCCGAACCTGGATTATATGGTCAATTCGGGCGGAATGATAGTTGGTGACTCGGTTGTCCCAACTGTAACCAACGTGAACAATGTGTCAATAATTACTGGCAAGCTACCGAAATATCACGGAATAACCTCTAATTACTGGGTTGATCGAGATAGAGAAAAAGAAGTCTACATGGAGTCAGCTGAATTTCTATGTTGCGGAACTGTCCTCGAAAAAGCAAAGAATAAAGGATTGAAAACCGCCCTTCTTACATCTAAGAAGAAATTGTTGAACTTGCTTGATAGGGGATCGGATTACTCTTTGTCGGCTGAAGACCCTCCCCCGGACATAGTTTCTAAGTTAGGCATGGCGCCAGACATATATTCTCCTGAAATTAATCACTGGTTATTTAAGGCATTGAAAGTTGTTTTGTCAGAGAAAAACCCTGACATTATTTATTGTTCGACCACTGATGGCCCTATGCACAAATTTCCTCCGGAAGACGAAAGGTCAATATATCATCTCAGGAAACTGGATGAGCTCCTGGGGAAAATCGTAGAAGAAAATCCGCAGCTTCAAGTTTACGTTACTGCCGACCACGGAATGTCTTACAAGTCTCGGGGGATTGATCTCCAGAAAGCACTGAAAAGAAAGGGCCTTAAGGCTAGGTGCCTTCCTGTGATTAAGGATAGCTACATAGTACACCATCAAAATCTGGGCGGGGCGTCCTACGTCTTTTCTGAAAAGTCTACGGGCGTTGCTGAAGTGGCAAGCGCATTGGCTGAAATACGGGGCGTAGAGAAAGTTTACAGACGAGAAGATGCCTGTAATGAGTTCGGTCTCATGCCTGACAGGGTAGGAGATATCTTGGTTTTGGGAGAAAGGGACGTGGTTTTCGGCGAATTTGGCTCTATCGAAGTTGATGTTTCCGTACGATCCCACGGTTCAATGTACGAGCGACGGGTGCCGATCATTGGCTATCCAGATTTTCCGGAAAATTGCACTAACAATTTTGATATTACCGCATCGTTAGAGTTTTAAACCTTGGGGGAGCAGCGAATGTCCATTAAAGGAACTGATTATTACACCATAGATGAACTTATGGCAGTATGCATGGCAAGAACCATAAAGAATGGGGATACCATCTTTAACGGTGTTGCTGTCCCGTTACCATTTACCGCAATAATGCTTGCGTTTAAAACTCATGCCCCGGAATCTATTTTCTGGAGCGGATTACTGGCGGGCTTGAATCCTGATCCTCCCTTTCTCCCGCCTACTTCTGGGGACTCGGTCATGCTGCACCGCGCAAATCCGATTCTTCACCTTCACCAAATATTTGACCTAGCAATGCGGGGTGAACTTGACAGAATATTTTTTAGCGGGGCACAGATCGATAAGTACGGTAACTTAAATAACACTTTGATAGGTACGCTGGATAATATCAAGATCAAGCTTCCTGGTGGAGCGGGATCAAGTCATATTGGGTGTTTTGCAAAAAATTATACCATCTGGAGTATTCGCCATGACGCAAAGGTGAGTAGCAAGGGACAGAGGGTATTTACCTTTGTTGAGTCTGTTGATTTTGTTACGACCGTAGGCAGAAGAACATCAACGAGAAATAGAGACGAATTAGGCTTGATGGGAGGGGGGCCTGACTGCGTGGTAACCAACCTTTGTACCTTTGATTTCGACCCGCTTACAGATGTGATGCGTTTAAAAACACTTCATCCAGGTGTGACGGTTGAAGAAGTACTGGAAAATACTGGGTTTGAACCGGTATTAAGCGATACGATAGTTGAGACCCCTCCACCAACAAAAGAAGAAATTGCACTAATCCGAGAAATTGATCCGATGAACACCCGGAAAGTAGGATTTTCTCGTTCAGCGTTAGAAAAAAGATACGACTTTTAGCGATGTAAAGTCGAGGAGTACAAGGGATGGGAATTCATAGTTCCAAAGATAAGGTTTGCTCGCTCTCGAAAGCGGTTTCAAGAATTGAAGACGGAAGTATTATAGCTGTTGGTGGCAATCTCTCTGCTAGAGAACCCATGGCAATTATCAGGGAAATGATTCGCCAGGGAAAGTGCAACATGCACAGCATTGGTGGGGCCCATGGCGTGGATATTGACCTATTGTGCGCCGGGGGAGTGTTAAGGAGGGTCCAGAACTCTTACGTGGGTTTTGAAGCAGACTTTGGGCTAGCTCCAAACTACCGGAGAATGGTTCAGCAAAAGAAAGTTATTCCAAAGGATACAGATTGCGTCGCGGTGTTAATGCAACTCAGAGCGTCCGTTTATGGTCTTCCCTTTATGCCCATGAAACTCGTTACCGGTACCAATATTTTAGATCTTCACCCTGAGTACATTGTGATGACCTGCCCCTATACGGGGGAAAAACTTAGCCTTTTGCCTGCTGTGAAGCCAGACTGGGCCATTATCCATGCCCATAAAAGTGACCCAAAAGGGAATATAAAACTTCACCCACCCTACTTTGCAGACCTTTTGGCCATCGAGGCGTCTCAAAATTCTATAGTAAGTGTGGAAGAAATAGTTTCTGAAGAGGAGATGGATAAAATAGGTGCCACCGTACCGTACTATGAGGTTACGGCGGTGGTTGAGCTACCCTTCGGTGCGCATCCAACGTCCTGTTACCCTGATTATACTTACGACCGGAAACATCTGGCGGAATACGTGAAACTGGCAAACCGGGGTGAAGATGTGTTTCGGAAAGAGTATCTGGAAAAGTACGTTTTCGGAGTAAAAAGCCATGACGAATACCTGGAATTGGTGGGTGGTCACGATGCTTTGGAGGAACTGACAAAGTGGAACCAAGGAACCGAGAAATGGTGTGAACTGCTAGGAAGGAATCTCTAATATTTAGCAAGCAGCTCATTAGTGGCAATTTCAAGTTGTCCCTAGTGACTTGAGGGGAAGAAGGCCGTTTTTGTTAACAACATTTTCCAACTCGAAGGGAGGTGATAAAAACTTAGTTTTTTCGATTTCTTAGAAATAATGGACTCTTATCTCTCAAGTCCTATGGGGGCAAAAAACCATCAGGGAAAGGAGAAAGAGATATGAAAAAGAACTCTCTTGTAATTGTAGCGATGGTATTTTTTGTTTGCCTCCTGACCTACCCCGTATACGGAGTGGATTTTAAGATCCACGGGAGTTTTGACAACCGTTACGAGGTAACAAACAATGCAGAAGCTATTGCTGATTATACGTCCGGCTCTAAGACAAACGTGTTTAGTATCTACTCTGGAGATGACGCCGGTTATGCACCCTTCGTACCTGGAGTTGGTTTTCTAGGTAACACAAACGACGATAGTGGCGACAAGAAGGGTGAAGACGAAAATAACGATCACTTCTGGGGTGAGGCTAAATACCGGATGAGGTTTGAGTTTACCACTGATGATAACATGGCAAAGGGTGTTTGGGCGATGGAAGTCGGTTTTCTTCGGTATGGTGAACCTCAAGGCCCCAATGGTGCCGGTAGAAGTAAAGGTGGAACACTTTCGGGAGACGGTGTTAATACCGAAACCCGTTTCTTATATGTAGATTTTCAGAATCCCCTTGTTTCTCATACCAGCCGTTTGCGACTTGGACTGCAGCCTATTACCTTGAATGAGTGGTTGTGGACAGAAACCGCTATGGGAGTAAAGTATTTCGGATCTACAAACCTTTTTGATTACAGGGTAGCCTGGGTAAGAGGTGAAGAAAATTTTACAAACGAAAACGAAGATGACGATGCATTCTTTGCCAAGGTCACCTACAAACCCAAGTGGGAAGATTTAAGCCTAAGGTTAGGATTGTTTTTCTGTTATTACACCCAGGGGAACGAATCGGACACCCTGTACCATTTGACTGATATGTCAAATACAAATCCCGCCAGCATTGCAAGCATAGATGTAAACTATGATGAAGATGACTATTATGTAGGTCTGGATGGTGGGCTGGATTGGAAATCTTTTTTTGCGAGGTGGGATTTCATCTATCAGTGGGGAACAGTTGATTTCGATCAGAAGGTAGTGGAAAACGGAACTGATGATGAACTGGACCGAAGCGCTTATTTCCTGCATTTGGATGCTGGTTACTACTGGACACCAAAATTAAAAACAACTTTTACCTGGTGGTATGCCAGTGGAGACGATGACCCAAATGATGGTGATGCGGATAATTATGACAACATAGATACCGATGTCCTTGGCGATGCAGTGATCTTCGAGGAGCAGGTTACAGACGATCTTCAGTGGACAGATGCTCCTTATTTGTTAGACAAGGGCTTTATCATGTTCAGAATCAAGGCAGATTATCAGGCCACACCCAATTGGAGCATAGGGCCTGCATTCAATTACATGCTTCTGGCTGAAGATACCTATAATGGTGATGATGACGTGGGGTTTGAAATAGCGCTTTATTCTCAATACAAGATCTGGAAAGGACTAAATTTTAACTTTGCCGCCGGCTATCTCTTTGCGGGTGATGCTCTCGATGCATGGGCAAGCGATGCTAACTCCGCAAATGGCTACGAAGGAGATGCCGACGATATGTGGAGAGTGACCGCCGGTGTAAGATTCCGGTTTTAATAGTTTTCGATACTGATACGTATACTCTAAACAGTGCTGCCTGAATGCTCTTTGGGCAGCACTAAGTTTTTAATGGAACCTCCGGTAGATATGAGATGCTTGAAGCCTTAAAGCAGAAAAAGAAGCCCGAAAAAACAGGCATTTTTCCGTCATTCTAGACAGGGCCAAACGGCAAGCCGGAATTTATGACCGTTTATCTGGATCCCGGATGTGTTCAGGCATGACGTGTAAGTGCTCCTTGGTTATTTAAGCAATTGATCAGGGGTTTCCTCAATAAGAAGAGAATCTGAAGGTCGTCTCCAAGGGAATTTTAGATGTATCAGGCTCTAATAATGATTGAGATAGCAGAATTAAAAAGTTGCAAACTCCTAGAAGAATTGTCAGACTACGAGCTTTCATTGTTGAGCTCAATAGGGTCACCTACAAACTGGTCGGAGGGCGAAATATTGTTCAGAGCAGGCGCTCTGTCCAAAAGTTTCTATATTTTAAAAAAAGGAACTGTTCTACTGTGTTTCCCAAACGGTCGGTCTTTGCCAATCAGAGAGGAAGGAGAACTCATAGGCTGGACGGCCCTGGTTAGCCCATTTAGGCATATCGCTACCGGCTTGTGCCTGGTTGAATGTTCCCTGTTTCAGTTCCCCGGAATAGAAATTTATAACCTCTTCCGCATGAACGCTAATCTTGGTTATCAACTGATGAAAAAAGTGGCCGACATAATGGAACAGAGGAAGAGATACTTAAGGGAACTTGGATAAATTCGAATTTCCAGCGGTAATGGATCGATCCCAAAAAACATTAGCAACATTCTGTCGTTGCGAGGAGTCTGCCAAAGGGGAGATAACGAAACAATCTGCTGGGAACATCAAAGTATTGGAGATTGCTTCTCCAGCACCTACTTCAGATACGATTATTTGCCATTGCTCCTACAGTTCGCAGGAAGTGGGCGCGGGATCGCAATGACAAAACAGGAGATTTTTTGCGATACTGTCAGGATTAAGACACGCTAAAGTGTTACATGTTCATAAGGCAATATCCTAAGACGCTAAGAGCGCAAAGGGATATTCTTCTTTCCTTGAGCAGTGTCTAACTGCTCAAGGAAAGAAGCCTGCCCTTCAGGCATGCTGTTGGTACAGACAATCTGAGTTAGTGCCTGAAGCTTTGTGTTTTGTGTGCGCTTCCTAGGATATGCGTGTGGTCCATTGCCCTTGTTACCCTGAAAGGGTGCAAGGCATTGTGGGCGGCGTTAACCCGCCGGCCGCAATATTTTCCTTCTTCGCATTCTTTGCGCCTTAAGCGAAGCGGGCG
>Ga0256841_1001094_pt1 | contig 24674 bp, 17 predicted proteins | sample 356308metaG_FD_185971 | JGI IMG/M metagenome (GOLD analysis project Ga0256841, IMG submission 185971) | Hydrothermal vent microbial communities from Mid Atlantic Ridge, Atlantic Ocean - 356-308 | ecosystem: Environmental > Aquatic > Marine > Hydrothermal vents | place: Atlantic Ocean: Mid...
AGCCTATTTATCCTTGCAATTCTCTTAGAAATAGCCTTTACACCTCTTGTGCAGGCGCAAAAACAACTTGACATTTACAGTGATGCCGAAAAGTTGGCGACGGGCAGCTGGGCCGCTGAAGGAAGACTCATCGAACGCGATAATGGGACCGGGCCAGACGGCAAATGGGTTTACCAATTTGATTACTCCTTTACAAATTGGTGGGCAGGATTCGGGTTAAATCTAAATAACTGGGGACAAAGTCCGGCATTGGACTTCTCACCCTACGACAGCTTGCATATAGGCTTTTGGATTACATCTATTAACAGTAGTATATCCTTAGCCTTTCAAGACCGTATTTTCTACCGGGATAACGATCCCAACCACAGAGGCAAAACAGTCGATATTCCCGTGTCTGACCATTCCGGATACATCGAAAAGACAATTCCTTTAAGCGCCTTTAAAGACGCCCAATTTGATTGGGAGCAGATCGTAGAATTAGATGTCAATATCCTTCCCAATACAGCTTCTGATATGGGGCAACTATACCTCGATTACATTCGACTATCCGGTCCGGTTCAAGGGCTTGGCCCATCGATACATTGGCTCCTTCCAAAGAGGGATACAACCCTCCATGATTTAAGCGGCATCTCCTTGGAGTGGGGCACTGGACACCCCAAAGGGGACAGCTTAAACATCGAAGTTTATGTTAATGACCAGCACTATTACACCTTAGACCGTCCCCCCTATCAACTTAATTTTCTTCCATGGGATAATGGGATTTATAATATAAAAGCAAGTGCTACAGACCTTTCGGGAAATAAAGTTTTTACTTCCTCACGAATCATTACAGTCAAGGGCGCTCCCCCCTTGAATACTGCCAGCATCAACCGCGCCGCCACCTTACACAAGGGAGTCAATTTAGCCGGATGGATGGAGGCTTTTTGGCATATCCTGTATAATACGCCCGGGGAATACATGGAGACCGGTGCCTACAGTTTTGAAGAATTAAAATTTTTCAAAACAATGGGCATAGAAACTATTCGTTTTCCTGTGCTCCTGGAGTGGTACCATCCTTCACATCCTCATTACTCCGATATCGACATCCCAAAGGCCTTAGAACACATGGACAGTATCGTCTCCTGGACGAGCCAACTTGGACTACACCTTATTCTAGTTAATCATCACGGAATTGAATTGACGGATGAGAACTGGCGATCAATGATTGACTTTAGTTTCTCTGCTTGGAAGCCGTTTCTTCTTCGGTATGAAATGGTCGACTCCGATGACCTCTTTTTTGAACTCAAGAATGAACCCCATTTTATCTCTTCGAAGCATTTGAGGATATTCACACAAATGCTATTGGAAAAGGCGCGAAAAATAGACCCCGACCGAACCTGGATTGTGGGAGGAACTGGGTACAACGGAGCTGAAGACCTATATCGATGGTTGCCTTACAATGACCGGAATATCATCTACACCTATCACAACTACCAACCCTTCTGTTTCGTCAATCAGCTATACGATCCGGACTTGAGTGATAATGAGCCTCCCATTTGCAATGAGGTCGTACAATTTCCGATGGACAAGAATAATCCTATTGAAATCAACGCCTTAAATCAGACACACGGCACTGTCAAAGATTGGAGTCAACACTATGCTGCACCTGTCTTTTGTGGAGAATTTGGGGTCAATGTATATGCAGATGCCCGAAGCAGATGTAATTACTTCACGACAATGGGAGAGATCCTCAATAATCTGGAAATTCCCTGGACCTACTGGGACCCAAGAAGCGCTGACATTATGGGAGAGACCTCCGGCTATGGCTGGTTCCATGAAGGAAAAATTGATTGCCAACACTTAGCGGACTCCTGCATCTATTTGGGATTAGGTCTAAAGTGGGATTGCAATACCACAAACACAAGGCAAAGAATGCCCCCTTCAAGAGAATGGAAAATCATCCCCAATCCCGCCAGAGACCAAGTCTATATTAAAGGTCTTTTACCCCAAGATGGCTCCATCCCCTACTCCATTCTAGATATCACAGGTCGAGAAGTGGAGTCTGGATCTTCTAATACGGGCATCCTCTCAATAGCAGGGCTAAAACCCGGATTTTACCTAGTCTATTTACCTACCCAGTCCCACCAGTTGAAGGGATTTGTCGTAGAAAGATAGTATATTGTATCTGAAACATGAGGCGGGATTTCTCCTATTGCATGAGGATTTGAATTAGCAATCGTCTATCGACCTAGCCCCTTTCAAGTGGGGGTATGCACTCATGGCCTGAAAGGCGCTCTAGCAATATGAGTAAAATATTCAAACAAATAATCCATAACATAATATTTCATACTTATTATATTATACATATTTTAATATTAATTGATATTTGTTTTACTTGATTTTATATTGCGACCTATAGACCATTGCCAATAGAAGTAAGGGAACACCGGAAGGAGAGATGAAATGGAGGCATCAATATCAGGCAAATAAATATAGTACCCTATAAATTCGGCTCTAAAGGTACGCAAAAAGCGGTATCTGCTCTTGTAAAAAGGGGCAACTCTAAATCCATAAGAGACTTGTTGTTTTCTTGGGATATTGTCTAAATAAACGAACGTGGTCCCCTGCGAAGCAGTAGCATGTAAACTCATCCAGGGCTTCCATCTATAATCGATGCTCACATTGACATCAGGAGAAACAGATCTTGCATAAAATTTTTCTTTCCGGCTAAGCGTATCCCTACTTCCAAAATATAAATTTTCAGTATAGCTCAACCCCATCGATAGATGTAAATATAAATTTTTTCGAAGTACCCAACTAAAATTTAGATGATTGTACCAACTATTCCCTTGTCTACTGACAATGGCATAAGGTTGGTCTGATTGAGTTACTTTATTCCATAGATGCTGATACATCGTTTCGAAGGCTACAGCAGGAATAAGTTCATTTGGATCCATCAACTTAAATCTCAGGTTAATACTTGGAACCGGCAAATGAGGAGGTTGAAAAAATCCTCCGATGAGCGGTAAAAGATCGATTTCAGCAGTGATATTATCCGTAATTCCCCACCAAGCCCAGCTTGGTAGTGGGAATGTAAATGGAGATTGATTGTATACAAACTCCCCTCTTTTCAATGTGAAGGCAGTAAATCCATCTGCGGGATGTAAAAACACCTCCGATTGAAGCCCTTGCAAAGAATCCGATTGGCCTACACACAGAGAAGCACTTAATAGACCCCATATCACATAACCTATTCTTAGATGCATCATACTATTTCTATTATTTTCCTCAGATACAAATTTACTGCTTCTAGTTAATCCATTGTTTACAGATTCTTCCGTTCACCTGACATAGGGCATTATTTTTATCTCTCCTTGAACACCAAGATTGCTGCTTGGCTTCAACCACCAATCTATATTCTCATACTGCACATTTTGGGTTAAACTTTTCAAGAATTCAAACGAGAGTAAGCATCTACTTTTTCAATCATTTCCTTTTTTACTTCAAGGTCCAGGAAACTAGCAATAAATGAATTTTTAGCAAGTACAACGACATCTTCTTTTGATATGTTCAATGCCTGAGATAAAGCTAAAAAGTTTTCATTTAAATAACCTCCGAAATAAGCCGGATCATCTGAGTTAACCGTCACCATCAGACCTTTGTCCATCATGGTTTTTAAAGGGTGCTCCTCCAATTCTTCCACGACCTTCAATTTGAGATTAGACAATGGACAAACGGTCAAAGGCATTTTTCGCCGGACCAATTCTTCTACTAATTTATCATCCTGGAGGCAATTATTTCCATGGTCCACTCTAGACACATCCAATAACTCCAGGGCTTCCCATATATAGGCAGCCGGTCCTTCTTCTCCAGCGTGGGCAACGGTTAAAAACCCTGCTTGTTTTGCTCGTTCAAATACTCGTTGAAACTTGGAGGGGGGATGCCCTACTTCCGAAGAATCCAGCCCAACTCCTGCTATCACGTGCTTATATTCAATCGCTTCCTCTAGGGTCTTCACCGCAGCAGACTCATCCAGATGTCGCAAAAAGCACATAATTAGCTTCGAACTGATTCCCCATTTTTTCTTACCTTCTTCTAGCGCTCGATGGATACCCATTACTACAGTAGCAAACGGAATCCCTCGGTCTGTATGTGTCTGGGGATCAAAGAAAATCTCTGTATGTATGACATTCTCCTCATGTATTTTTTCTAAGTATGCCCAAGTCAAATCATAAAAATCCTGTTCTTCAATCAATACACTTGCTCCGGCATAATATATATCAAGAAAATCCTGGAGATTATTAAACTGGTAAGCTCTTTTAACCTCATCAACTGAATTATATTTAATCTCTTTATGGTTCCTTTGAGCTATTGCAAACATCAGCTCCGGTTCAAAAGTGCCTTCGATATGCAGATGCAATTCTGCTTTGGGGATGCCACGGATAAACGCTTCTAATGATTTCATCTGTTCTCGCTTTATTTAATAGTTATAAAACAACTCTTCCCACGACAATATGCAATAAGAGTTGCCATAGCATCTCACCTCAATCTCCTTGCTAACGATAAATAAAAGGCGAAGGTAAAACCTTCTTCCCATCTCTAGATGTATTGGATAAAAAAAATGAGTATGGGGGATGCGCCTCGACACGAATTCTAATGCATACTTTGGAAAATGGAGCACTCAAAGCTTGACAAAGCATATCACTTTTACCTCTATTTAGTTTACAACTAAATAAAGCGAGAACTATTATCATCAACCTCTTTCTTCTAAAGGCTCTTTTATCTATAGACATTAGACCACACGAAAATTTCGTCACCCTCCTTCTAATTAACAAACGCACTTCGTTAATTAATCAGGGTGACAACTCGAATGATCGATTTGATATTCCAAAGTATCTTGATATCCCGAGGCATAAGTATCGACAAGAATGGGTTTTCCCGGAAGATCGGGTTGACCTGCATCGACCCATGCTGTCATCCAGATAGATCCTACGTCTTTAATCGTTTGACGCATTCGTCTTTCGACCATTTTATGTATCGCCATTTCATACTGAATCGAAAACTTGGTCGACTCTTTTCGCTCCCATCTGCCATTGCGCTCCACATAGGAGTATTGCAAAGCAGAAGGTAGATCCCCGGCTACTTCTCTTTCTTTAGTAAGGACGGTGTCAACCATTTCATACGAGGTATGTACAACTTTCCAAATCCAACTCGCCACATCCTCCACATAATCCGCTTTACCCGCATACAGATTGAAAGAAGCGCCCAACACCTCGGGGATCCGCGTCTCCCAAAAAGCGTGGATACCGATTTGGTCGGTTTGTTGACCGTTGTAGTTAGAGGTCGTATGGAGAGGGACATGAGCATCCGCCACATAATGCCCCAGATCACTTGAAAGCCGGATGACCTTCGCCCATTCATGTCGCTCAAAGGACCTCACAAGGGAGGAGTAGATGCGTTGGACATGCCAGGGGACAATGCCGTGATGCACCCCCTCCATTTTCATAAAATAATGTCCGGGCGGCCATGCTGAATCCTTCCCGATGAAGGTATCTAGGGGAATCCACTCCGGCAAATGCCAATACATATTCATCGCCAAAGTATCAAGATAGCGAGTCATTTGGGAAGTATCCCTACCCCCCACAACCTGTTGTGTACTCACTTTCTCTGTCGTGTCACCTTCATGCACCCTAATCAAGACATAATGGCTTCTGGCAAAAGTGTTCCAATGCTTAGGAGGAGGGATATCCTTACCCTCCCAATAATCCATATCTATATAATGGCGGATGGCTTCATAAGGCGAGCTATACCGTCTCCGATCCGGATCAACGGCATGGGAAGCGAGGTAATTGATATGACTTTTATAAAACGGCAGCATATCATAAGGAAGGGTATAAACGGCGAGTTGGTTGATCTTTTGGTGTGGAGCAAATCCCCAGTTTGGATGCACTTGAATATGCTGCTTCCGGACTCCGGCTCCTATCAAGAGAAAAATCACTCCCAATGAAAGAAGTTCATTTAGAGGAAACGAAAAAATCTTGATATCGTCTAAATATCTTTTCAATTAGTGGTGTTTGTACAAGTGTGAGATCGTTCTCTTTCGACAAGCAAATATAGTGAAAAATATTGGCTTTCTCGGACAATTCACCTTTTAATCTGATTTGCAGCAATTCTTGATCCCAAGGATAGGTCTGAATCTTTAGGGTAGTATCCTGTGTACGCACTTCTACAATGGCATATGGGACGACGGACGGAATCGTATCCCTCACCGGATTAGCATTGATAAAGCCCTCACACTCCACTGATTTAAAGGCATATAAATAGTCCTGAATGATACTTTGATTCGGTTCACCCGGAGGGTTTGGGGTATTGGGGTAAAGGGGCATAAGCTCATAGCCCTTGCCAGCGCTACGAATATGGTATGAAATGGCCGGACGGAGGGGATAATCCACCTTCACCTCTTTGATGTCGTCTATTGAAACAGGGAATAGGAAAGGATCTCGAAGATCATCTTCCCGCATATCAAATACCGCACGGACATCCCCTTCCTCTAGTTTTCTGTGAATTACAAAGGGTTCATCTGAACCGGCGACCATCGCATAAGTTCCATAACTATCTGCAGGCGTACCACCTAAATACAGTGTTTTCATCAACCGATTATGGCTATCATACGCTTCGATTTTAAGTGCATGGCTCGTTATATTGTGCATTACATTTACATAAGCGGCTCGGCTAGGTTTATACTGTATAACCAAGCTATGCAACGCCGCCACCATACCTTTCATGATGATGTTATTGGCTCGTTTACCATTGACTGTCCAGTGTCCATCCTCTTCTTTATGGAGGACAAAGCGCTCCCCTGTTGGGCGGTTAGCGATAAAGATAGTGCGAATATCCTTAAAGTTTTTTATCGAAAAATCGCGCTCGTAAGATAAATACCCCCCTTGAGCATTATCGTAGTAATAGTATCCACCAAAAACGATGAACAGTAAAATAATCAGGATGAGAATATTTCGTTTTTTCATCAAAATAATTTTTCAATTAATTGGCACTAAGCATATTATAAATTTCAAGCATGGATAGCAACACGTCGACTAAGCATATAATCAATAAATCATCTAAGCTCCATCCTACTGATATCAGACATATTTTCTTTTTCGTATGAAATGGTAGGCTAAGCCCATCACAAGAAACAGTAGAAAAGGCAATAAAACATTAATTAATTGCCACTGCCCTCTTTCAGACTTGCTTCTCACAACATCTAACAACCTCAACTTCAATTCCTTCCCTCTAGCGCGTAAAATATCCGAGTCATCCAGCATATAATCGATCGCATTGAGCACAAATTGACGGTTGCCTTGAAAGACGGTTCTCTCCCAAACATTATACCCCAAATCGTGAATCTTTCCAGTCTTTCGACTTTGGTACGAACGGATAAAGTCTCCATCTGCGACTACTAGCATCTTCGTTTTATGTTCAGAATGCGGAAGAAAATTTCGACCAATTTTTTGAAGTGCTGTCTTCATCTCCGGAGAAATACGCCCATCATACAATGAAGAAAATGTTCCCTCTAGCAATACAGCAAGTGCTTGATTTGGAAAATTAAACTTGTCAGGTTGTGGGGCATATCTCAAAATATCAAAACTAATTTGGGTAGGACTCATCGCTATTCTACTATGCTGCGAGGAGTGCAATAAGATGGATTTTGATATCTGTGTTTTCGTCTTCAAGGTATCGATGGAAGAGGGAAAAAAGAGGTTAACCCTATCGATATTTTTGACGACAGGGTGTGTATTAGAAGGTGTAGCGAGTACATGATAGTACCAAGGAAATTTTTCAAATTGAGGTTTGCCTCCGACCTGTCCGGTTACTTGAGGAATTCTTGTGCACTCGAGGTCAAGGACAAGGTCATCCTTGATACGGACTCCGTATTTAAAAAGCATATCTTCAAGGTTGAGATCTCGTGGAAGTGCCACAAAGGATGCTCTCCCCTTCAAGCTATCCAGATCTACAGCCAACTTATCAATCAACCAAAGTATTTTCCCTCCATTCATCACAAATTGGTCTAAAGCAAACTTGTGTTTCTCAGAGAAAGGTCGAGTGGGTTTAGCCACGATTACTGCATCTATTTTTTTCGGAATCATTCCGGAGCTATCAAGATTGATAAACCCGGTGTTATAAGCATCCTTTAGACGATAGCGCAGGCTGGCCAGGTCCTGCTTTGACAATTCCCCATGTCCTTGTAAAAACACTATATTTTTTTTCACTTGAGTGATCAGGCGCTTTATCGTTCTCGTAAATTTATATTCTAGCTGACCGATGGAATTATTGAGATTTTGCTCTTGATCAAAGCTCGGATTGTTTTCGAGGATGTTGACGGGGATTTTACTACTACCCTCATTGATTATAACCCAAGGGTAGATGATTTTTTCTTTGCGCTCTGAGCCGGAACGCACAAAGAGGGACATGGGATAAATACCGTCTTTCGCCAGATTTTTACGTCTCGTATTGATCTCTTCTGTTGTGCCTTCATTGGGATCTACAAACTCATACTCCAAATAGGGGGTGTAGGATTGAAATTCTCTTATCAACTCTTCTGTTGCGTTCCTGAGTCGTTTAAAACCCGGAGGATCTTGCACATCGAGGAGAATTCTCATATAGATATCATGCTCCAGTCCCTTAAGTAATTCGATGGTAGCAGGTGTTAGTGTAAATCGCTTATCTTCGGTCAGATCCCATTTGGAATACCACTTAGAAGCAAAGACATTGAGTATTAGAACAACAGTCAGAAATACCAAAAACTGAACGATAGCATTTTTCCTTTTACCCATTATTTCCGCTTTATATTAAGAACAAATATCGTCGCCATCACATAGCCTAGCCCTACAGACAGGAAGTACATAATATCTCGAGTATCCAACACTCCCCGTCTAATAGAAATATAATGCTTATCTATCCCAAAAGAAGCGACAAAATCATCCCAAATTCCGCTAAATATCGGTATTTTAGCCATCAATCCCCATCCCCAATACATCGTAATGATAAGTAAAGTAGCAATGAGAAATCCGACAATTTGACTCTTAGTAATCGCTGAAGAAAAGACTCCGATCGCCACAAATGAGAAGGCGAGAAAGATCAAGCCAATATAAGACCCCAGAATCCCTCCTGTATCCAGATTTCCCTTAGGAGACCCGAGTTGATACACCGAATAGTAATACACCACTGTAGGGAGAAGTATCAACATTACCAAGGTAAAACTGGCCAATACTTTTCCCCATACGACTTGGGCTGTAGTAAGGGGCTTGGTCAAAAGCAACTCCATCGTGCCACTGCGATGTTCTTCTGCAAACATACCCATCGTTATCGCCGGTATCAAGAAGAAAAACACAACAGGCGCTATAAAAAAGAATGAATCCAAAGAAGCATAGTTGTAGTACAAGATACTGTAATCAGGAAACACCCATAGTATCATCCCTAAGGTGAGTAGAAATACTCCCGCAACAACATACCCTATTATCGATCCAAAGAAACTTCCTATTTCCTTAAAATAAATCTCTTTCATGATGATCTATTGTCTTCTGTTAATTTTCTAAACACTTCTTCAACCCCTTCATGCACTACCGTCATTTCCAAGATCTTTCGGTCCATTCTTTTGACCATTTCAAATAAAGCCGGACGAATATCCTGTGATGGGTCAAATTCCAAGACAAAGACCGCTGGGTCCAAGGAGTTTATAGCGTTTAATCCATTAATTTGCCTAAATGCATCTATGGAAAGCGGGCGATCAAGTAGTATTTGCAATATCTCTTTATCCCCAGATGGCCGCTGTAATTTATCGATGAGATCATCGGCAACAATTTTCCCCTTGTTAATGATGATCACACGATCGCAAATAGCTTCAACTTCTTGCATTATATGGGTAGAGAACAAGACGGTTTTGGAGCGACCGATCTCTAAGATAAGATCACGAATCTCCACTAACTGATTAGGATCCAGGCCAGAAATAGGTTCATCCAGGATTAACACTTCAGGATCGTGTATCAATGCATGGGCTAAACCAACACGCTGTTTATACCCCTTGGACAATTGCCCGATTTTCTTGGACTGCTCCTCCCCAAGTCCGGTTTGTTCGATCACTTCCTCCACCTTTTTCATGCGTTGATCCACCCTATAAATACCTCCAATAAAGCTTAAAAACTCTTTGACATACATATCGTAATAAAGTGGATTACTCTCGGGTAAATATCCTATTTTTCTACGACTCTCTATGGGCTGTCTCAGCACATCCAGTCCACAGATGGATATATTGCCTTCATCCGGGAGCAGGTAGCCTGTAATCATCTTCATGGTAGTAGATTTTCCAGCGCCATTGGGCCCAAGGAATCCTACGATTTCCCCCTTTCCCACAGAGAAATTAATGTGATCGACAGCGACTTGAGTTCCGAAGGTCTTCGTTAAAGAATGTACTTCTATTGACATGAAACAATGCTTTGATTCATAAATGGCTTTTGGCCAGCAAACGGTTGCAAAGATATAACGAAAAAAAAGGGAACTCCTTACAGAAGTTCCCTTTTTTTATCCTAAAAATATAGTCATTAATCATACTTGAGTGGCAGAACAGTAGAGTTCTTTACTTCAGAAAGTACCATTAGCGTCTTCAATCTTTCGATTTCTTCAATTTTAGAAAGTGTTTTGAATAACAATCTTTCATATGCAGGGATATCCGCTGCGATCACTTTAATCAACAAATCAGCATCTCCTGTTACGACATAACACTGAACCACTTCATCAATTTTTTCAATTTTTCTAATGAAACGATCTAACGCATTGGGCTTGTGCCAGCCTAAATTAACCAGTACAAATGTCACCACATTAAGGCCCATCTTTTCTTTATTCACAACCGCGTGATAACTCTCTATAAAGCCTCTTCTCTCTAATTTTTTAACCCGTTCCAGTGTAGGGGCAGGAGAAAGATTAATCAATTTCGACAATGCGAGATTTGTTCTTTTGCTATTTTCCTGTAGCAATTGAAGAATTTTTAAATCTGTTTTATCTTTTCTAGCCATTTTAATATTATGTTTTAATGATAAAATTTTAACTAAATTACGGAAATATGCCCAACGACATATAATCATTGGATACTTTACTTAACGCATTAATGAAGGCTGCGGTTCTAAAAGAGTCTACATTTTTCTTTTTTCTTTTGACACTATATATCTGTTCAAAAGCCGTAATCATAGTTTCTTCCAAGCCGGAACGTACAATATCAATCTCATCAGCACCTTTAGCGATAAATTGGCTGTCGCGCTTGTCGACTGTCTTACCTGTAATCTTTTCAATCAGTTTGATCACTTCTCGATTCTGTTGTTCTTGAAATCTCTTTTCTAATCGACCAAATCGCACATGAGAGATATTCTTAAGCCATTCAAAATAGGATACGGTTACTCCACCGGCATTGAGATATACATCTGGTATAATTATGACCCCTTTCTTAGTCAGATAACTGTCGGCATCAGCAGTTACCGGTCCATTAGCTGCTTCGGCAATCACCTTAGCTTTAATTTTTTTCATATTGCCCTCATGAATGACCCCTTCCAGTGCAGCCGGCACCAGAATATCACAATCCACATAAAGCGCATCATCTCTATTAGGCAGTGTTTTAGAGCCTGGAAATCCCAAAATCGAGCCGTGCTCTTTACGGTATTTGAGTAATGCTTCGATATTAATCCCCTTAGCATCGTATATAGACCCCTCGTATTCTGCAACTGCTATAACTTTAACATCACCTTCACTAGAAGAGATTAGGGCAGTGTAAGAGCCGACATTTCCCAGTCCCTGAATAGACATTGTTTTCCCAGCTACACCTGTTGTCAAACCAACATTCTTGACTTCATTTTTGCGATCAAACAACTCTCTGATGCCATAGAAAACCCCTCTCCCAGTAGCTTCGGTACGTCCTCTGATACCGTGTTGGGTAACCGGCTTGCCGGTCACACATGCAGGAGCATTCATCTCCCCTATTTTGAACGTCGAATAGGTGTCGAGTATCCACGCCATTTCCTTTGGTCCTGTCCCATAATCAGGAGCCGGAACATCGATGGCGGGTCCGATAAAATTTCGCTTGATGAGTTCCATCGTATAACGTCTGGTTACTCGCTCCTTCTGGCGTTCTGTCAATTCACGTGCATTGATCTTAACGCCGCCTTTGGCACCTCCAAAAGGCACATCAGCTATCGCACATTTGTAAGTCATAAGTGCGGCAAGTGCCTCAACCTCATTTTGGTTAACATGCTCACTAAATCTTATCCCCCCTTTCGTCGGAAGTCTATGATGACTGTGCTGTACTCTGTAAGCCTCGATAACCTTATAAGAGTTGCCAAATCGAACAGGAAAATTCATCCTGTATACTGCATTACTTACGCGTATTTGCTCTAAGAGACCGGACGGTATATTCATATGTGAAGCCGCCTTATCAAAATTGGATTGTACGCTTTCTAAAAAACTAGCCATTTCATGTATATTAATATTCCAAAATTAGAATTCGGCGCAAATTTGATGCTAATTCATAGAATATCCAAAGGAAATTCCATATAAGTTTTTAACACTCTAATTAATTCTTAATGCAGACGTCTATCCAATTGAATTTCAAGTCCTCTAAACTTGAATTCTACAACCAACCATTTCATATCCTAAAAAAAATATTCAATAATACATTAAATATAATTATTATATGTATCTTTGCGCTAACCAAAGGATAACCAATGAAACAATGGATACTCATATTGATAATAGCAGTGGGTAATATTGAGGCTTACGCTACACCACCTCGCCCTCAATACCTCGCCATATCCCCTAAGATGGGGGATGGAGTATGGTCCTTGCTCAAGCGGTATGAACTTCACAATGCCCCTGTAAATACAAAATTATTCTACGAGCTGAATAACCTGAAGACCGGAAGCAAGATTTTTAAGCATAAAAAATACAAACTTCCTATCTTAATTTATCCTTATAATGGCAAGAGTATCCGTTCTTCCATCGGCATAAAGGACTACCCCAAAGCCCTCTCCATCCAGCACTATAACGAACGTCTAACACAGAAAGGTGTTAAACCTAAATCCTATAGAAAATCTCGTATTTTGTGGGTTCCCCAATCCTATCTCTCAGCGGCTCATCCCGTTAAAATTGCCAAGGCTAAAGAAAAAAGAGTACTGACAGTAGATTTATTTGGTCCTAGATATAAAAATGTAAAAATCAAGTCTAATCAGCTAAAAGGACAAGTATTTTATGTGGTTAGCGGTCATGGGGGACCAGATCCCGGGGCCATCGCTCACAAAGTAAACAATAAGTACAATCTTTGTGAAGATGAATACGCCTATGATGTAGCCTTGAGATTGGCCAGAAAACTAATGGAGAATGGGGCCTTGGTACATGTCATTATCCAAGATAAAAATGATGGTATTCGAGATGGCGCTTGGCTTTCCGGCGATAAAGATGAAACTTGCATGGGAAAGAAAATCCCACTTAGCCAACTTCAGCGATTAAAGCAGCGCACCCAGACCATTAACCGCTTATACAAACAACACAAAAGAACGGGAATCCAAAAGCATAAAGTCATCTGTATTCACGTGGATAGTCGTTCAGAGCATACTAATCAAGATGTCTTCTTTTACTACTACGCCAAGAGTGCTTCCGGACATCGGATCGCCAATAATATATACAAGACTTTTAGGGATAAGTACCGAAAACATCAAAAAAACAGAGGATACCACGGATCTATATCCTCTAGACCGCTTTACCTTTTAAAAAACACGCTACCTCCTGCTGTTTACGTTGAATTAGCCAACATTCGCAATGCTAAAGACCGTATTCGGTTAGTTAAACCTCAGAATAGAGACGCCCTTGCTCAATGGCTCTATGAAGGGCTCATAAAATAAATATCTTTGTAATTTACACTTCAGTGTATAGCAGATTACACCCTCTCAACTGGGTATTGTCCAATCTGCCGAATACTCTAAAACTACCATCTGAAAAGACTTCGCCCAGATCATCTGTTTCAATAAATGAGCAAGTATCAACATTGGCCAAATCTACGATATTCAGCCCTCCCCGACCTCTCTGGGAAATATTCTTCGGGTCATTAATCTCTCGAACCATCACCCGCATGGTCGGTGGTGGAAGAAACCTATCCCCTCCAGTCATATAAGCTTGAGACAATAATTCTGTCATACCATATTCCGAGTGAATAGTAGATACGCCAAGTCCTACCTGTAGTATTTTATGAAGTTCTTCTTTGGGCATCTCCTCTCTACGCCCCTTCATTCCCCCGGTCTCTAAAACCACAACACGGGAGTCTAACCCCGGTCCACTCCAGGCATCTGCAAGATCCAGAAGAGCATAACTCACACCCCAGAGGAGTGTTTTAATGGCGGTATTTTTCCTCTGAAGTATATCTATTAATTGAGGTAGTTTTCCATGGTAATAACCGGACTCAGGATGGCCAGATGATTGTATGAAATGGTCGATCATATGGAGCAAAGAAGATTGTTGTTGCTCGTGATAAGACGGTAATATAGCTAGAATTCTCCATTGGTGAAGAGGACCATACCTCGACTCAAAAATGCTCTTCGCAATGTAGTTATACCAATCCGCGCTCTTTAAATAGTGTTTTGAGTGATTAATCCCGGTTGTGCTACTACTAAAGAACACCTTATCCGTATGCCAGTTGCCGGTCATAACGATCCTTGACTTGAAGGCAGAGATGGGGAGGAATACAGGAAATTTTCCCGACCAATGACCAAGGGAAGATACATAATCCTTAAAGACAGAATTGGATTGCAATTGGTGTTGATACACTTCATTGCTCACCTTATCAAACTCAGATTGTCGGACTTTATCAGGAATATGGAACAAGCCCATAATCGCCTTTCTAATCTCATTCATTTCAATAATTCATCCTTTAAAAAGAGGATATACCACTTAATTACCCGACATTCCTTGTAGAATAGCAGGATCCATTTCCTGATAATCATCCGGAATTTCAAATACTTTAGTGTCAAAGGATTCCTCAAAGTCTATTGCCACGTATTTCATCCTTGCTTTTCCTGGGACATCAATGGTATATTCTAAGGGAACGCCATCAAGCACCACAGTACTAGGGATTTTGTCTGAGACAGACTTAGGAGTCTTTATCGCATTGGTGACATAGAACTTCATATGTATAGGCTTTTCTCCCTTTGACGGAGTACTCTTTACATCCACAAGATGGGTATCAAAACCCAATATTTTTTTTGTATCATCAAAACGAAAGGAAACCGTCGGTTCTTCAACATCGGTAGCCGGACCATGCTCTCCCGTCATTTTTGTAGCCATCTGCTCGTTAATGGTCATTTTCATCTTTTGTCCCATCATCTTCATAAGCATTACTACATTCGTATCTTGGAGGGTGCTAATGATTGCCATCTCTGCCATCCCCCCTAAGAGAGAAAGTTCAGTCCGTTGCTTTTCAGGTGTAAAGAAGATTTTTATTTTTCTTCCTTTCATCATTTTAGCCGCCTTGACACTATTATCATAGACTTCCACTTCCTTAATCTTAAAAGTGATCAATCCTCTGGTGTGTACTTTCTGAGCCATCGAGCTAGAGAGGAAAATCCACATAAATAAGACTCCAAATATTAATTTTATTTTTTTCATATCTTTAAAATTTTCTAATAAATAGGTAATAAATGTAATATAAATTTTCAGCAGTAATGTAACCGAATCGCTTTCCTCAAACGTATATATTATTTTCATTAAGCCAATATCCAGATTAGGTTATCATCCAAGGCTTAACGCTGCCAATCATCTATATATTTTACGAATAATTTACAGAGATTGTATGCATCATCAAATGCTCTATGCTGACTCCCTTCAAATTCAAACCCTTCATGGTGTAATGCTTTTAATAATCCGAATGGCTTCCGACGGTTCCACTTAATCTGGGTATTGTAATATAACTTAACATCAATATATCTATCAGCCAGCTGGTAAGACAACCGATGTGCCTTGGTATTCTCTTGCAAAAAACGCAAATCTCCACTCCCCCACGCACAGAGGTAGTATTCTTCCCCCTCCTCCAATACCCAAGACATAAACTCAGGAAAAACAATATCAAAGGTTTTCGCATTTAGAATACTCAACCGGGGAATGCCGGTTAATCTCAAGAAGTAAGATGACAAATGAGGATGAAAAACAGGTTTAACAAAGCTGTGAAACTTCCCTATTTCTTCCCCGAAATGATTGACCTTAACAGCTCCAATCTCGACAATCTCACTCATATTCCTCTGTTGAAATCCCTCCCAACATGTCGCTTCTAAATCAAGTACAATATAATTCATTCGCACTTAACGATTCAACAAGTCTGCCCAATTAATCTCCTCATTCAATTCCAAAAATTCAAGACGATTATAGTAATAATATAGTTTTCTCAGATCGTCGGACACAATCTCGCCCCTTCTATTGCGCCGTAACGGCCTATCCATATGATAAATGCCCAAATGATACAGCCCATTATTAAACAATTCAGACACAGGGAATTCAAGTTCAGGAGCCATAAGAATATCTCCTCTATTATGCAATTGCTTAATTTGATCAACATAAGATCGAATTACTTCCAATAAAACCGACTCATCAAATTGCAGTACTTTTTTATCTAATTTGATTATGTCAAATATATCATAGGAAGGGTAAGACTTAAGTAAAAAGGAAAATGCAGCGTGAGAGACCAGATGACTGGTCATCACTTCCATATACTGGTGATAGATACCTGTAATTCTTTCTGCCAGTTGGCGCGTATACACCCTTTCTCGCTGATCATCGTAAGTTATGACATTATTAGAATAATAATACTCAGCTAGATTTACAATGTTGCCCTTATCATCCAGGCTTTCCATATCATCGTTTAACACATTGCCCATCACGTCAATAGGCGTACCAAAGCTAAGACTAGCCTCAGATCGCTTTCTCATGATTCTTCCAAGAAAACGTATAATATTTCGCAGGGAGCTCATGCCGCTTTTTTTGCCGATAGAGCGTTCGGCCCCACTACGACGCAAATGTTGACGAATTAACTGACCTGCCTCAAACACAAAGTGATAATTGGTCACAATCGGTACGACTATAATCTTTGTATCCCTTCCCTGCTCATACATTTCACGTTGGGCTTCAACTAGAGAATGCAACAATCCATATTTCAGCTTCTCTTCTATCTTACCACTTCTGGATCTTGTTCCACCGGGAAAGAATAAACTATTTACTCCCCATTGTATAGCGAGGTTACTAGTACACTTTAAAGTCTCTTGATAAATAGCATTTTTCTTCCTTCTATCCACCCGATAGGTCCCTAAACGGTTCATAAAATAGGCAAATATTTCCGAATCATAAAGATTGAGCCCTGCCCCGTACAAAAAAGCCGGAAGTCCTCCTTTTCTATCCGAGATATACCCCACCAATATAGAGTCAAGATGAGAAAAATGAGTAGGCAAAAAAACGACAATTCCTTTATTAAACATCTTATAAACTCTATCAAACTCGCCTGAAAATCGAACTCTATTCTCAATTCTACTTGAAGGGCTATCCAAGAGGAAGAATCGATAGTCAGATATGGAATTATACAGTCCTTTAAAAAATTTGGTAAGAACTTTACGCGCCAACTTATAAGTACTAATCTTGAAGTCACTGACGATTTCCTCGGCATATCTATGAATGATCCGATCCAATATTTGCAATGAGAGGTACTGCCTTGTCTCGGAATCCATTTTTAACGCCTCCAGAATCTCACTCTCTACTTTTTTCCAAAAAACAGCTTCACTAGCTGGATCAACTTTCCAAGGATTGTTCTTTAATCGCATTTTCTCCATGTAGGCAGCTTTCTGAATTAATTCAGCCAAACTGTTTTCATGCTTGAGGAGCACCTTTATCCGTGCCTGCGTACGCAATGCATTTACAAACTCCGCTCTTTGTTTTGCGTACTGATAGATGGGCCACTCTTTTAAATCCGGGTATATTTGGGGGTACTTATTCATTCATCTTTCTTACTATACAATCTATTAATCTGTCGCGCGCTAAAACCGGCGGAAAGAGTATGTTTACTCCGGCACGAAACTTTTCACAAAAAACCGACTTTTTTTATAATTTCACGTTATATCCTCCATCAATTTTTTCTACAGCTTGTTTCTATCATTCTACCATAGGCTAATTATCTTCATTCGGTAAGGACATCCCACGACATACTTAATACTTCGATCGATAGATAAAAACTAATATTTCTATACCAAAGACGCACAATTAACTAGTTCACGAAACAGTATTAGCATATTGCATGGGGTATGAAATGGCTGAATAAATGCCATCCCCTACCCTAACCCGAGCCCCGCTATTCTATATGCCAATTGGGATACAAAAAAAATTATACTCGTCCAAAAGGATACATTATACCAAGGCATTTTGGAGAACTTGGGATGCAGAACTCCTCCAATGAATATTTTGCCCCTACGTTACCCCTTCCTTCTCTGGAAGTTTTTCTCACAGAGAATCTCATTTCTTAACAATACAGAATCGACAAACTAGGGCCTACATTCTTCCCCCCTAGACCATTATTTTAAAGTAGATTTTGGGATGAATTCGATACTACGAGTCGCATTAGGTCAATACGCCCCTACGAAATCCAATGGCAGCCGAATAACAAATCTTAAATAATAGGAAAAGAAAGTTAGACCGAGGCAAAAAGAGGGCATACGGCAGCCCTTTAGTAGGACACTACCGTACACTTATATCCTATAACTTGGGAAATAATTCTATCTACGAGCGGGAACCAACTTAAACTCAACTCTTCTATTTAAAGCTCTTCCTTCCTTCGTCAGGTTATCTGCGATAGGGCGAGATTCTCCATATCCTGCATAACGCATTCTTTTAGCAGCTACACCTCTATTAATCAAGTACTCATAACAAGCTTTTGCTCTACGCTCGGAAAGTCTTTGATTGATAACGGCTCTTCCGGTGTTATCCGTATGTCCACTAATAATCAAGTTGTAGTCTCTATACTTACGCATAATCTCTGCAATTTTATCCAGTACTGCGAAGGAGGAATACTTCAATGTAGCTTTCCCCGTCTCAAACTGAACTGCTCGCATAGCAATGTCTAGGACTTCCTTATCTTCTTTTTGGATCTCAGGACATCCATGTGTCGCTGCAGCCCCTCTCGTATTTGGACAATAGTCTTCACTATCCGGAATACCATCCCCATCTGTATCCGGACACCCATCAAACTGTAAGACGCCCGCTTTATTGGGACATTTATCTTTATCATCCTGAATGCCATCTCCATCACTATCTGCAACACCCGGGCATCCATGATTCGCTGCTATTCCCTTAATGTTTGGGCAATTATCCTCATTGTCCGGCACCCCATCCCCATCACTATCCGTGACTCCCGGACATCCATGATTGGAGGCGATCCCTACGAGATTGGGACATTTATCTTCAAAGTCCGCTACTCCGTCTCCGTCGCTATCCGGACACCCCATCGTCGATGTTGGTCCTGCAATATCCGGACATTTGTCTTTATCATCCGGCACACCATCCTTGTCACTATCTGCTGCAGGACAACCACCGTTGGAAACTAATCCGCTTAAATTCGGACATTTATCTTCTACATCAGCTACTCCGTCCCCATCACTATCCGGGCATCCCATCAAATCTATAGGCCCCGCCACATCCGGACATTTATCTTTGCTATCTTCTATTCCATCGTTGTCACTATCCGGGCACCCCAAGAATTTTTCAGGGCCAGCAATAGAAGGACATAAATCCAATGCATCAACAATTCCATCCCCGTCACTATCTTTCTCACTGGGTTGTTCATCTACGACCTTAAGCTGATCCGCTAAATGATTGAGAGAGTATACAAATCCAACCCCATATTGCAAATTGCTTTTCTTCGTACCAAAACGATATGAAGCATCTGCTGTAAAGTAAGCACCATTGTATATTTTAACAAATATCCCTGCACCAAGAGGTACTTGTACATTCAATTCACCATCATAAGAACGAGAAGCGCCTACTCCACCTTCCAAATAGGGCAAAATTACACTCTTGTTCGAGCCAAAATAATACTGTCCCAATATATCTCCTCCTAAATAAGGCCTGTTAACAGTATTTTCTTGATTTATAGAATACACTCCTGCTCGAATTGGCACCGTTAAATTCAAATGAGGCATCAACTGATAACTATACCCCAGCTCCCAGGCGGGACGATAAGATTTAAAGTTAAAAAAACTACCACCTGTGGGTGTTTGAAAATCTGCAAAGACTCGTCTAAAAAACACTCCGTGCTTCATATCCGGATGCTGAGCTTTTGTGGCCATAACAAAAGTAAAGGAGGCTACTACAATCAATAAATACTTATTCATCTGATTAATCTTTGGAGTACAAAATTTAAATAGAGCAACAGATTATCACCCAATTGAATGTGAACATCTTATATCTATTGCACATTAATGATAGTGCAAATTTATAAAGGATTATTCAAAGTAACCTAATTTATAAGCAATTAATTATAAAATTGTAATACATTATAATAATAAGTAATGTGAATCTGATATTCCCCCCCCAATCAAACACTCAAAAAATCATCCTTATTGAAATCACTTCGTTTCTCAAACACAAATAAATCGCTTTAATCTCAACATCATTTTTATAATCACTACAATATGTGATATATATGATCAATAATTTTTACATTTGTCTCATGCTAATAGATAACCACCGTTTTAACATATGAATCTCCCCCGCTTACTAAGCGAAGCCAATAGATGCCAGAAGACATGCCCTCTGTATCTATTATCACATTATTACTATGGATAGAACGGGTAAAGACCGCTTGTCCTATGGCGTTAAACATTTGTAGTTGAGCGGGGAAAACACCTCTATTATCCACCTTAATACTAAAGAATCGATGGATAACGGGATTGGGATTCACCACAAATAAAGGAAGGGCTTCAGATTGATTATTTCGTTCTAGACGCACTTCAACAATAGGCGAATAATCAAAAGTATTATCTATATCAAGTATTTTTAACCTATAGCTGTTCGTCCCTACTCCCGGCAAATCATCAATGAAGAGATACTTACTAGTCCCTTGGGCATCACCTTTGGCTTTTACTCTCCCTATTACATCAAAGTCCGCTCCATTACTCGACTTCTCAATCACATATGAAGCCGTATTGGATTCAAATCCGGTTGACCATTTTAGATACACTTTTCCCTCTTTTTCATACGCTGAAAAGTCATTTAATCGTACAGCTAGAGCTCCTTGGGTGTAAACTCCTAGACCTCCACCAGAAAAATGATTCACTTCAAATTCAGCAACTCTGTACCCATACGTGGAATAGGTCTGATTCCATGTAGTGAGAGAAGGCCAATTCCCATACTTATACTGGGTATAACTAGAGGATGTTGTCCCTTTGTGTTGGTGTGCGGGATTGGGATCCCCCGGACTGCTAATCTTATAACTTTCGACTTCTTTAAGATCAACACCATTGAGTATTTGATTCAACCCTTCAAAATCAGCTTGTGTAAAGGGAAATTGTACAAGCAAGGGCCTTTGAGGCTGCACAATGGGATGCACGCTCCAATATCGGTTTATGACATAAAATACTTGCCCTGCCGGCACATAATCTGCTGTAATAGCAGTCGGTTTATAACTATTCTCTGTCACCTCCACTTTTACCTCAAAACCGGGCTCTCCTATATGACCTATATCTTCTCCTCTTGTATCAATGGTGAGTACCCAGATATCATCTGCCTCATCTACCGTATTATTATCATAATAATAATGCACAACATCACCATCTGAGCATTCTACATTGGCAATATAAATACCTTTTGCTACCGGCAAGTTGGCCCCTGGAATATAGTCACCCAAGCAGGAGGAAGATTCGATCTTAGCACGAATTTTATCTCCTGGTTCTTTCCCAAAACCAAGAGTAAAGTCCACTCCCGGCTTCCCGGGCAAGTGACAGTAACTCATGATTGTGCCCTTATCTGGTATTGGTCCGGGTACACAGGCACCACTGGGAGGATAGCAACCATCGATAGGTGTATCATGATTAGGCCCCCAAACACAGTCATGCGTATGAGGAGACCCTAGAATATGACCTATTTCATGTGTAAATACATGCACATCCCAAGAATACTTAGGATAGGATTTTAGGTTGATTTCTACATTGCCATAAGCATATGAGTACCTCCTAATACATAAACTATTGGTAAATGCAGTTCCCCCCAATGGCGAATTTCCTTGAGAATCAGTGTAGCCTGATAATAGTATCACAAGGTTGCCATTGTAGGTTTTGAATACCTGCTTAAATGCCCATAAATCATCAGAAGCTGAAGTATGAGGTAAATTATCTTCCGCAGTATGAACCACAATTTCTCTGAGCTCTACATGAACACCCTCTTTTCGATAAATTTGGGAAGATCCATGAAATACTCCTTTGACATAATCGACTACATTTTGAACATTTGCCCCCAATTTCAGGTACAAATCATAATCTGCATGTACAGAGAATTGAACCTTTTTGCAGGTGGTGCGAACTATCCTTGATTCTATAGCCGTTCTATCGCGGTAATACAAATCATCAATGGCACTACACTCCAAAGGGCGTCCCTCTCTTGATTTTGCCTTGCTTATTAAAATATACTTAAGGTCGGAATAATCTGAAGGATCCGGACCAAAGTCAAAGCTCCCCTTTCCCGGCAAATAAATACCGCCTCTTATGGTTCCATCCAAAGTATACATAGACACCATCGATCTCTCCATTCCCTGTATATGCCCTTCGTATAATAAAGTAGGTTTAACGTTTACTTTAACAGATTCTTTACCATCCCAAGTAAAAACTTCTGTAGAATACTCAAAATATCGGTAAAGATCCAACGTAAGTGATTCGGACATAAAAGGTACCAATAGTTGTGGATTGGACACGCTTCCCTTAACGAGTTCCTGTAGAACCTCTGGATGAACTTGCATCTTCTGCAATAAAGCATCCTCTGACACATTAGCCTTTTCATTATGTCTCTTCGCCTCTTTAGATAAACTGAACAAATCAGCAGTTTGACTGTATGAAATGGTGACAAAAAGCAGCCAGGCCAGCAGCAGGGTACTGGCTCGTCGAACACGAACAACAATTTTCATATGTTTAAAAATTTCTAATAAATAGATAATAAATGTATTACAAATTTTCTGCACCTATGTAACCGCTTCGCTCTCACATGATTTTTTTTAAACATACTTCTGTGTGAAATTTATGTTTAATAAAATTCATGCTCGTTTCATTTTAGTTCATTTAGAATGGATTTTCCTCTCTTTAATATTTAAAGAGAAACCCATTAACTTACAGATATTAAAACATTAAGATTATTTCTTATATGTCAGTATTTCAAGAATTATACCAGTTTTTTAAAGTTGCCCTTCAACCTACCTATTCTCAGCGAGAAATCGAACAGATGTGGCGTGCCTTGAAGGAAGATGTACTTCTCAGAAAACCATCGAATATTCTTCCTACTAAGGAGAATGTCGATCCGGAAGCGCTAATTGGAAAGATGGTAAGTGCCCTAAAAAAGGGGTGTCCGATTCAATACGTGACCGGAGTGAGTTATTTTATGGGGATTCGTATGGTTAGCGACCACAGGGCTCTGATACCTAGACCTGAAACTGAAGAACTTACGCATTGGGCAATAACGGATATCAAAAAAACTTCCGACGGGATTCTTAGGATATTAGACATTGGAACGGGATCGGGTTGTATAGCAATAGCACTTAAAAAAAGATTTCCGAAAATGGATGTGTTTGGAATAGATATATCTCAAAATGCACTCAGTCTTGCGAGGGAAAATGCAACTCTTCTCCGACTTGATGTAACTTTTAAAAAGTTAGATATTTTAGATTATGAAAAAAATGAGCTCAACGATAAAAAATGGGATATTATCTTATCTAACCCACCTTATATTCCATATAGGGAAAGCCATAAAATAGGGACATCTGTATTAGAATACGAACCACACCAAGCTCTTTTTGTTGAAGATCATTCCCCTCTGATATTTTACCAGACCATCTACGGGTATGCACAGCAGCATTTAAATTCGGGGGGAAGAATCTATTTAGAATGCAATGAATTTAATGCAAAAGAGGTCCATCAACTTTTTAATACAACGTCATTCACTTCTGTACAACTCAGAGCGGACATGCAAGGAAAACCCAGAATGATCTGTGCCATCAAGTAGTTTTTCACCTACTCATAAAAAGGGGGTTTTACTTCTAAAAGAGATTAGTATAAAGATCATTACCCTCCGGATTTTTTGGATTGAGTGTATCCTAAAGTTAGGAGAATTGCAAGAATCTTATCTCTATGCTCTCCTTGAATAATGATTTCTCCATTTTTAACACTTCCCCCTACCCCACACTTCGATTTAAGTATTTTGCCAAGGCTTTTTAAATCTTCTGGTGTTCCGACGAAGCCCGTAATTAATGTCACCTGCTTTCCGCCTCTCTTTTTTCTATCCAGATGGACACGTAGTTTCTGCAAACTAGGAGATAAGGTTTCCTCGGTGGAGTTATCCTCAAAACTGTATTCATATTCAGGATTCGTCGAATAAATAGTAAA
>Ga0256841_1001095_pt1 | contig 24660 bp, 24 predicted proteins | sample 356308metaG_FD_185971 | JGI IMG/M metagenome (GOLD analysis project Ga0256841, IMG submission 185971) | Hydrothermal vent microbial communities from Mid Atlantic Ridge, Atlantic Ocean - 356-308 | ecosystem: Environmental > Aquatic > Marine > Hydrothermal vents | place: Atlantic Ocean: Mid...
GAAGTCCGTGTGGGTCCTATTCCTTTTGAGGACCTGAAAAAGGCCTACCAGGAGGGAAGGGCTTTATCTGAAACCTTGGTTTGGACCCCTAAGTTTGAAGATTGGAAACCAATCTCCGATGTTCATGGTTTGGAGACTCTCTTGCGTGAATGAATCAGAAAAAACCTCTCCCGTTGAAGAACCATTCCGCTATGGCTGGTTTGACGGGATTCTCCAGGGGAGCCAAGAGGGAGAGTCTCAAGTCCTTTGGACTGTTGTCGGAGATCTTAATCGAATTGGGTTGACCACCTTTTCTTTGGATATCGATGGAGGGAGGTTCTCAATCTTGGCTGAGGACCAAACCGTTTCGGGTGAGGCCCTAAGCAAGGAAAGGGTGGAGCGATTCTTTCAAATTCTCAAAGTTTTTCCTTCTCTGTTGAAAAACCCGCATTCGATTGAATCTACTCTTCGGGCAACCTTTGTCACTGAGAAGGAGGTGGTTGAAACTCTTTTTGCTCCCATTCAAAGCGAATTCCAATCTTTAAGTAAGAGGCGCGGCATCTCTGAGAGTGACAGGGCTCGGGATCCTTCAGCAAGACTTCTTCCTCCTGTAAGTCGCAGGGCAATCCTTGGAGGGATTGTTTTAGGTTTTTTTGTCATGGCTTGGATCCTTTTCGGAGCCTACCAAAAGGGAATGCTTGGGCGCATTTTTAGTCCCAAGGTTAATGCCATTAAGGTCGATATGGGACCCTTAAAGGGGTTTCTCCGCAGCAAGATCACAAAAAGATGGGGGATTTATCAGGTCGAATTGGAGCGAGGACCGAAATATCCCAAGACGGTTAAAGAATTTGTCCCCTTGCTCCAAGAGGCAAAGGATTCCATGACAAGAGCTTTTTTCCTTCGCCTTCAGGATGGAGGGAGGGTTTGGGTCTTCCTGCTCACTGAGAAAGGCCGGGTCCTTGAATCCAAAGAGCTTTCCCTTGCTCCTTTACTTCAAGGGGATCGGGTTAAAGTGAAGATTCCAGGCCGAATGTGGGCAAAAACCATGAGGCTTTCCCTTTATCCACCAGACCAGGGGAAATAAATTGTGCGATAAAGAAGCTCCAGGGAATAAGCCAGAGGCCTCTTCCTTGGAACCCCTATCATCTGAGCAGCCACTTATTTGGTCGCCTGGTGGCCACCAGCCTGAAGGCCCTACAGTTTCCATCGATTGCCCATCGTGTGGGCAATCCTGGGTCTTGAGCGAAAAGTTTCGAGGTTGCCGGATTCGTTGCAAATGTGGGGATTGGATGAATGTCCCCCAAGAGTTGGCTCCTCTTGCTTTTCCTGGGGAGTTAGGGCTTGCGATTCTTGGGGAATCAACTCGCAAAGAAGAGGGTCTGGAGCTCCCATCTCATGGGGTTTATGCCAACGGGGCTTTCGAGCGAGCTAGCCATGCATCAAAAAACCGTTGGATTAGCCTTACGATCCTTGACCTGAGCTTGATCATGTCCGGCTTTTGGGGAATTCAACTAGCTTTCCTTTTTCTTCTCCCGGTGGGAAAGGAGGAATTGCTGTTACCTCTCAGTACTCCGATCATTGGGCTTTGGATTTTGATGCTCTCCTATTTGAGAAAGGATCTGGCCTTTCGGGGGATGCGTTTGCCCCGCCTAAGCTATTTTTTAGAGGCTCTGGCTGCTTGTGCGGTGTTTTTTGCCATGGCCCTTCTTTTGGATCGGTTGATGAGGGGGAGCGACCATATCAGTCCTCTTCATCCAATTCTTCGGGTGATGGGATTCCCCCTTGCCATTGGAGTTATCGCGGCCTTTCCCGCCTTTTTTGAAGAGGTGGCCTTTAGAGGTCTAGTCCTAGGGAGGCTCACCGCGCTCATGGGGGACTCTCTGGGGGCCTGGGTTGCAGGTTTGGCGTTTGCCCTTGCCCATGGGGTCTCCTTTGCATTCCCCTTACTTCTGGCCATTGGGGTTTATTTAAGTTTTCTGCGCCTTCGTTCGGGGAGCCTTCTTCCAGGGATGCTCCTCCATTTTTTATACAATAGCCTTCTTGTCTTCATGGACATGAGCTAAACCAACCACGTATTTTCTTTCGATCTGTTAAGATGACCTCTCCTTCCTGCCGCCTAGCCCCCAATAAATAAATGCGACATCTTCTGGTTACACGTGGATTCCCCCCGGAAGGGAAATGGGGATCTGAAGGATACGCGGCAGACCTAGCCAAAAAACTGGCTCGGGAAGGGCATGAGGTCTTTGTCTTCTTTCCTTTGCCCGGCCAGTTAGGAGAGCTTCGAAAGAGAGAGGTCGAGCCGGGTTTGCACGTCCTGGCCCTTCCTCTTCTAAGAAGAACGGGAAAGCCCTTTCGCGACTCTTACAGCGACCCAAGGCAGGATCGTGCTTTTGACGCTCTTTGCAAAGACATGGGTCCCTTTGATTCGATACATTTCCTCGCTTTGGGAGGAGAAGTCTCAATTACAATGCTTCATGCGGCTCGAAAAGCATCAAAGCTGCTTGAAGTGACCTTGACAGAGTTTCTTCCCATCTGTCATCGGGGGCAATTCCTTAATGCGCATGTAAAGGAGTGCAAAGGGCCCGAACCCTCTCGCTGTGCTGCCTGCATCATGGATCCAGGTCCTTACGAGGGAAATCCCCTCTCAGCCCACTTCAAATCATGGATTGCTCGTTTGGGTTGGCCTCTGGGTTCTCTCTCTGCTCTACCCACTCCTGCAGCCTTCAGGCTTAGGGAGAAGGTAGTTCAGGAGTCTTTAGAGTTGGTGGATCGTTTTTATGCACCAAGTCCGGGACTGCGGGATAGATATGTTGAGTTTGGCCTTCCCCCGAAAAAAATCTTAAATCGACCTTACGAATTGAACCCTGAACGCTATGCGGATTATTCTCCTGTTCCATCTCCTGATGGAAGGCTTCGCATTGTTTTTATTGGGCAAATTGCTCCCCATAAGGGGCCACAGATTTTGATCAAAGCTCTCTCCCTTCTCTCTAGGGAAGAGCGCAAAAGGCTTCTCTTGAAGATGCATGGCGGGCCTCCAGGTTATGGACATGCATCCTTCCTTCCTGCCATTCAGGATGTGGTTCGACGGGAGGAACTCCCAGTGGAGTTTCCTGGCACCTTTTCTCCCGATCAAGTGGCTCAGGTGCTTTCACATGCCGATTGTGTGGCAATCCCCAGTCTCTGGATGGAAAATCAGCCCCTGGTGCTTATTCAGGCTCGGGCTGTCAACCTTCCTGTTCTTGCATCGGATACAATGGGGATACGTCCTTTTATTGAGAATGAACCACAGTGCAAGCTCATCCCTCCCGGAGATCCGGATGCTTGGGCGGATGCTTTGCGGAAACTCCTCATCCGAGAACCCTTGAAGGTTTGAGAAAAGAGAGACGGCCCTCATCAAAAGTCTTTCAGCAGAAAGATTCTTGGAATTGAATTTGGGAAATCTGGTGACAGAGGTCCCGTTTCAGGGGTCTTGATTAACGATGGATCCAAGTGATTCGAAAACCTCCGCTGATAGAAAGAAGTCTCCGTCTTTGGATCCCGAAGTAGCAAAGGCAAAAGCTGGAGACCCTCAGGCTTTCGATCGGATCGTCCGCCCTCTACTTGCTTCCCTCTTGGCACTCTCTTGCCGACTCGCGCCTGCTGGGAAAGGAGAAGAACTTCTCCAAGAAAGCCTGATCCGAGCTCATCGAGGTTTGTCTCAATTTCGAGGAGAATCCAGTTTCCGGGGTTGGCTTGTATCTATCGTTTTTCGGCTGGCCAAAGATCCTCGGAAGTTTTTGGGTCCCAAACCAATCAAAGCAGCAACCTTGGATGGGGTTCCTTCTCACCTGGGAGAAGATCCATTTCTACATGTGAGTGCTCAGGAGACCTTAAGAAAGGTGGAGCAGGTCATGGAAAGGCTTCCATTGAGATTGCGGACAGCCTTACATCTGAGAGCCGTTGAAGGCTGGACTTACGAGGAGATTGCTCAATCCATGAACACTTCCAAAGGAAGTGTGCGGAACGCGGTATTAGCCGCGCGGCGAAAGCTCAGAGAAAAATTTGGAGATCCGCAATGAAGGTCGAACCATCGAGCCATTGCCCCTATGAAGACGATATTCTTGCAGTCTTTCTTGACGGAGAACCTTCCACTTATTTCCCTATCCTCGAAAAACATCTAAGGAATTGCATCCACTGCAATAGAGTCTTAGATCAAAGCCGAGAGCTTGATGCTGTCCTGTCTTCAAGAACCCAGGTATCTGTGACGGATTCCGAAGCTGACCGGTTTCTTGCTTTTCTTCCCCTAAAACCAACTTCCTCCATTCCCAAACAAAGCCTTGACCCTCTGGGTCAATTTCCGCTTATGGTCCTAATGGCTTCGGTCATTGTTTCTCTCGGAGTCTTTTTTTTCGCCCGAGAAGGAGAGCAGATCCCTAAGCAGCATCCTTCATTTGCAAAGCAAAGCGACAAGGAAGCCTTCGATTCCAGGGGAACCCAAGTAAAAAAAACATCTTCCTTATTGTTAAGTGTAAAAGGGATGGGTTTTGCAGGATTTCCCCTAGGGATTGATCGGATCGAGTCTCCTCTTGGATCCAAACCGAAAAAGAATTCCAAGGTTTGGAAAAAGGAATTTTCTTTTCGGTTGAGGGAGGAAGCTATCCAAGTCTTGAAAAAAAGCTTAGGTTTTTTCCATGGCCAAAGGCCTCTGATTTCTCTCGGTTTTTTAGCCAAAGGCGATATGGCCCAGCTGCAATCCTTTGGGCCAAGATTTCCCTGGTGCGAATCCGAAGAATCTGCCCTTTCTTGGTTTTTACTTCAATTAAGTAAAGGCCGTGTTTCAGTTGTTTCTTTTCTTGGGCAAGTTGTAGAAGGCAGCGCGCCTGATTTGGGAAGCATGTTGGTCCATCGGTTGCATAACCAAGAAAGCGCTATCAATAATTTGCGCAAGTGGCTTCGGCAAAGGAGAGGATGTTCCCAGCAAGTAGCTTCCTTATTGGGAGGAGTTCTGGATTTTTCCTCCATTCCTCTCCTCGTTCAGCGAGGCACACCTTTGCTTCTAAAAGCTATTAGGGCGGCTCGGTCCATCCGCGGGAGGAGTGCCTTTCCGTTCTTGCTGGCTCTTTGGCTTGAAACGCAGAGGAGGGATCCACCTTTGGCCTCTAGACTTGCTCCCTCCTGGTTTGAAGGCATGGAGGACCTGTGTGTTCGAGAGGGACTTGCAATCCTTGAGGGAACCGGCTCTAAGTGCGGAGGATCCAAGAGGAATGGGATCCGTAAACTTTTTCGCTCCCTTGGAGCTTCCACCGATTAGCTGGCGCATTACGAATTCAACCTGTTGCCCCGCAGTGTTTACCCCAAACTTATTTAGGAGAAGCTTATGTCCTTAATGACTCTTTTTCTGCTTATCCCATTGCTTGTTCCGGGTGGTGAAAAAAATTCTAAGAAAAAAACGAGCCTAGAACTCAGCCTCCATGAATTCTCTGTTCACGGACTCATTTCTCCCCTCCTTAACCAGAGAAATCCAAATGCACCTGAGAATGAAGCCATAGATGGAGGCCTTCCTATGAATTCCTTGGATTCGGATTCTATTTTGGAATTTATAGGGGAGGTATTGGGGAAAGAAAAGTTTCGAGGAGGGAAAGCGCGGATGGCCATTCGCGGAGGGCATTTGGTTTTTGTTGGGGAACCGGAACTTGCAAAGCGAGTTGGTACTCTATTGCAAAAGATGAAGGCAGCCCTCGTTCCTCGCGTCGAAATCTGTTTCAAGCTGGTTAAGGCGGGAGGCCGACACAAAGTTGGAACGATTGATTCTAAGGCTGCTTCTCAGCTGTCAGTTCTTTATGAAGGTCGAGGTAGAGGAAGGGCCGGAGACCGAATTTGTTTTGGTTTGAGGGGAGAGAAAGTTTTCCAAGGACAATTAAATTCTGAAGTTGCCCAAGAATCTACCATTATGGATCCCATCCCCCGTTCCCTCCCCCAAGGGCGGACCTTTTCCATGCTCGCTCTCCCAAACCCAAGCGGAAAAAGCTTTGGGGTCTTTGGGTATTACCTCGATTGTGATGAAGGTGCGGAGATTATTACCAAGGACCTTTCAGGGAAGGGTCTGGGGGCCATGGAGTTTACGGAACAGAGACGATTAAAGCGGGCTTTTTCTTTTAAGGCCGCCTCGGACTCTTCTACGTTTATTCCTCTCGAAGGACCTGGTGACTTAGGTTTGATTCTTCAAGTCAAACGAATAGATCCCATTCCTGAAATGGAGGGGGTTCTCTTAACTTCGTTGAGACTGGTGGGTCTTCCTTTTGGGGTTTATTCGGATTCTCTCTTTGGTCATCTCTTTCGTTCTTTTGTTGATGAAGAGCAAAATTCTTTAGAAAGTTTTGAACTAGAGGGATGGATGAATTCCTACGTGGACACAGATTCTCTCATGGACCTTCTGAGTGCCACCCTAGAAAAGGATGGGTTGATTGTGGAAAATATGAGGGGGATGGGTCTTTTTGTTTCTGGAGCTAAAGGAGTTGCGCAAAAAGCTGGAAAACTTTTGGATTTTCTCTCCAAGGATCTTCGCCGTTCTTTCTTGGTAAATGTGGAATTGCAAATCCAACCGATGTCTCGCCCCAAAGAAGAATGGAGACCCTTCAAGAAGATTGTAAACCTTCCGACTCTTTCGAATCGTTCCATTTTGGTGGAGACGGGGAGAGAAAAGGGTTATCTCCAAGATTACGGCGTAGAGATTGCGCAAAAGGCTAGCATTGCTTCTCCCGAACAAGGGACGGTTTTTATTGGAGATCGATTCCGCCTTTTTCTTTCATCCGAAGGAAACAATGTTCATGTGTTTCTCTCTCTGGGTAGGCAGAAACTCTTGGGATTCCGTCGAATGCCTCCGGCTTGTGAAACCTTGGGGCCTCTCATGGCGCCGGATCTTCGGAAAGTCCAGATTCGGAGGAGGTTTTCTATGAAAATAGGTGAAACGATCCTCCTGGGCGATGGGATCCCCAGGGATATAGAAGGGATTGGATTGTGCCGAACGCGATATTCCATGACCATCCGAGAACTTGATTGAGGTTTGATTTGACCCCATAAATTATGGCCAATGTCGGTAATAATGCCCGGCTTTGGCTTTTTTTGGAATCAAAGTGATATCGCTTCGATATTGTTCTTTTTGAGCCATCAAAAGGAGCTTTCAATGTCTCAACGCACACAGGAAAGGATTGTGATTCCAAAAGTCCATGGGCTTTTGGGTATTTTGAGTTTCATTTTTTTGGTGGGGGTTGGGATTTTATTCTTGATTCAGCCCGCATTACACAATGGGGAGTTCCATGCTTTGTACCTGGTTTTTGGGATCCTTAGCCTGCTCCTTGCTCCGTTTGGGCTAATTGGGCTTACCTTGGTGAATCCAAACCAGGCAAAGGTTCTTATTTTGTTTGGATCCTACAAAGGAACGATCCGCAAACCTGGGTTCTTTTGGGTGAACCCCTTTAAGGTGCGCCGAGGGGTGTCTCTGCGAGTTCGGAACTTCGATAGCAACAAACTCAAGGTAAATGATGAATTGGGAAACCCAATTGAGATTGGAGCCATTGTTGTTTGGCGCGTCCACGATACTGCACAGGCCCTCTTAGATGTTGAGGACTTTGAAGATTACATCACAGTTCAGAGTGAATCGGCCCTTCGTCAGTTGGCCACAGGCCATCCCTATGACTCCAAAGAGGGAGGGGAAACCTCGCTTCGGGGGAGTACGGATGTTGTGAACAAGCAGCTTCAGGAGGAGTTAAAAGATCGCCTTCACTTGGCCGGCATCGAAGTTTTAGAGGCACGGTTGAGCCATTTAGCCTATGCGCCCGAGATTGCGGGGGCCATGCTTCGGCGCCAGCAGGCTGAAGCTATTATTACGGCACGTAAACGCATCGTCGAAGGGGCGGTGAGTATGGTGCATCTTGCCCTTGAAGAATTGGAAGAAGGCAATGTCATTTCTCTGGACGAAGAGCGAAAGGCTCAGATGGTCAGTAATCTCCTTGTCGTGCTCTGTTCTGATCATGATCCGCAACCAATAGTCAATACAGGAACTCTCTATAGTTGATCGGTTTGGCTGAGTTTGGCTGAGAGAGAATAAAAGGGGCCCGGTATGGCTGCTCGGAAACCATTCCTGTTGCGCGTTTCTAAAGAGGTCTTGGATGAGCTTCGGGCTTGGGCGGCCCAAGACATGCGGAGTCTCAATGGGCAAATTGAGTTTTTGCTTCGAGAGGCGCTGCAAAGACGAAAAAAAGCAGAGCTTGCCGAGCCGACCGAAACTCTTCCCTTATCTCAAAGGATCCTTTCATCAGTAGAGGATAAAAAAGAAAAGGGATAGGGCTCTGGTCAAAGCTCGAAGCCGCGCTCCTTGGCTTGTTGTTCTCGTGTTGCTCTGCGCTGGTCTCGTTGTTGCTCGGCTTCAACCCTGCCGAGGAAAACCGAATCCTTCGTGATCCGAACATACTTTGCAAAGTTCGGAGCAAGCTCTTGAAGGGTTTGCCCCATCCGAATTGCAATGTCCCGATAGCTAAAATGCCCTTCCGGGGCACTCCTGAGTTCGCAGAAATAAGCCATTTGCCGGACATCAAATTGCACTCGAACTTTTTGTAAAAAGGCGAATGGGATGAGATAGCGCGATTCTTCGGCAAAGCTCTCGGCCAGCGTATGGATCCGAGCTGTAATGCCATCCATTGTTTCTGAGTAGCGCTTTGCCAGTCCGGCTTCTTTAAAGAGAGGCGGCATGCTATAGCCGTGGATTGTTGTGAGTTCCTCTTGTTGAAGGAAACCCTTGCGATGACGAGCAATGTCTCGAAAGGCACCAAAATCCAGGAGAATCTCAAAGTCGAGCATCCCAGCCCCTTCAATTGCCTCCGGCATTGCATCGCGTTTACCCCTGGGGCCAAGGATGGACTCAAAGCCCTGGGCCTTTTCGGCGGGGCTAAGAGAGGCGCTCCAAGAGAGAAGACTCTCGTAGGGTTTGGATGTTTGCGTAAAGGCTAAAGATGCCAGGATTCGATCCTCGAGGTCGGTAGGGGCAGCTAAGAGATGGACAGAAGCTTCTGCCTCCTGGGGTTTCGGTTTGGGGGCAGGATGGTTGGGCTGTCCGCATCGTTCCGCAAGATCTTGGATCTTCTTCCGTGTTTCTTCGAGGTAGGTGTTTTCGCCGGCGTGAGACAATAAGGTGGGGAGCTCCTTGCGTGCTTCTTCTCGGATTCTTGCACCCACAATTCGAAACTCTGCCAGGGGGTGGGAGAGTAAGCGTGTGCAAATATCTGAAATGGTCCGGGCGTCCGCGACCAGGCCCCACTTTGTAAAGAGCGCAGGGGTAAGGAGGTATCTTGCAGAGTCAAAGGCCTCTGCTTTTACAGCACGAAGGTAAGCCTTTGCTTCTTCGCCTCTTCCCATCGGACGGGTTTTTTGGATGTATTCCTGAAGGATTTCAATGGACTCTTGGTAAAAGCCGAACCCGAGAGCGATCGTTTCGTCCCATAGCTTCTTCCATTTCTCTCCGGCCTCGAAAACTTTAGGGCATCGCCAATGACCCTCGTTGGTAAAGGGAATGTAGCGTGTGCTCGACTCCTCAAAACTTGCTCTCCTCTCCTGTTGAATGAAACGAGTGACCCGTTGGGAAACCTGCTCCACTGCAAGCTGTAAAACCGCCCCCTCCCGCAAGGAGTTGTGTCCATGGTCGATTGCGTAGGTTCGAAGAAAACTCCCCGCCTTTTCCGTTAGAAATTTCCCCAAAACTTCTTCATCCGTGGTTTCTGGGAGATGTAGGTCCTCCAAGCTCTTCCCCGCCTTTTTCAATCCCTTTTGGAGCCGGGTCCAAAAAGTTTCACGCATCGAAAGATGACTTCGTGAATAGAGTCCATTCAAGGTCGCTCGGATCTCTTGCGGAAGGTTACGAACCACATAGACATCGGCGTGTTCCCTGGGCTCAATCTGGCTGAAAAAACGGGAAAGAATCTGTTTTCGAAGAGAGGAAGGCATCGGCAGGAAGGATAGCGTCCTGGCGCCGAGAAACACTCCCCCTTGTGCCATGAGGCTCCATCGTCTCAAATGCGAAACATGAGCAAGCAAGAGAAATTCTCCCACGGTTCCGATCGCATTCCTCCCGGTCAAAGTCTGACTCGTCGGTTTCCGGTCCTTCACGAAGGAAGTCCTCTCAATTTTGACCCGGCGACCTGGCGTCTCCATGTCCATGGAAGGGTGGAGAAGGCCCGAGAGCTCAGTTGGAAAGAATTTGCTATGTTCCCGCGGGAAACGGCGCTAAGTGATTTCCACTGCGTCACTTCCTGGTCCAGGCTCGATAATCAATGGATGGGTGTCCCCTTTGGGGTTTTTGCTGGAGAGCTTGGGGTGTGTGAAGACGCAGCTTTCGTCCGGTTTGCAGACCATCAGGGGTATGACACAAGCATCCCCATGAAGGTGGCTATGGAGAAGGGTGTCCTTCTTGCTACCCACCATGATGGGGAACCTCTAAGTCCCGAGCATGGAGGTCCCTTAAGATTGATCGTTCCTCAGCTCTATGCCTGGAAATCTTGCAAGTGGGTGGTCGAGATTGAGTTTATGGCCGAAGATCGCCTCGGGTTTTGGGAGTTGCGTGGATACAACAATGAAGCCGATCCCTGGAAGGAGCAACGTTATTCTTAGCGAGGGATTCTGCACTAGGGGCTGGAAAGAGCCTGTGCGGCCAAGCGTTTTCGACTGAAAAACCATAGGGTAGCGGGGACCAGGCAAAGTGTGGCGGCGAGCAGGATGGTGGATTGCAGGGAAATACCGCCTTTGTCAAGAAGGAGGGCGTAAACCACTTGACTTGTTGCGGAGCTTAACATGACTAAGCCCAGTTCGGCGGCAAAGGTCCGCCCGCGGACATGCTCTGGGACAATGCGTTGTAAGAGAACTGTGGAGATGACCCAAAGGGTAGAGCCACCCAGGTGAGCTAAGAAAACAAAGGCCCCAGCAACCCAGGGGTTGGGAGCAATGGCGACTGCCATGTAGAGAAGCGGGGCTGCGAAGAAAGCAAAGGTCAGTGTTTTTTGGAGGCGATCCTGATCGTCTTTGGCATACCAGCGTGCGATAAAGGGGCCGATCCCTGTTCCGAGCCCTCGGCACATCCAGAGGAAGCCGATTCCTAGATCCGCACTCCCCTGCAGGCGAAAGGCTTTTTCTGCACCAAGAAGTGTGAGAAAGAGTGAGATGGCACCCATGGAGCCCCAACCGAACTTCACCAAGATGATGCGCCGAACATCTCCATGATGACGGATGAAGCGTAAACCTTCCCGAATGTCTTCCCAGCCGAGGAGTGCGAGAAGGCCCTTGGCCTTGGCTTGGATTCTTTTGGGGGCCTGTGTGAGATCAAAGGGGAGTCCAGCCAGAAGGCTCGCCGAAAGCAAATAAGTAATTGCATCGATAGTGATCGCAGCGCGCCAGCCGATCCAAGCAAGGACGAGAGCACCAAGAGCCGAACCCAAGGTGAACATCAAAGACCATGTTGCGGAGCTGAGGGCATTTGCTTCGAGTAAATCGTCCATCCCGACCAAGGTGGGTGTCAGGGCCTGCCGGGCTGGTTCTGCGAAGGCTGCCAAAGAGATTTGTACTGCTGTCAGTGCATAAATAGGGAAAAGGTTTCCCTTTCCCACCAGTAAAAACCCGAGAACCGTAACGGCAGCGAGGAGGTCGCAAGTGATCAGGATTTTTTTTCGATGTGCTCGATCAGCTACAACTCCAGCGATGGGACCCAGAAGAAAAACCGGCAGTTGCTTGAGAACGAAAACCACTGCTAAGGCGAGGGCAGATGCACGTTCTCCATTGCCAAGAAGGTGAATAATGGCGAGGGCGTTGAACCAATCCCCAAAAAGGCTGATTGTCCGTGCAAGGTAAAGCCTTCGCCAATAGGGATTCCTCCGAAATACTCCGAACAGCCCTCCGTTGGCCCTGCTTGTTCCGGGTCTCAAGACCCCCTTCCTCTCGGAATACGACTTTGTTCGGCTTTTTCCCGTTCCAGCCAGTCGATCTTCGATTCCGCTCGCTCCATTCGGTCTTTTAGGACTTTACAACGGTCATCGAGGGCTTTGATCTTGCGTTGAAAAACGGTTCCCAGCCAGAGCAAGGCGACAGCAAGGGAAAGTAGATGGATTTCAGGGTCGTTCCAAGTAGGAAGGATTTTTTTGGCTTGGCCGCTCAAAAAGATACTTCCGATGAAGAGAAGGCCGAAGACAAGGTGAAGCTGGTTGAGATTTTTTTCGTCCTTCTTTTCCACTGCTCAAATGCCTTCTAGTTTCTCAAGAATGAGTTCATGTTCGGGGAATCCTGAGTCCAGACCATTTTTGTCCCAGATTTTATTTCCGTCAGCGATGACAATAAAATCACCTCCTTTTCCCGGGATCATCTCGATTTCAGCATCGGGAAATGCCTCTTTAATGGCGGCCTCCAGACCGGAAGCCTTTGGAAGATAGTTTCAGACCATGCAATATTCGATTGAGATTTTCATGCAGAGGAGTTTAGCGGGGGTTCGGTTCAGGGGAAAGACAAGGAGACGCTCTCCCTTTGTGATTCATAAACACGGGTTTTGCTCGAAAGGATTAGTTTTCTTTTACGAACACGCTGAGACCGGACCCATCGCGGGCATGAAGGACGGGGAGAATGCGTTCCGTTGAAAGAAGTCGGAGCCCCTTCTTCCCATCTAGGGAGCGGGCTAAGTCTTCGTTCTCCTCGGGTTCCAAGCTACAGGTGGAATATACAAGTGTCCCCCCTGGCTTTAAGGCCTCTGCTGCCTGAAGGATGAGTCTTTGTTGCACACTTACAAAATGTTTGAGGTTTTCCTGGGAAAAATGCCAACGTGCCTCTGCTCTTCGGTTTAAGACCCCCGTGTTGGAGCATGGGGCGTCCACCAAAACCCGGTCCATAAGACCTTCTTTGCAAAGGGCCTTGAGTTCCTCCTTAGTCTCCAGGATTTTGAGACATGTGAGTCCCAATCGACCTGCTTCATCTCGGAGGCCGGCCAGGCGATTTTGGTTCAGGTCAAAGCAAAAGATTTCTGCCTGGTCTCCAGTGATTTCCCCCATGGCCGTTGCCTTAGTCCCCGGAGCTGCGCAAAGGTCAAGGATGCGCTCTCCTGGCTTAGGCCCAAGAACATCCACAATCTCGACATGAGCGCTGTCTTGGATCGTGAAGAAGCCTTGTTGGAAGGCCTTTGTCTCTAAGATGGCCCCATGACTTGGCTTGGGGAGGACAAGAGTTCCAGGGTGGAATCCTCCCGAGCAAGCAAATCCCTGGTCACAAAGGGTGCTCATGAGGTCTTCAGGGTTGCTCCGCAGAGGGTTGACCCGGATTCCCAAATGAGGGGGAGTAAGAAAAAACGCAAACAGGTTTTCGGCTGCATCTTGACCCAGCTCCTGGATTTTTTTTTGGATGAAGGATTGGGGAAGGGAAAAGCGGATTGCAAGGTTTTTCCTTTGAACCCAAAAGTTGGCATCGCGGTTCTTGGCGATTTTTCGTAGCAGTGCATTGGCAAAGGAAGCCCCCCCCCTTCCTGCTGCCTGTCGCGCAAGGTTGACCGCTTCATAGACGGCAGCATGGGCCCTGACCCCTTCTTCGAAAAGCAGCTCAAAAGACCCAATCAGGAGAGCGGCAAGGAGAGCCTTAGGCCGTGGATGCTTTCCCTCCGCCAGTTCCCGCAGGATGGGTTCCAGAGACCCAAAACGCTTGACGCAGCCCTCCGCAAGGCGCGCAGCATAAGCCTTGTCCCGTGGAGAAAGGTTCACTGGAGGAAAAGGCTTTTTCGGGGAACCTAGGCGGGCTTTCTCTGGCCCGATCACTAGCCAAGAGGATAGAGCTTGCCATGCGGCCTTACGCGCCGGGCTCAACGGTGGTCTCCCCATGGGAGAAGACCGTACCTCATCCGAAACGTGCATCGATGGGAAAGCGATGCCCCCTCACAAACTCGCCCGCTGTCATCTTCCGGCCATTTTCGGGCTTAAGTCCGCGGATGCGATAGATCCCGTCTCCTGTGCAAACACGAATCCCTTCTTCTCCGGCGGTGAGCACCCGGCCGGGCTCATCGAGGCCAAAATTATCCTCTTCGACCCTGCCTTCGAGGATGATGAGCTTGCGAGGTCCAAACCGAGTCCGAGGTGCCGGTTTGGGAGTGAAGGCCCGGACAAGATTATGGATCTCCTGTGCGGATTTTTTCCAATCGATATGTCCATCTTCCTTTACCAGCTTGGGTGCATAGGTGGCCTTGGATTCATCCTGGCTCTTAAAGCTTTCCTTACCTTCTTTGATGATGTTCAGGGCCTCCAGGATACTAGTTCCACCCAGTTCAGCCAGGCGGGTGAAGAGTTCTCCGGATGTCTCATTTTTTCCGATCTCCGTTTCTTTGGTGAGGAGAATCGGGCCGGCATCCAATTTCCGCACGATTTTCATGATCGTTATCCCCGTTTTTTTGTCCCCATGGAGAACTGCCTGTTGGACTGGAGCTGCTCCACGATAAAGGGGGAGTAAGGAGGCATGGACATTGAGATTGTACTTGTTGGGAATCTCCAGAAACTCTTGGCTCAAAATCCTCCCAAAACTGACTACTACGAAGATGTCGGGTTGTAATCCTCGGAGCTTTTCCATGAACACTGGGTCAAGGACATCCAAGGGCTGTTCGCAGGGGATTCCCAGGTTTTCGGAGACTAAGCGAACCTTCTGAGGGTAGATTTTTCGCCCTCGGCCTCGGGGGGAATCGGGTTTTGTGATAACGAGGGATGGGCGAAACTCGCTATTTGCCAAGGCATTTAGAGAGGGGACGGGGAAGTCGTCGGTTCCAAAAAAAATAATATTCACAGCTAAATTTCCACTGGATCAGGAGTTTTTTGCCCCAGTCCTTAGAAGAAGCCTTTGAAAGTCAAGGCTTCATTCCCAACGTGACTTGGCGGGGGCGGGTGGCTAGCATAACCGTCCCCATCGGCGGATGGGAGCAAGTCTTTTGCATGCGCGAAGTAGTAGGCTCCAAAGAAAACTTCATTGGGATGAGGGGAGCTCTTCGCGTTCGCTTGCCAGGAAATCACTCTAGGGAGAATCAAATGAAGCATGTCTTCTGTTCGGCAGTTGCTGTGGCGATGATCGCCTCTTCCCTCTTCGCGTTCCAGAAGAGCGCTCCAGGAGGGTTGACATCCGATTTGAACGAAAATTTGAAGATCGGGGGCCAACTCGATTTCCAATTTTATGACGCTCAAGCAGAGCGACGTCTCGGTGTCAATGGGGCAACCCAGTTCCGGATTCGGCGGTTCCGCCTCAATGTCGGTGTGGAAATGATCGAGGACTTTTATTTTCGGTCGACTTTAACCATGGATCCTGTGGTCCGGGACCAGGATGAAGGTTCCGTTGACATTGATGAGGCTTATTTTCGCTTTGGAAATATCGGACGGAACCTTTTTAACCTCGAAGACCCTTCCCATACCTATTTGAAGGTGGGGAACTTCTTTCGGTGGGAACGAGGCTTCTTTGAAAGGCGCCACGAGACCTATTCCTTGGCGGGCACCGCCTTTTATCGGGACGAGATCACTGGCCTTCAAATAGGCGGCGATTTTGAGGAAGGCTTTTTCTATCGCTTCTCATTCAGCAATGGCCAAGCCTTAGCCACCAGGGACACAGGGGACAACCTCACCGGGGGGTCTCCCTTCATTCATGACAATGAGCAGAGGGGAGATGCGAATAACTCCAAAGAGGTCTCCTTTGGTCTGGGTATGCGAGGGCGGATGGAAGCTCCCGATATAGGGTACAAGATTGCAGTTGCAGCTCGTTTCGGACGGCTTTCTGCAACAGATAAAAACTATTTGACGACCAATGTCGCTGCCTTTGACGGAACGGGAAAGCAGCGGCGCCTCGGGATCTTGGCTGGGATTGATTACGATGATCCCAGCTTTAGTCTTGGAATGGATACGGAACTTTGGTTCAGCGATGACGGCAATGGTCAGCGCGAGATCTTTAGTTTGGCTCCATGGGTAAAATTGAAGTTGGATGGAGTCTATTACCAACAGCGCAAGTTTTTTACTGGTGTTGGGCTGGGTTATCGAGCCAGCTATGCCCATCTCAAGGATGGTTTTGCCAATCCAGCTTCCACTGCATCTGCAGCAGCTCGAGCCCTCGTGGATGATCGTTTGCAACACACTCTAACGCTTTGGACCGATATTACTCAAAATGTTGACATGCGGATTGAGATGAGCACGGTTGAAGAGGGGCAGTTCGATGTGGCGAACACCGAATGGTTTGTGCAATGGAGCGTCCGCTTTTAATCGATTCTTAGCCCTTATGGGTTGGGGGACCCGGTCGAATCCCGTAAGCGACAAGTCGAAACCATAGTATGCGCGGTCTGCACAATCTCTGGAGCCTCTTAGAGGAGGCGCCCGATGGGCTTGTGGCAGGCCGTCGTTCTGTGCAAGTCTTTGGCCTTCCTTTTGAGGTTCTTTGGATTCCTAGTCGGGGGAACCGACAAGGAATCCCCTCGGAGGACAGGCCCATTTTCGTGAAGAGCCGGGGGCTTCAGATCCGAAAGGTGGAAGCTCTATGGGAGGGGGAGGCTACAATCCTTACCCCCAATCGTTTTCCCTTTACCAATTCTCATGGTTTGCTATGGCCCCGGGAGGGGCATCCTCGGGAATGGCCCCTTAGCTTTCTTGGGGAGAGTTTGGGGTTGGTGTCTCGGTATGGGGGGACACTTCTTGGGAATAGCGTGGGGGCTTCGGCCTCGATTCCCCTTTGTCATCTCCACCTTTTTCCTGATGAAAGTAAGGTGTGGCCTCTCCTTCCCTTTGAGAGTTTGGGTGCCCTGAAGAGGAGGGGAGAAAGGGTGTTTGTCGGCTTGCCTTCTTCCGGGTTCCCTCTTTTTGTGGTCAAAATCTGGGGAGGGAGCCCTCTTGCTCGGGCTACGGTCTGCCGGGAGCTCTTGGACCGGAGGATGACAGCAGCGGTCAATTTGGGGGCGGATCCAGAGGCCCTCTTTCTTTTTCCCCGATCAGAGGAGACTCCGAACCCATTCTACTGTCATGCGCTTGGTGGAATGGAGCTTTTCGGGCGTTTTGTCTTTCCTGTGGAAGATGGGTTTTCCGATGCTCGGGCGGAGGACCTGGAGGCAGCTTTATCGAAGGCCCTCCTACCTATGAGGGAGACTGAGGAGTCCGCCCTCCGGTCCGTTTTGAGAGAGCTGGGGGGGACGGATTCATGATCAAATACATTGGCTCAAAAAGAAAGCTCGTTGAAGGAATCCTCATGGTCGTCCGCGCTTGCTCCGGAGTTCGGACAGTTTCGGATCTTTTTTCCGGGACTTCTCGGGTAGGCATAAGCCTCAAGAAAGCAGGATTTGCTGTCCATGCAAATGACCATCTCGCCTTCGCCCATTGTATTGCAACCTGTTACATCCAAGCGGACAGGGAGACATGGTGGGAGCGAGGGGTCTCTCTGTTGGAGGAGCTGCGTCGGACTCCCCCCAAGGATGGTTATTTCACGGAGACTTTTTGTCGGAAGAGCCGGTTTTTACAGCCAAAGAATGGGGCGCGTGTGGATGGGATTCGCGAGCGCATTGAAGAAATGGGGCTGGAGCCTGAGCTGAGAGCCATAGCTTTGACCTCTCTGATGGAGGCAGCGGATCGGGTGGATTCTACGACAGGTGTTCACATGGCCTATTTAAAACAGTGGGCACCAAGAGCATTCAATACCTTGGAACTTCGGATGCCGGAGCTGTTGCCTCGTGCGGAAGCAGGGCCTTCGTTCGCTCATTGTTTGGAAGCTGCCGATGCTGCGGAGATCGAAGTTGACCTTGCCTATTTAGACCCGCCGTACAATCAGCACAGCTATCTGGGAAACTATCACATGTGGGAATCCTTGATCCGCTGGGACAAACCTTCAGTTTATGGCGTTGCTTGTAAAAGAGAGGATTGTCGAAGCCGGAAGAGCCTTTTTAACAGTAAGCCGCGTGCTTTTCAGGCTTTAAAAGAGGTTGTAGAAGGGGTCCATGCTCCTTACTTGGTCCTTTCCTTTAATGACGAAGGATATGTCGATCGCTGTTCCATGGAGTCACTCCTAGCGTCACGAGGAGAAGTCCTTGTTTTTGAGAAGGAGCATCGCCGCTATGTGGGGGCGCAGATTGGGATCCATGATCTTCAGGGGAAAAAGGTGGGGTCAGTGGGGAGCCTTAAAAACAGAGAGATGCTCTATGTGAGTCTTCCTTCCCACCAAGTTGACCGTTTTTTAGGGCGGATCAATGTTTCAGGCGCAAGTGGGTTCCAGGTTTCACCTCGCTCTCACTGACGTTACCGTCGGGCCAGGTTACCCTGAAGCTAGGGGTCTCGGAGAGGGTGGTAGGGAGGCTGAAATAAAGCGCAAGAGCATCATCCGTTCTTTGTGGAGGCCAGCGATGCCGTTGAAGAACCTTGTCTCCAAGCAAAAGCTCTACATAGGCCCCGATTGCATGAGGGAATTCTTCGATGCCCTCCAGGCTGACTATGACGCTTCGGTCTATGGCGGCAGGGGTAGGCTTATTGAGCAGGAGGAGGGCCGGCTTGTTTTCTCGGAGAATGCAAAAATCTGGGGCGAGATCCCCATTGATGTCTCCAATCAGGATTCTTTGGCCACCACCGGTGATCTTCCGGACCAAATCCACAGCTTCGGAAAAGAGGCTGACCTGATATAGCCCCTTTTCTGTGAGGACCCAGAGTTCCGGAGTCCCATCCATGTTCATGTCCAGAAAACGCGCATCCCGAATCCCTTGATTCAGCTCCCCAAGATCACGGACAAGGGGCTTAAACACATTTCCCTGATTCCTCTCCAGGAGAAGTGCGTGCTTTTGGTTGGATTGTGCCAAAAGCCATTGTTTTTCCGAGAAGATAGGGCTTAAGAAAAGTTGTTGTGCCTTAAGGGGGGTCCCCATGATTCCTTGAGGGAGACTCGCATCTTGTGCCAAGCTCCAGCTCATATTCCCTTTGTTGAAAACAAGAGCCACCTTCTTTCCTGGCCCAAAGAGGAGAAAATCTTCTAAGAAGTCACCGTCGAAATCGAAGACGAGGACTCCAGCAAAGCCTCCCCCGATGTTTAACTCCGGGATGGGGGAGCTGTTCGGTTCTTCAGAATGAGGGGCCGTATATAAAAAGGCAGGAGCAGCATCTTGATTCTCGGTATCAGGGTTCATTGCCCAAAGCTCTGGAAGCCCATCTCTGTCCAAATCCGTCGAAAGAATGGGGATCCCTAGAGCTGGGGCTTTTTCGATGGTTGATGCTTGGAAGAAGGGGGAATGGTCAATAAAGCTTGGGGCTACTCCAGGAGAGGCCCAAGCGATGCCATAATTGGGAGTCTCACCGAGGAAGGGAACCCTCCCAAGAGTAAGGCCTGTTGCTTTGGTGGTTTGAGGGAGGTTCCCGAGGGAAAGCGTTTTCCAGGTGAGCTTCTCCTTGAGGTTCTTCAGTTTAAGGAGAGTAAGGCTTAGAGGTTCGCCATCTTTATAGGTCACGAGTCCTGTCTGGGGGAAAGAAGGGAAGAAACAGTAACTTTTGTGACTCGGGGAACCTTTGGGGAGAGCTTGCAGGTAGAAGTGGGGGGCTTTGGGTTGCTTGTTTAGGGTCGTGCCTTGGGAAAGGGCTGTGGAGAATATGCCAGCAATGATGCTTATTTTTAGGGTCTTCATAGGACTTTGCAAAATCTAGTTGGGCTGCGGTTTTAGGACCACAAGATCTGGTGGATTTTTTGAAGAAAACCCTTGGCCTAAGCTCAGTGATTCCATATCTTGTTGTCCAGTTGGGCGGTGATACCAATAGGGAGGGGTTGGCAAGCGTTAGCTTGCCAAGGCCTTGTTGGTAAGGATGGCTGTCCTAAGAACTTGCTTCGTCCCCTACAGGCGACCAGGTTGGTACCTTTCCTCATCCCACTTTTCCCCAGGACAGCCATCAAACACCACGGAGGGGCCGTAGCTGACGAGCTGCGGCCTCCCTTTTTTTAGGGGGAGAGGGTTTGGTAGATACAAACCCTTTGAGAAACAAGGGCTTGTTGTTCTTAGGGCCAACTTGGGGGGATTCTATGATGCTTTCCCTCTTACTCAAGGGGTACATGGCAACGGAGCAGGTCTCCAACATGGGAGCCTGCTCCGCTGTCACGAATGGATCGTGGCCTGGATTAAAGTTTGACAGAAGAGATATCATCAACGCGGAAGTCGACGCTGATTTCATCATCGATGTTGATCAGTCGTCCCGTCCCTTTGAATTCGTTGAAGATGATCGCTCCAGAAAGTTTCTGGCCACTGACCATTTCGAGCTCCACCCAGTCCGCTTGACGAGCATTCATGAGGAGATCGAAAATCTCTTCACGGTCTATCTCGAAGCTACTGTCAGAACTTCTTGAAAGCATTGCTTTCCCTGGCATTCGTTTTCCTCCAATTCAATAGATACCAGTGAATGGTTTGTCTTGTGATTCGAAACAACCTTCCCTGCAAAACAATTCTCCTCGGTGCATTAGCAGACGCTTAGTGCCGAAGGAGGTTGTCGTTTCCGCCTTTGTAGAACAGGTGAGCCTGTGCAGAAGTGGGATGACCGCCCTAAATCATTCAATTTAAGCTATTCTTTGACCCCCGTTCTCCCCAGGGAGGAGAGGTAACAAGGATCTAAAGGACAACGGTTTTATCTTCAAGATCCAGAGAAGCCAAAACCGCACTGCTCCAGGTCTCAAAGAGGGGGGAAGAATCGCACATCTTTTTGACTTTGACAAGGGGCTCAAGCCATCCTCTCATTTTTTTTGTCTCTTTCACCTGAGCAGGGAATTTTGTTCTACAAATGAGAACTATTCCCAAGTGGACGGCTCCTACCTCCGTTTGGTCATCATTGACGAAGCCGAAGAATTGGAGTGGCTCGGCAAGTTCGGCAGACGCTTCTTCCTGGATTTCTCTGAGAGCTGCATTTTCAACGAGATTGGAAGGGCCCCAAAGATCGCATGGATTGATATGCCCCCCGATCCCGATGGAGAGGAGGCCATGCAAGCGGGCCTCAGTCTGGGCAGAGAGGCGTTCTAGGAGAAGGACTTGTTCCTCATGGAGAAGGAGGCAATAGGGGATGCATTGTTTCCAAGCCGGCTCTGTTTCAGCCTCTTTTCTTTCAACAAAAAAGCCTTTTTCAAGGATGCAATCCAGAGTTTGGGCGCTCTCCTCCTCTATCTTCCAGAAACCTTGGGGATAACGCCTAGGGAAGAGATCCTGTCTGCGGACAACCCAGACGAACTCGGGGTTTTGGTCATTGGATGCTTTAAGGCTCATATCTCCCATGATTCCTTCTTTTCTTTGGGGAGCAAGGACACAGAGCCAGAAAAAAAGGAAGGTGGCCGTAAGCCGGGTCCTGGTGCTGCGAAAACCGCAGTGGCGACCATTTCTCTGGGACCCACATTGCTGTGGGCCTCGAACGGCCTACCCGAGGGCCATGCACGGGCCGTGCGGACCCTCCTATTCTGGCCTTTCACCGGGTGGGGTTTGCCATGCCAGAATCGTCTCCGATTCCGCGGTGAGCTCTTACCTCGCCGTTTCACCCTTACCGAGGCCCTAAGGCCGGCGGCGGTCTATTTTCTGTGGTACTTTCCCTATCCTTTCGGACGGTGGGCGTTACCCACCACCCTGCCCTGTGGTGCCCGGACTTTCCTCCCCTCAACAAAGTGAGGAGCGGTCGCCCAGCCACCTTCCTGGAGTGACTTATAGGGTCTTTAGAAATGCTTACAAGGGGGCTCTTGGTGAGAGATCCTTTTCATTCCTGAGATGGGGGCCTTGACATCTCCAAGGCAGTCTTTACTTTGGAACCTCCTTCCCTGGCTGGGATCGGAAGCCTGAAAGCTGGATCCTCAGGCTCGACGTTCTTCTCCTGTCGAGTTCCTTGGGTTTTGTTCCGATTTCTCCGGCCTTTTGCCAAGCCTTCTCGTAAGTTCAGTTTCTGCAAGGTTGATTTGTTTTTCGTTCTTTGTATCTCTTACCTCTCTCTCTGTCTCAATACCGCCTAGCCTTTTAGGCGGCAGCCTCCCTCGCTTGCGAGGAAACGTTGACCAATCCTCTAGGGTTTTTCTCAGGGGGATTCCAAAAGAAGGTGAAAAGGAAAGGCCTTATCCTTTTCGGCTTTGATTGTTCGTAGCTAATCTACGAGGTCTCACCGTTGCGTTTTCATGGCTGACAACTTCGAGGAATGCAATGTTGATGATACCTGGCCTTGTCGCATGGGCTTTTCTTTCTCTTGCGACTCCCGGCACGGTGGGTTCTTTGTCTGTTCTTACACCTCCCAAACCGGCTCTCTCCCCATTTTCGATTTCATCCCCGTCCGACCTTGATGTTCAAGGCTCGGAATCAGTTCCAAAAGAAGGGCATCCTAACCCTTCCTCGGAACCTGTGGGTGTTCCGGATCAAGCTTCTTCCCGGTCAGCGTCTTCCCCTAAAAAGGGTGGGGAGGATGCCCCTCAAGGCAATCCAGTTCCTGAACCGGGAACTTTGGCGCTTTTAGGTTCGGGTTTGCTTGCCCTTGCTTTTTATCGCCGAAGAGGGAGTGAAAGCCACCCTTCTTAGCCCGCTTATTCGTAGGATTTCGCCCCCTGCCCCTTGGGGGGCTTTGATTTGGGTGTACACCCCGTTTCTTCCATGCCTTTGAGGCTGCGGGGGGGGGTGAGGCTGGAAATCTTTATTTTTTTCTTTGTGGGACAGGAATGTTTATTGGAAAGTTCCGGCGATGAAGCCGCGAATCGCTGTCTCCCTTTCTTTGGAAGCTCCAAGCCAAACTCGTCATCTGTTCAAGGGGAAGGCTCTTCAATACATTGAACAGGAGATCGTGTCTTCGGTATTCCGGGCAGGAGGCTCTCCCCTTCTGATTCCCTTTTGGGAGGATTGTGAGGGGGCCGAACCCTATTCCGAGTTGCTTGAGAGTTTTGACGGCCTTCTTCTCACGGGAGGTGTGGATATTTCTCCGGAGTCCTATGGGGAAAAGGCAGAGAAGAAAGAGTGGGAAGGAGATCCAAGGAGGGATCGCTATGAAATGGGGCTTTTCCAAGAAGCGCAACGCAGGGAGATGCCTATTTTAGGTGTGTGTCGTGGATGCCAGTTGATCAATGTCGCCATGGGGGGGAGTCTCTATCAAGATCTTTCCTCCAAGGGGTCAGGCGGGATTCAACACAGAAATCAAGAGCTTTATGACAGCCTTACTCATCAGGTAAACTTAAAAGCCAATTCTCTCCTTGCGGATCTTCAAGGTGCAACAGTCGCAGTGGTCAACTCGGTGCACCACCAAGGGATAAAAGAATTGGGAAAGGGTTTAATCCCTATTGCACAAGCTCCTGATAGGGTGATCGAAGGAGTGGAGGGAGTGAACAGCGGATTTCTTTTGGGAGTTCAATGGCACCCCGAATGGCTTCCCAGGGAAAGTAAGCTTGGAAGTCAGATTTTTGATCTCTTTGTCAGCGCCTGTTCCCACCGCTTCCAGCAGGGGTAGTTTGTGTCATGTTGGCTAAAACTCACAAGCTCCCAAATCGGCAAATCCATCTTTGCGAGGTTTCTTATTGAGGTCAAAGGCAGGGGCAAAAACCGAAGACCCCTTGTTGATGAGGGGGGATCCCCGAAGAGGCCGAAAATCACCCTTTTTGCTGTTTCGAAGCATGGGTTGTCTAATGGCCTTGTTATTTGGGCGCCCCCAAAGGGATGTATTTGCCCACAGGTTTTCCAGTCCGTTGAAATCGAAGAGAAAACCCTTGGTTTGCTGAACCTTTGCCACGGGATAGGCCGTGAAGTTGTAAAGAAGGTTGTTGGCGAGAACTAGGTTGGTCCCTGTTCCCGAAAGAAGAACAACTCCCGAAGCTGCACTGGACTCTGCAAGAAGGGTGCAGTTGACAATGCAGACATGGTCGGGCCTGAGTCCTGCGCTTGGAGCGAAGTAGAAGATGTGGCTATTGGTTTTCTCCACCTGCACTGCGCAATTCAGGAAGGCCGTGTCTCGAAGCTGTCCGTCACCCGTTAGGATCACAAAGGTCATCCCTTTTCCTTTTCTGCCCGAATCGAAGAGTCTTAGGTCACGAACAATGAGGTTTTCAGACTTACCCCAGATGAACTGAAAAAAGTCGCAATGGTCCTTAGATGGGCGCTTTGCATTATTACTGGAAGTAATCCCCGTCCACAGTGAATCTCGAGCATCGATCATGAAACCATCATTGATCTGTTCGATTCGGAGGTTTCGGAAGATATTCCGCTTATGTTTGGAGGGGATCTTGTTTGGCTCTAAGCGGGTGGATGTGAAGGAAAACGCTTTCCTTGCACCCAGGAAAAAGCAATCTGTCCATTCGCAATCTGTCATTCCTTTTCCTTTGGAATCGAGGAGTCCATAAATAAAGACTCCAGTTTCGAGCTTTGGATCCACGTAAAAGGAGCAACTGCGAAAAACAGCGTGGTTGGTTCCTGTGGCTCGGAAGGCATATCCGGTTTTTGTGAAAAACTGGATCCCTTGGTAGAGCGTAAAGTTTTGGAGACTCTCGTAACGGTTCATGAATCCCCAGACTTTAGCCCCTGGGGCCGCTAGCCAGAGCTTGTGTTCTTTGCGGTTCTTTTGATTGCGGTCAACAAAAATATTGTAAACCCCCGATGTCACAATAATGGCGTCTCCTCCCCTTGAATTGAGTTCGGCATGCTTCCATGTTCGCCAAGGCTTTTGAAGGGTCCCCGGG
>Ga0256841_1001096_pt1 | contig 24660 bp, 28 predicted proteins | sample 356308metaG_FD_185971 | JGI IMG/M metagenome (GOLD analysis project Ga0256841, IMG submission 185971) | Hydrothermal vent microbial communities from Mid Atlantic Ridge, Atlantic Ocean - 356-308 | ecosystem: Environmental > Aquatic > Marine > Hydrothermal vents | place: Atlantic Ocean: Mid...
ACGTTACGAAATTTGTCGCGCCGGATTTCTCTTTAAGGGTATCAAAATCTATAACCAAATTTATTTTATTATCCGGCAGACTTATTTTTATATCTTTCGGATCTTGACCGGCAACGGATATTAATTTTCCCGATGAAGCGTCGAATTTAAGATCATTCACGGTATCGGATGAAACGACATTAGAATTTGAATCAACTATTGTATAGCTTAAATCGTAAGTATTATCGGCTGTTTTTTTATAATCAACATTAATAGTGTATTCATTCCCGTCGGCATCGTAAATTGTGTTTGAATTGCTTTGCACCGAACCGACGGCTTGCGTTGAATCTAAATTCCCGCTTTGGTTAAGGACGGGCAGAAACAGATCTTTTCCGGTAATATTAATTTTTTGAAAAACGCTATTATTCAATTTAATTTTTTGAACGCCGCCAATATCATTAGCGTTAACAACCACTGCCGTTTTGTCGCTATTAAATCCGAATGGTTTTGTCGAATGATCTGTGCCGCCAAAACTATACTGGTTATTATATTCGCTGTTTGCCAAATCCAAAATAGAATTTAACGCCGCATCAATATCGCTTGCATAGGAGTTTAACTCTTCGTCAACCGTTGCATTATTCATAGAAGTTAAATCCACCATTACTTTTTTCACTTCCGATTGAATGCTTTCCATTGAAGTTATGCTATGCTCAATCATAGATAAGCCATTGTTAATATTATAAGCAAACGCGTCGTTGCTGTTTATTTGCTGGCGCAAACGCATTATTCTTGCATTGCTCAAAGGATTATCCGAAGGTCTGTTAACCTTATTTTGAGTTGTAATCTGTTCTTGCAAGTGAGCAAGATAACTTTTGGAATTAGTTAAATTCCGTAAGTAAATAAACTGCAAAAATCCGTCGGGAACTCTCATTTTTTACACCACGTTTAATAAAGTATCTAACATCGAGTCCGCTACTTTTATCAGCTTTGCAGCGGCGTCGTATGATTTTTGATATTTAAGAACATTCATCATTTCTTCGTCGGTCGATACACCAGAATACTGCATTTTTTGTTGATGTATTTGCGACAGAACCAAACCATAAGTATCGGCATTCTGGTTACTAACCTGAATATCGTTAGCAAGATCGCTGACGTAATTGGAATAAGTTTCGGAAATAGTTAAATCGCCAATCAGTTTTTCATTTTTAAGTCCTGCCAACTCCAATGCAATTTCGTTATTTCCGTTAGAACCGTCTTTCGAAACAGCCAAATTATTATGATCGTTTAAAATATCTTGGTTTATGATTAACTGTCCGTTGTTATATTCCGAAAAGAAATCGATACCCGTTTGCGGTGGATTTGTATTTGTATAACCTTTTTTGTGAATATTATTTACACTTTCGAAAATTTTAGTTGCAATTTCATCCAACCGTTCAGAGTAAGAGGGAATTTTATTTCCAAAAGTATCGGCTATACCAAAAAACTCGCCGCCGGTAACGTTAACATTTGCTCCGCCGTCTTCCGTTTGAATTTTTAATTTCCCGTTTTCTTCAGCCAATTTAAAATTCACCTGATGAAGACCATCGACTGCAAACACGCCTCCTATCGATACATTTGCCACGTTATTTTTATCGATTGTTACGTTAATATTAACAAGTTTACTTAAATCACCTAGTAGCGCATCTCTTTTATCCAACAAATCGTTTGCACTTTTACCTACCACGGAAGCCTCGTAAATTTGTTCATTAAGCGTATGAAGCTCTTTTGTTATAGCGTTAATTTGTTTTACCGTATCCTTTGCGTCTGCCCGTAAATCCGATTTTTGTTGATTAAAATTATCGTGTAAATTCTGAATTTTTTGAGACAGCTGTTGTGCGGCTTGAATAACGTTACTTCTTAAAGGAGACGAAGTAGGATCGACCGATAAATCATTCCAAGAGTCAAAAAATTTATTAATTAAATTAGAAAGTCCGTTATCCGAAGGTTCGGAAAACATTGATTCAATTTGACTTAAAACAGTAGCTTGCTTTTGGGCGGAATAAAAGCTGGCATTGGTATTTCTCAATTGTCTTTCTATAACCTGGTTTGATGCTCTTACTACCTGTTCCAATCTAACTCCGGTGCCAAAACTAAAGTTAGCTCTGTAATCCGGAAACTCGGTACCCAGAACAACCAATTGGCGGCTATAGTTCGGATTGTTTGCATTGGCAATATTATTCGATACTACCGACAACGCCCGTTGATACGTAAATAAACCGCTGCGCGATATGTTAAATAAATTACTTATTCCCATGATTAACCTTTTCTGTCTATTAATGATTTGTTAGTAGAACTAAGCACAGCATTGATCGTATCGCTTATGAATTGTCTTCTTTGTTGAATTAACAACATGTTTTGTTTGTTCACTCTTATAATTTCGGTAATATAATTTTTAATACTCGCGTCCAAGTTTTGCAATTTTATATATGTTTCTTGTTTTATTTTCTCTTTAAAAACATTCAGCAACGTTGATATTTTATTATCCGTTAATTGATATTTGTCGGAATTAAAATCATCCATCAGTAAAAGTCTTTCATGCTCGACCGATTGAATATTTATAAGAAGTTTTTCTTCTTTTTTAATAGAATTTTCGAGTGCTTGGTTGTCTCTATTTACCAATGCCGTTTGTTTTTCTTTAATTGCAGTCAACATTGCTTTAAGGTTTTCCTTTTGTTTCAACAAGATTTCAGTTAATCTTTCAAGTTTCATAACTCTTCCAAATTATTTAAATAATTGAATACTCTTTTAACATAATTCTGCGTTTCTTTATAAGGAGGAATTCCGTTATACTTATCAACTTTAGCAGGACCGGCGTTATAAGCAGCAAGAGCCAGTTTACTGTTTCCGTTATATTTTCGAATCATTTTTGAAAGGTACTTCGTCCCTCCAAAAATATTTTCCTTCGGGTCCCAAATGTTTTTTATTCCCATTTCCTCAGCTGTCGAATCCAGCAATTGCATTAGTCCTTTTGCATTATTTTTAGATTTAGCTTTAGGATTTCCGGCGGATTCCGTTAGAATAACGGATTTAATTAAATTCGGATCTACTTCATATTTATCGGCAGCTTGATTAATAATCGATTCAAACCTTTCGATCCTGTCGAGAACTTTGCTTTTCTTCAAATTCCCCGAAGATTTTATTTTTGTGCCCAACAACTTAAGATTACCGGTAGAAGGGTTTTTAATATTCATTAGACCGTCATCAAGTTTTTCGCCGGTAAATTTTTCGTAGATTTGTTCCGCTATTCCCATACTTTTGTTTTGGGTCATATAATTTGCAATTTCGCTTTCAAAAATTGTATCGAAAACATCCCCGCCGTAATTCGATTTTCCGAACAAACCACCAACCGATTTAGTCATTGATTTTAACATCATAGCGGTAAGCATACTCTCAAAATCCTTTGAAGCCTTTGCCAGTCTTCGTTTTTCTTTAGCCGTAAACCTACTGCTTACCTTTACAGGACCGGTAATTTGTTTATCCGGGTTCGTTATTTTTAAATTTAATGTTTTCATATTAAATTATCACCAACTCCGCATTTAACGCCCCGGCTTCTTTTAAGGCTTGGAAGATTGCAATAATATCCCTTGGAGTAACTTTTAATGAATTTAAAGCGGAGGCTACTTCTTGCACGTTCGATGCTCCGTCTATAGAATATGCATTTTTCCCTTCCTGTTTAACCGAAGGCACACGGTTATTAAAAAATTGTGTTTTACCTTGCGAAAAAGCTCCCGGTTGAGATATAATAGGATAAGATCTGATAGTAATGTTCAAACTTCCGTGAGAAATTGTAACCGGAGAAATTTTTACATTTGTCCCCGAAACAACCGTTCCGGTTTTTTCGTTTAATACAACCTTTGCAACAACATCTTTAGTTACTTGAATAGATTCCAATTGAGAAAGAAAGGCGGTCAAATTATTTTTCTGACTATCCGGCACTGTAACATTAACAACAGAACTACCGACAGCGTGCGCTAAAGTATCTCCCAATTGAGCGTTAATTGCCGTAGCAATGTTGTTCAATGTAGTAAAATCCGGTTCCCTGAGTAAAATTGTTATTTTATCTTTAGAAAATTTACCTGTCGTAATTTCTTTTTGTAACTCACCGCCATTAGGAATTCTTCCACTTAATGTATGATTCTTAGCAACTCTGCCGCCCGACCCGGTGTTTATATCGAAACCGCCGACTGATATTGGACCTTGAGCCATTCCATAAACTTTTCCGTCTTTCCCTGAGAGGGGCGTCATCAAAAGCGTGCCTCCCAACAGACTTGTTGCATCACCTAAAGAAGAGACCCCCACATCAAATTGTGCTCCTTCCTGAATCATGTTACTGATATTTGCAGTAACCATTACGGCGGCAATATTTCTAGTCCTTAAGTTTGTTTGCGGCACCGTAATTCCAAATCTTTTTAGCATAGATATTACCGATTGTACCGTAAACGTTGAACGGTAACTATCGCCTGTTCCGGCTAAACCTACAATTAAGCCGTAGCCTATTAATTGCTCCGATTGAACTCCCTTGAAATAAGCTATATCCTTTATTCGTTGCGCATTGGATTGCGTTAAACTTGCGAGAAATAAAATTATAACAACAATTACTTTTTTCATTTTTTCACCTAGAATAACCAATGGAATAATTTAGTTAACCAACCGGGGCTTTGTGCCCTGCTTATTGCGCCGTTACCCTCAAAGACAATTTCCGCATCCGAAATATTATAGGAATAAACCGAATTATCCGTTTGAATATCGGATCTTCTTACAACGCCTTTTATAGATATCAATTGTTCTTCGCCGTTAATTACAATTCTCCTTTTCCCTTTTATTCTCAATAAGCCATTTCCCATAACAGAATCAATTAAAGCGCTAATTTTTGTTTTGACCATACCCGAAGATTTAGTTGAACCGGAACCGCGGAAATCATTAGTTGTTCCAAGTCCTATATCAGTTTTTGGCAAACTTGTACTTCCGATGTTAGCCGAACCTGTTAAACCGATATCGCTCTTTCTTCCAGTGGCTGTTTCCGCTTTATTTGCGGCTTGAGAAGATTCAACTACAATAATTGTTACCGCATCTCCAACATTTGACGCTTTGTAATCCGAGAAGAGGGAATTTCTGGCATTCTCATTCATACTTTGCGCGGTAATTACCAAAGGTAACAGTAGCAAACCAAATATTAATTTTTTCATTTTTTCACTCAATTATTTTTACGTAATTTTTATTAACTACAACTCCTTTAAAAATTCTTTTATTTGCAGCGACAAATATTTTATCGCCTTTTCTACCGCTGTTTCTGGCTTTTGCTTTAAAACTAATTTCAACATTCCCCACTATTTTATATGCTATAACCGGATTGCCCAATTCAACAACCGGAATATCTTTCACCATATCCTCTTGTAAAATCGAACCTTTTTTAATCTTCCTTTTTACTTCATAATCAGCAAGCCCGTTAATATCGGTAAGAGGTTTACTAAATAATTTTACAACATTCTGAGTTTTTATATTAAACATTGTAGATTTTAATTTTGTACCTGCTTTAATATCTTGATTTGCAATTAAAACATCTTTATACAATTTTAATTTTACCGTAATAACGGATTCCTTTGTTTTATTACCTCTTGTTTTAATGTAAACCGGAACGTATCCATAACCGTTATTGAATTTAAATCCTTTATCGGCAGCCACATAGAACGAATTGTTATTCATTCTTATGCTTCTGGGAAGAGAGACAATGCTATATTCGAACTTAGTATAATTTTTAAGTTGATTTTTTAAGTAATCATTTATTTTTTTTTCAATATTCGAACCACTGAAAAACAAAACCAACGTTATAATAATATAAGAAAGCATAAACACTAACCTCTTTTAAGATTATTTGCAATAGTAAGCATATCTTCAACGGTTTTAACGGTTTTGGAATTAATTTCATAAGCGCGTTGAGCGGCAATCATATCTATCATCTCTTCAACAATATCCACATTAGAAGCCTCTAAAAATCCTTGATTAAGATCTCCGAAGCCGTCATGTGCCGGATCTCCAATAATTGGTGCACCGGAAGCTTCTGTTTCTTCGTACAAATTGTCGCCAACCGCCGATAATCCGGCAGGGTTCATAAATTTTGCAATTTGAAAAGTCCCAAGTTCCACTTTATCGCCACCGGCTTCCTTAACGGAGACCACGCCATCTTTGGATATACTAATGCTTAAAGTAGTATCCGTAATAGTGAATCCCGGTTCAACTATATAACCATCGGATGTAACAAGCGAACCGTCGGCAGATATTTTAAATGATCCGTCGCGCGTGTATGCAAAAGTACCGTCGGGTTTTCTAACTTGGAAGAACCCGTCTCCGTGTATTGCAACATCCAACTGGTGCCCGGTTTGTCTTAAGACTCCCTGTTCGAATGATTTCTGAGTTGACGACGGTTTAACGCCGCTGCCAACCTGAATTGTATCATTGGCATTTTCCACAACTCCCGGCATATCGATATTTTGAGGGTTTGCCGATAGTTTTTGATACATCAGGTCCTTAAATTCCGTTCTGCTTTTTTTGAAACTTGTTGTATTGATATTTGCAATATTATTAGCAATTACCTGAATATTTAATTGCTGGGCATACATACCGGAAGCGGCTGTTCTTAATGCTCTTGTTGGCATTATATTACCTCCTTTAAAGTATTATTTCGATATTTATTATTTTTAATTTTTATACTTATAATCTTTATTATCATAGTTAAACTTTTCCTATTTCCCTTGATTTACTCATCAAATTATCCATCGAAGCAACCATCTTTTGAGCCGCTTCGTAATCTTTTTCCAATTGAATCATAGCTTGCATTTCAATAACGGGATTTGTATTGGATTCCTCTAAAAATCCTTGTTTAATACTAAAGTCCTTATTTTCTGCCGGTGTATAATTATTATCGGGCAAATAGTATTTTTGATTTTCCGTTCTAACAAGGTTTTTCTGGGCGGGCATTTTAACTATCATCAATTGGTCAACAATATTTCCATCCACTTTAATTTCACCGTTTGCCGTAATTTTAACATCTTTATTTTTACCGGTAATATTTTCGTAAAAATTTATTTCCCCGCTTCTTCCCAATACTTTTTCGTTATCATCAGTTACTAAATATCCGTCTTCGCTAACTTTGAATTTTCCGTTTTTAGTTAATTCCACTCCTCTGTTAGTTTTAATTGCAAAAAATCCCTTTCCTGTAATAGCTAAATCAAACGGATTATCGGTTTCAATCAAACTTCCTTCGGTAAAATCCGTAAGCTGCAGCGTAGGTTGGTTTTCGCCCCTTCTTACATATTCGGTAAAGGGAATTTCTCTCTTATAGCCGGTTGTATTTATGTTTGCTAAATTGTTAGCTACAATTTGAAGGTTTCTCATTTTTTCCAGCATGCTTCGCGAAGCATTCTCTAATCCCTTTATCATTTATACCACCCTGTTTGTTTTAGATTCTATATCATTTATCATTTTAATTGCGTTTACCGTAAAATATAGTTGCGGGCTCGTTTCATTAATTTTACCCAGTTTATCTTCAAGGAAACGATTTATAACCGTATTCTCTTCGAGATTACCGCTTAAGTTTTTTAAAACCTTTTTTAATCTGTTATATTTTTGCTTTGTTTTCATTTATTTTCTTTTTATGACGCTAAAATTGTTTCATAATTTCTTTTAATTATCTTATTTTTACTTCCTTCTTCAGTAGTATCAAGAATTTTTATATTAACCGATAAACCATAGGTATTCAGCATATTGACGTTAAAATTGTTCACTCTTTCTTTAACTAATTCCTCATTCCCAAAAACATTTTTTAACTCACCGTAAAAACTCTTACCGGTCAGCAATCCTACTAAATTTCCGCCATTCTCTGACCTGATATTTATACCATAGCTTTCATTATAACTTAGATCCTGCATGTTTTCATATTTAAATAGAAACAGTGAACTCTTATTGTTACTTATCACAGCCGTAAATTCGGGATAGACAGACGCATGTTGGTAGATTAACTTTTGAAAAATATATTTCATTAAATTATTTTTTAAGTTCCGATATTCGGTATGTTTAAATAACCCGTCGGTTTCAATTTTTTCAATCATCCCATACAAATCGATAAACTTATCGACTTTGTTTTTTAACGGTGAAAGATCTTCCAAACCCGTTTGCATATCAAAATTAAGCGCTATTATTTTTTCTAAAGCTTTTAATAAACCTTCATTATATACTGTTGCGCGTAAGTGTAACCAGGACCGGTATATGTTTCCCGCTATTGCGTTGAAAGACACATCAAACGATTGTCTAAACAATTTAAATAATTCCGTAAAAGTTGCTTCATCGTAATACCATATTAATTTAACTAAGACCGATCTTTCACCTTCAGTTAAATTAAACTCAACAGTTTGCAATGCCTTAATTAATAGCAGTATTTTAGACTTAACAAGCGCTTTATTATTTTTTATTATAAGTGCAACGGCATCCATAGATTTCCGGTCTATACCAATTCTTAATTTTAATAATATCTTCTTTAACAGCGGACTATTCATAGTTTGATAATTAAAAAACGAATCCAAAGAAATTACAAGGGGGTTTTTCTTTACTACCGATCCGATTAAAATTTCACCAATTTCAACTTCAAGGGGTAATTGCGTTACATATAGCCTCCCGTCAACCAAAACTTTATGGAACCCTTCCGTTTTGCCTATTACTCTTATATCCACAAGCGAATGCAATAAAGCAGCGGACTTTTGCCGGGTATTAGTTAATATTTTTAATTTATATTCCATATTTTGTTTTACTTCTTTACTTTGTTCTTAATGCAAGTTTATTTAGTTTCATTGCTAAAAACACCTCTCCCTTGGATATGCTGTTTTTTTTAGCAGTCTTAGTTATATTTAAATTATTATTATTAAATCCTAATTGTTTATATCTTAAATTCTTTCTCACAAACGCTAATTTTGTATTTTCAACAATTATCTTATGTTCATTTCTGATAAAGGAAATACTTTTCTTTTCTATAATTGCTTTACGTTTACGTTTTAATTCCAATTTTCTTTTAAAAGCGATGTACGCCGTTACTCCCAGAAATATTTCAATTAGTATAAAGATCCAAAGAGCGGCGGTTCTATTAATAAATGTAGAATCATCCCGCACGTCCTGTGATATTCTTGTTCCCTCATCCGGGGTAATTTTAACCGTTACCGTTTTATGTTTATTCAAGCTTTTATCTATTGCTTCACCTAAATTCAGGCTCTTCGATTGTGCGAACAAAGCATGAATAGAAAGAAGCAAAACAAAACTTAAAACGGCAAAAAACGCCGGTACGGTTTTCATTTTCTAATTCTCCTTATTAAAGGAAAGGTCATAATTATTGCGGAGCCTCCGCTATCAAAAGATTCTATTCGAAGTTCCCCCTCATGTTTTTCCATTATTTTTTGTATAATATTCTTATTCAATTCGTAGTCAACTTCCCGGTTTGAAGAATTTGCATCCCCAATTTTATTGGTGGAAATCACTCTTAGAACAAGTTTATTGGATTTATATCTGGTTTGAATAATAATTCCGCCGCCTGTAGGATTTTCAAAACTAAGGATTCCGAAAACATTGGTTAATATTTGGAAAATAAAATTGGGATGACTAAGAATAGACGGTATTCTGTTTTCCAAATCCAATACCGTTTCCAGATTTAAACTTTCCAAAGTAGATTTTACTATTATAAAATATTCTTCTATTATCGGGTTTATTTTACAAGGCTGAATTTTAATTTCTTCATAATTTATATCGGAAAATTTTACCAAACGGTCTACCGATTTACTAATCTTATTAATTTGACGTTTGATTTTTCTTATTCCTTTATCTTGACTCTTCTCAACCTTCAGCATATCGAGCTGACTTACAATCACTTGCATAGGAGTCATAATATCTTCAAGAATTCCGTTAGTCAATTCACCAATAGCGGCAAGTCTGAAATCATTTGCCAGTTTAGCTTGATAGGTTTGCAATTCTTTATAGGTATAATTAAGTTTTTCTTTTAATAAACCTTTTTGAATTTTAGCCAAAACCGCATTTAATAATAATTGAATACTTTTTTTCTCGAGGTCTTCAATCTTTTCTTCTGAAAGGGGAGTTAGCACTACAAGAAGACCCTCTTTTTTATTTTCTTCGAACATAGGGAATAAGAGAAAATTTAATTTGGAACCGTTGTTATTGTAATGGTTCAAATCGGGGATCATAATTTCTTTACCTTTATCAAACAATAAATTCAAAACGCCTTCTTTATAAAAATGATTTATTGTTTGAACCAATTGAGAATCCTCGTTTCCGTTTACCGGCATCAGGTTTAACATTTCTTCGTCGAAGAATAACAAAGCCGATTCTTTTATAGGAAGTATTTTTTTTACATATTTATTCAGCAACGCCGCCAATAATTCCGGATTTGTAACAGAAAGTGTTTCTTCTTCGAAAGCTATAATGTTTTGAACCATATACGAATATTTTTCCAGAGTTTGCGCTTTCTCTTTATAAAGTTTGTGAATTGAAGTTGTATTTCGCCTTACGCCGTATTTCTCTTCCGTTAAATCAATTAAAGATTCATAAAACGGTATACTTTTAACGCTATTTTCTTTGTGTAAAATCATGATTAAAATAAATCCGTATTAAGTTCTTCCTCAAAAAGATTTCTGTAACTTTCAACAAACTCTTCAAAATTTTTATCTTCCAGTTTAAGAGTATTAATAACGCTCTCGTCAAACTGATAGCGGTTATCCAAATAAAAGTTACCCAATTCAAGTTTGTAGGTCATATAATCGGCTAAATGAACTAAAGCCGTAAGCACATCAGATTCAACCGCTAATTTGGGATAATGATGAAACTCAATGCTTTCACATAGATGAGGTGGCAAATTCCATTTGTTAGCTAAAAATTTACCCATATCGCAATGGCTCATTCCCAGATGACGAACTTCAATATCTTCAAGTTTTTCATCCGAATTTTCAAAATCGTTATGGATCATTTCGAATGTAGAATGAAAATATTTATGCATAACGGGAATTCCCAAATCGTGTAACAAACCGGCTACAAACGCTTCGCTGCCAATTCTATAGCCCAAGTCGTCTGCTAATCTTTTTGCGGCCGCTCCGGTTATAATTGAGTGTTTCCAAAATTTCTTTTGATCAAAAAACTCATCGGATTTATTTTTAAAAGAATCGACCATAGTTAATGCAACAACTATATTTTTAATATCTTGATAACCGATAATTAAAATTGCAAAATCAATAGTTGAAACTTTTCTTGGTAATCCGTAAAGCGGAGAGTTAGCAATTGAAAGAATTTTTGTAGACATTCCTTGGTCCTTGCCGATTATTTTACTCAGCTCGGTTGTATTTGTAGAAGGATCGTCCAAAAGTCTTGAGACTTCCGTAATTGCCGTAGACATTGCCGGCAAATTGTAAATGTTCATTAATGTAGATTCGGATTGTTTCCGTTTTTCTTTGATTACTTGTTCTTCCATTTTTTTATCCTTTGTTTATTGAAAATCCAATGTTTCTATTTGATATTGAAATAATTCTTTATAACTATCAATAAAATTTTCCAAATACTCTTCATCTCCCAGGCGTAAGATTGTGATAATATTTTTATCCAATTGAATATTATCATCCCAAAAGTAAGTTCCTATTTCCAGCTTTTGAGTCATGTAATCCGCCAAATGAATAATTGCCGTTAGCTCCGGAAAATGCTCGGCATCGCTGGGATTGTGATGGAAGGCTACTGCTTCCGATAAACTTAAGGGCAAGTTCCATCTTTCCAACAGGTACATTCCTATTTCTTGATGCGTCAGTCCAAGTAAATCAAGTTCCACATCCAAATAAGAAGATTTGTTAGAAGCTACCTTGGCAATAATTTCTTTGTATTCTTTGTTAAAATATTTGTAAATGATTGGAATACCCAAGTCATGTAATAAACCGGCAGTAAAAGCTTCTCCGCTAAATTGGTATCCAAGGTCGTCTGCAATACGTTTAGCGGCCGAAGCGGTAATAACCGAATGTTGCCAGTATTTTTTATGGTTAAATTTTTCGTCTCCAATTCTTTTCAAAGTTTCCATCATCGAAAGCGCAATTACAATATTCTTTATTTGGTTGAAACCAAGTATTACTATTGCAAAATCGATTGTTGAAACTCTTTTGGGAATACCGTACAACGGCGAATTTGCGACAGTTAAAATTTTTGTTACTAACCCTTGGTCCTGACTTATCATTTTGCCAAGCTGCGAAGCACTTGTGCGGGGGTCGTCTATAATTTTATTCACTTCAAGAATAATAAACGGCAACGACGGTAAATTATAAACCGACGACAATTTTCTAATTGCCCTCTCACGTTTAGCGTCAAGATTTTCCAAGTTAGTTTCAATCATATTTAGCGTCTAATTTGTTTTTTAATTCTTTCATTATTTTAGAATGAATTTGTGATACGCGGGAAACGGTTATATTAAGTACTTCCGCAATATCTTTGTAATTCATTTCTTCGTAATAATAAAGACTGATTATCAGTCTATCACGCTCGTTTAATTCTTTAATAGCTTCTTTAAGAAATTCTTTTTGCTCATTTTTTTGATAATCCTCGTCCGGCGTTTTTACATCGGAAGGAATTACTTCTGCTAATGTATAACCTTCTTCTCCTTCGTATTGATGATTAAGAGATACATTGCGGTAAACGACTTTATTTTCATCCGTATAATTAGTTCTGGGCTTTATTTGTAATTTTCGTAATTCGTCAATTATTTTCCCTCTAATTCTCTGTATTGCGTAAGTTTCGAATTTAGTTCCGTAATCCGGATCAAATCTGTCAATGGCTTCACTCAGTCCTTCAACACCAAATTGGAAATAATCTTTTTCTTCAACAACATTCAAGTTTATAAATTTTGAATGATGAATTACATAGTGAACTAAATTGGTATAGTTAATCATAATTTGCTTTTTAATACCCGGGGAAGGTTTACGTTTGTACTGAGCCCAGAGAGTAGAATTATTCATTGTCGCCGCTTCCCGCTAATTTTTGATGAACCGTATTTGTTTGTTTTTCCGATGCCGTTTTATTGATAGCTCTAACAAACGCTAATGCAAGCACGGAAAACATTATTGTTACTACTAAAAAGATTACAGCCGATCTTAATAAAATATCTTGAATCATTAAGCCCTTTTGGCTAAAGATTACAATAGACAGAAAAAAAACCAGCAGACCGAAATTGACTATTATTTTATTCATTTTGGGTTCCTCCTTTGCCAATGAAATTACAAACAACATACCAAACGGCTTTTATAAAAAAGCGTTGATTTTAGCTTGTTTTGTTAAGTTTTTAAGAGGCAATTAGTAAGTGCCGGAGTGTTACTGGCTATTATTGACCACGTGCTTGTTATTCGCAAAATCATTTACAATTTGCTCAATTTGAAAGGTTACTTCATTAGTAGGATTATATTCAGCTAAAAGCTTTTGTTCTTCTATTGAAAGAATAACGGATTTATTCAACTCAATGTTTCCGGCATAATGAATGTTCAAGCTCAAAAAATGCATTGCTGCCGACGATAAATTTTTAAACGCTTCATCTCCTTTTGCTTTATCCGATTTATTCATTATCACTTTTACCACCGATCTGTTTTTATAAAATTTTAATAATTTCAGAATAACATAACCGTCCATTACCGCAGTTGGTAATGAGGATGAAACAAGATAAATTATATTGGCAAAATTCAATAATTTTACGGTTTCTTTTTTGGCACCGGACGAAGTATCAAAAATAATAGCATCATACTTGGCTGAAAGGGATGATAGCTCCGAAATTAATTTATAGACCATAGTTTCGTTAAACTCCGGATAATCAAGCTTTCCGGATTCTCCGAATATAAAATGTAAATTAGCATTATATTCAAAAATCAATTCCTCCGGTCCGGCTGAATCGTTAAAAAAGTGATAGATATTTTTCTTGGGAGTTACATTTAATAGAATATGAAGATTTGCAAAATTCTGATCGAAATCCACTACCAAAACTTTTTTATTCTTTGCCAATAAAAACGAATAATTAGCGGTAACAAATGTTTTACCCGTTCCTCCCTTTCCCGAAGTAAAAACAATGACCGGACAAGAAAATCCAGATTTAATTTTTTCCGACTGTAAAATGTTTAGTTCATAAAGTCTTTTGGCTTGACCTATCATCAGCTTATACTTCCCGAATAAATCATTTTTGCTATAAAGTCTGAGTCAGCTGCTATAATATCGTCCGGAATTACCTGCCCGTTTGTTAAATATTTTACGGGCGTTTTAATTGCATCTACCAAATTAACTATATTACCAAAAGTCACCGCTTCATCAAGTTTGGTAAATACCAGTCCGTTGTATTCCAGTGTTTTAAATTTTTCGGCTACATCAATCATATTTTTGAGCGTTGTTACGCTGCTAAGAACCAGATAAGTCTCGTCTACATTTGCCGGAGTAAGAAAATCATTAATCCCTTCAAGTAAATTGGTTTTATTCTGACTTCTACCAACGGTATCGATAAAAATTAAGTCTTTATTTTTCATTCGTTTGATCGATTTTACCACATCGTTTGGTTCGTATGCAACATGAAAATCGATGTTACTTATATCTGAAAATATTTTTAGCTGATCCATTGCACCCAATCTGTAAGTATCAATAGAAATTAAACCCACATTTAAATTATTGAGCATCTTGGAAATGACCGCCAATTTGGCAATACAAGTAGTTTTGCCCACACCGGTAGGACCAACCAGCGCAATTACTTTAGGACCTTGCCCCTTTGTTACTTCAAAACTAGCGGTGGGAATTAAAGAGCCAAGAGCCGAAATTATATATTCATTTATATTGGAACCGGTTGCAACCGTATAATATTTTTTGACCTGCAGTAAGACTTTTTCCACTATCCGTTCGTTCAGGTCTTGATTTAGAAGTAATTTTTTCAGTTTGCTAAAATTATTACCGTCTAATTTTGTTGAAGATTTATTTAAACTTATATGATTAGATATTTTTTTATTTTTAAATACTTTATCTGAAAGTTTTTTTAATTCCTGTTCAAAAGATTTTGATGTTCTAAACGGTTCTTCCGGCTGTTTGACTTGATTAATAATTTCATCGGCGCCGGCGGTAATTTCAAACATTTTTTTCTTTATACCATCGATGTTGGCTTCCAACACTTTCGTACTTAGAACAATCGATTCGGAACCGAATTCAAATTTCATTTTTTCAATAGCTTCTTTTAACGTTGGTGCAACAAATTTTTTAATCTGCATTATTAAACCTCAACTTTACCAAGAAATTCAATATCTATGTTTGCCGGCAGCTCGGTATAAGAAAGTACCACAACTTCGGGAAAAGTTGAATTAATCAACCTGAACAAATAAGGTCTTATTGTTGCCGAAGTAATTAAAACAGGTAAATAACCAAGCTCTTTTACTGCCTTACTGTTTTCGCTAATAGATTTATTTAAATTTTGTAACATCTCCGATGTTAATCCCAAAGTTTGAGATGCATCGCCTTGCTGCTGCAAAGCATTAACAATATATTCTTCCAAGCGGTCTCCCACGGCTATTGCATGAATTACATTATTGGAATCTTTATATAGGCTTGCAATGGTATCGCTTAACGAATGACGAACATATTCGGTTAAAACATCTACATTTTTAGTAACCTTCGAATAATCTATGAGAGACTCTAAAATCTGCACTAAATCTTTTATAGGTATTAATTCTTTTAATAAATTTTGTAAAACTTTTTGGATTGTACCGAGAGGCAGCAATTCAGGATTAACATCTTCAACCACTGCCGGATATTCTTTTTTCAAATTTTCAAGAAGTTGTTTAACCGATTGCCTTGTTAAAATTTTATCAAAATTTTTCTTTATAGTTTCCTGAAGATGGGTTGACAAAACGGAAATACTATCTACAACAGTACAGCCCATCAATTCGGCTTTATCTTTTTCGTCTTCGGTAATCCAAAATCCGGGTAAACCAAATGCAGGATCTTCTGTTGGAATACCGCTAAGTTGTTCGGTAAGTTCTCCTGAACTCATGGCCAAATATCTGTCGCTGTAAATTTCATATTGGGCTACCAAGTTGCCTTTAATTTTAATCAAATATTCATTCGGATTTAATTGTAAATTATCTCTAACACGCACAGGCGGGACCAGCACTCCATATTCCAATGCAATATATTTTCTTGTGGAAGATATTTTTTGAAAAAGGTTTCCGCCTTTATTTTCATCCACCAACGAAATTAAACCGTAACCGATTTCCACTTCGACGGGATCGACTTGCAAATACTCTTCTACTTTTTCTTCCGCGGTTTCTATTTCTACAACCTCCTCCTCTTCCGGCAAAGGTGTTACTTGTTTCTTTTTCTTTGTAAAATATGAAATTGCACCGAGGATGATTCCTAAAGCCAAAAAAGGAATAGTGGGCATACCCGGAATTATAGAAAATAAAAATACCGCACCGGAAACACTTCCCAATACTCTGGGATTAGAAAAAAGCTGCGTTCTCATTTGGGAATCAATTGACTTTCCTTCTGCGCTTTTGGTAACAACCATACCGGCAGATGTAGCAATTAGCAATGCAGGTATTTGAGATACAAGTCCGTCGCCTATTGTTAATATTGTATACGATTGCAAAGCGGTAGGAATGTCCATTCCTTTTTGAGCAACGCCAATAATAATTCCTCCGATAATATTGATTGCATTAATCATCAATCCGGCAATAGCATCTCCTTTAACAAATTTACTGGCGCCGTCCATCGATCCGTAAAACTCCGCTTCCCTCGAAATAGAATCACGTCTTTCCCGGGCTTCGTCCTCGGTAATTAAACCGCTGCTTAAATCGGCATCAATAGCCATTTGTTTACCCGGCATTGCATCAAGCGTAAACCTTGCGGCTACTTCCGAAATTCTACCCGAACCTTTAACAATTACTATAAATTGTATAATAATCAAAATTAAGAATACAATAAATCCAACCACGTAGCTACCACCGACAACGAAATTACCAAAAGTGTTAATCACCTTTCCGGCATAGCCTTCCAATAAAATTAATCTTGTAGAACTAATATTAAGAGCCAAACGAAATATTGTTAGCACAAGTAATAATTGCGGAAATATTGAAATTTCCAAAGGTGAATTGATATATAACGAAACAATTAGTATTAATATTGCCATGGAAATATTTACGGCAAGAAGAAAATCCAATAAAAACGGAGGTAATGGAATTACCATTAAGCCGAGAATAAAAATTATTCCGAATGCAAATATGAAATCGCTATTTTGTAAAATCCGTTTCATTTATTAAATAATACTTTTTCGTTTTTTGTCTTGTTTAAGTTGAAAAACATAAGCTATAATTTGAGCAACGGCTTTATAAAGATTTTCCGGTATTTCATCTCCTATATCGCAAGCTTTATATAAAGCTCTTGCCAAAAAGACATCTTCATGTATATGCACGTCATTTTCTTTGGCAATTTTTTTAATTTTTTGAGCAACAAGATCAACGCCTTTTGCAACTACCTTGGGAGCCGAATATTTGCCGGTTTCGTATTTTAGCGCAACGGCATAATGAGTTGGGTTTGTTATTATTACATCAGCTTTCGGCACTTCTTGCATCATGCGGTTTCGCGCAATTTCAAATTGTTTTGATTTTATTTGAGCTTTAATTTGCGGATCGCCTTCAGTTTGTTTATGCTCTTCTTTCACCTCTTGTTTAGTCATCATCAAATTCTTTTTGAATTTATGTTTTTGGAATATAAAATCTGCAGCTGCAATAACTAAATATATAAGGGAAACCTTCCATAAAAAATCAATTGAGTTGTTTAGCATAAACTGAACGGTTTCCTCAACGGTATTATCAACTAAAAGAAGAGATTTTTTAATCATACCTGCTAAAATTATATAAGAAAACCAACCGATAATTATAAGTTTAAGTATTGATTTTAATAACTCGAAAAATGGTTGGGACGAAAAAAATTTATTTTTAATACCGGATACCGGATTAAGATTAGAGAATTTCGGTATTAATGCTTTTGGAGTAAGTCTGAAACCTACTTGCCCATAACCAGCTGCAAAGGAAACAATTACAAGTCCAAGAAACAAAGGTCCCATTATTAACATAAAAAAAATACTACCTTTTAATATGTATAATTTCACTAATTCCATAGTAATATCCAATTTACCAAGCGAGCTAAAAATATAAACGCTTATTTCATAAAGCTTATCGCCTATAAATCCTTTCACAAAATAGAGGATAAATATTCCCGTAGAAAAAATTGCCAACGAATTTATTTCGGGGCTTTTAGCAACTCTTCCTTCCTCACGGGTATCGCTTAATTTTTTAGCGGTTGCTTGTTCGGTTTTTTCCTGTCCGTTAACTTCGGCCATTTTATGTATTCATAAATTTTATAAGTTCTAAAAGTTTTTGTTCGTAATTAATCAATAACGTTCTAAAAACGTAAACGTACAACGGTAATACGGAAACTATCAATGCCATTCCCATTAACAGTTTAAGCGGAAGAAGCACAAAAAATACTTGGAAATTAGGACTTACCCTTGAAATTATTCCGCTTGCCAAATGGAGCAGAAAAAACGCTACCATAATTGGCGCGGCTATTTTAACCGAAAGAACAAACATTAAAGCGGAATATTTAACAAACAGATTAAGTACTGTTCCGTTAATACTATAATGACCAAGCGGAATTATTTTAAATGAATATGCCAGGGATTCGATAATAAAATGATGTCCGTTAATCAGAATAAATACGATTGTGGCAAGCATTATAAACAATATTGAAAGCATATTATTTTGAGATTCGGTTGAAGGATCGAACATTTCAAGCATTACCAATCCCATGTCTCTTCCGATATGCAAAGCCGCATAACCAATTCCATCGAATACAAAACGTAAAGCCATACCCATAATTAAGCCTGTAATAATTTCCTTTATTCCTATTAAAGCTAAAAATATTAAACCTTCTTCATAATTTACCGGTGAAAGATCTACCGTATAAATGAGAATATACGTTATTAAAAGCGAGAGCGTTAATTTCGGTAATAACGGAATATTCCTGTTATTAAAGATCGGAACAACCGTAAACATTGCTCCGATTCTCAGAAAAATCATTACACCGCCGAGGAAATCCCGGATTAATATATCTGTCATTTAACAATCGTAGAAATTAAATTAAAAATTTTATTAGTAAACATTATCAGCTTATCTGCCATAAACGGCAAGCTAACTATTATTGCAACTGCAGTAATAATAATTTTGGGAACAAACGTAAGCGTCATTTCTTGAATTGATGTTGCTGCTTGAAAAATAGAAATTATCACACCTAAAATTAAACCCGCGCCTAAAACCGGTAATAATATTAGCAGTACCGTATAAAACGCTTCCGAAAGAATTGATATTACTAAATCCAAACTCATGTTATCCGAAGCTCCTAATTAGTGAACCGACAATTAAATTCCAGCCGTCGACCAGAACAAATAACAGAATTTTAAATGGGAGTGAAATTAGCATAGGAGGCAGCATCATCATTCCCATAGACATTAATATGCTTGAGATTATCATATCTACCATAACAAAAGGTATAAACAGGAAAAATCCTATTACAAAGCCGGCTCTTAATTCACTTAGAACAAATGCGGGAATAAGAACTTGCATGGGTAAATCGCTGGCTGAATTTGGTCTTTTAATATTTGCCATGCTGGCAAACAATTCCAAGTCTTCATTCCTTACGTTGTGCAGCATGAATTTTCTTATCGGCTTCGATCCTTTTGCATAAGCGGAATCAATGCTTATCTGTCCCTTAAGATACGGCTGTAATGCTTCATCATTTACTTGATTCCACGTTGGCGACATGATAAAAAAAGTAATAAACAGTGCAACGCCCGCTAAAAGCTGGTTAGGCGGCATTTGCATTGTTCCAAGCGAGGTTTTCAAAAACTGAAAAACAATAATTATTCTCAAATACGAAGTAGTCATTATTAAGATTGAAGGAGCCAAGCTAAGAATAGTTAATAACAACAATAGTTGTAGTGTTACGGATAAATCTTCCGGTTTATTTGACGTACCTACGCTAATTCCAATTTTAGGTAAAGGAATTGTTTGGCTTGGCTGTGCAAAAAGATTTTGAGAAGCTAAAAGAAGCAATAAAATTGTTACCAATATAAATACATTTTTTTTCATCCCAATCCCATGTTCTTTTTAAGCAGCTGTAAAAAAGTCAGCTTTTCTTCAGAATTAATGGAAGTATATGTGTTTTCATCACTCAAATCGTCCATCTTATCAATTAAATTAACGGAATTATCGGCTACGCCGAGGATATAAACTTTGTTTTTTATTTTAATTACTGAAACAAATTTTTTAGGTAATAAAGTTTGAGTTGAAAGAATATTAATTTTATAGGAGTTTGATTTTTTAGTATCAACAGTATATAAATATTTCTTTACTAAATAGAGCAATAAATACATTACACCCAGCATTACGAAAAGAATTAAAAAAATCTTTGCAATATCCCAGTAATTCATTATTTAATTCCATTTAATCGTTCGGAAGCTTCTACAAGATTGGTAATTCTTATACCAAAATGTTTATCAATTACCACAACTTCGCCTTCCGCAATTTTTTTATTATTGACAAATATATCAACGGGTTCGCTTGCTAACTTTTCAAGTTCAATCACATAACCTCTTTCAAGCTCAAGAATATCTTTAATTTGCATTTTTGTTCTGCCGAGTTCTATATAAACATTAAGCTGAAGGTCTTTGAGAAACTCCAGTTTCTCTTCTTCGGCAAAACCGCGTTTTAAAGATTCGTCAAAATCCGGAAACTCGGCTGTTTGCGCTTCCACACCTCTGCTTTGATCGTTTTCGTTAAAATCAACCGGGGCATTTTCAACCGCCGTTGTTTCGCTCTGTTCGCTAGCAGTTCCGGCAGAAGGCTGCTGTTCTCCGGCTTGTTGATTTTCGTTTAATTCTTCATTATTCTGAATGGGTTCTTCAGCCATTTTTTACTCCTCTTCTTCTACTCTACGTGTTATTTTAACGGATTTGTGTCTATCTAACTTTCCGGGGATTCCGTAAAACAAATCTTTGCTATCCACTCTTATTATTACTTCTTCCCCAATCTTTTTATCCAGAAACAATACGTCGCCGTTTTTTAATTGCATTAAATCCTGAAAAGAAATTGACGCTTTTCCAAACTCAACGCTAAGAAGCAATTCGGTTTCGTACAATTGTTCGCTTAAAATATTTTTTGCTGTTGTTCCCTTATATTTTAAGGGTCTTATTGAAGATAAATTTTGACTTGTAAGCTTTGACAAAATAGCATCGAAAGCATAAGTGGCAAAACATAAATTCATTAAATAAGATTGTTCGCCAATATTAACTTCGAAAGTAATTAGCAATACACTTTCACTTTGTGAAGTAATTTGGGCAAAGTCAATATCCGGTTCAAACTTAAGAACTTGAAAATCGAGCTCGTCTACTATTTGCCATGCTTTTTTCAAATCATCCATTATAGTTTCAACAACGGACGTTAAGACTTTTTGTTCTATAACCGTAATAACGTTTGAATTTTTCGTTCCGTTTCCGTTTCCGCCAAGCAATCTATCGATTAACGTATATGCAAATTCATTACTAAATTCCAAAATTCCTTTGATGTCGGTTTTCTTAATTTCGAATGTAAAAAGACACGCCGGATTAGAAACGGAAAGCACATACTCGGAATAATAGATTTGGTCTACGGAAACAACTTTTATATTTATAATTGTTTGCAGTTTCGATATTAAATATGAACCGAAAAGTTCCGAAAAATTTTCGTTAATATTTCTGATAGTTCTAAGTTGATTTTTCGAAATTCTGTTGGGCAAACGAAAATCGAACGGGACTACTTCCTTCGGTAATTCTTCATTTTCACCGACTGCTTTTTCGCCTTGCTGGTTAACGTTATTCAGCAGCTGGTCAATTTCGTTTTGCGATAAGACTTCAGCCATTTTAGTTAATCACATATTTACTGAAATAAACATTTTTAACTTTTACTTTAGGTATTAAAGCTTTCAAACTTTTTTTCAATTCAACTTTCAACGAATCTTTTCTGTCGGGTCCGCTTAATTCAAACAATGTTTTTCTGGAAAGAGTTGAAATAATCATATCTCTTAATACAACATCTTTCTCCTCTAGTTTTTTCTTCGCCTCTTCGCTTTTCACATCAAATCCTACGGAAAGGAGTAGCAATCTTTTACCGCTGGTTCTTGCAGGATTAATAATCAGATCGTCAATTGTATAAATGAAAGAACCTTCGTCGCCGCTATCCTCTTCTTCGGATTCGGCTTCCTCGTCATCGCCTTTAGATTGATGCACTTCCGTACCTTCTTTGTTGGGAACTGCATTACTCGGTTTTATCAAAAAGTTTGCGGTAACAAAATAAACAATCACAAGTTGAACGATAAAAAGCGGTAGACCGATTATAAAAATTTTAGAATTTAATCCTTTTTTCTTCTTTTCTTCGGTTTTTTCCTTATTTTCTTTTTTATCAGCCATAATTTCTCCTTTAGAATTTTTTAAGTACACTTCAATCGTTATGCCACATTTTGACGGTAGAAAGATGCGAAAAACAGACGGATTTTAAGGTTTTATGAACCGTGGAAATAAGAAATGGTTAATATTATACAATTGCAGAATATCTTTCGAAAGCCGGATTGGGAGGGAGGGCGCCGAAAAAAATTTCAACGCCCTCTTGTATAGATCAATAATTTTACCTGACTAAATTAGTGATTTCTTGAAGTAAAGTATCGGAAACGGTAATCACTCTTGCGTTTGCTTGATAACCTCTTTGTGAAACTATCATTCTTGTAAACTCTTCGGATAAGTCTACATTTGATTGTTCCAAAGCTCCCGATTGAATGGTTGTATTAGATCCCTCCCCGGGTTCTCCAATTAACGGATCTCCCGCATTAGCCGAAACCGTATACATATTTTCGCCAATGCTGGTTAGTCCGTTTCTATTTGGAAAATTAGCGACAAGAATTTGAGCTAATTTTCTCGATTGCCCGTTTGTAAATACGCCAACAATGTATCCTAATTGATCGATACTAATATTCGATAAAGTAGCAGCAGCCGATCCGTTTTGGCTCAATGCAGAAATTACCGAATTTGCGGAAGTTTGGGTAATACCGTCAAATTTTTCGCCGAAATTTAATTCAATATTGGATTGACTTGCACCGCCTTCGGGTTGTAAAACAATAACCGGCGGATTTGGTGAAACACTGGCTAATGAACCGTCTGAGTTAAAAGTTAACGAGCCTGAGTTATCAGACAAAGTACCGCTCGATGCCGGAACATCCGCCTTCCAGCTCCAACTGTTACTATCCAACTTAGTATATGTTAAAGTAAGTGTGTGTGCATTGCCCAACGAATCAAAAACGGATACCGTTCCTTTAACAATGGTAGGTTCCCTGTTATTATCGACCGCGGAAGTAACCGTATTACTTGACTTCTGCGTAACTCCGGTCGGATCGAAATCAAAATTAATTCCTAAAGTGGAATCCGATATATTAATTTTCTGAGGCGGACTATTTCCATCTAACGATTTCATTGCACCGTCCGGGTCAGTAGAATCGAATACGGCTTGTACCGTTGTTGGTCCTATAGCAGGACTTGTAGGATTACCGTCCAGATCAGTTAATTCATAAGTTAAATTGTATGTATCGGCAGCGGTTTTTTCATAAGTTACATTAAATTTATATTCGTTACCCATTTCGTCGTAAACCGAATTGGATTCGGTAACCTTATCACCAACGTTCATAGTGCCGTTAATACTCCCTGTTTCCACATAGTTTTCCGACCGGGTAAGCGGAGAAGTACTATCCAGATTTCCTCCCCAGGATGTTTTAGTTGTTGCAACAGCCGGTAATCTTAAGTTGGAATCGATAACGATATCTTCCAAATTATTACCAGGAGGAATTGCACCGTCTTCCGTAGCAACTTTACCTTGTACAATTGCGCCGTTTTGGGGATTCACTAGTTTTCCGTCGGCATCAAAAACGAAAGCTCCCGCTCTTGAATACATACGTTCACCGTTTCTTTCCAAAACGAATAAGCCATCACCTTGCAAAGCCAAATCCGTTGTAATTCCGGTTCTTTCAAATGTTCCTTGATTCCAGTTTCTATCAACTGAATTTAATTTCATACCAAGTCCAATTTGAAAGGTATTAGTACCGCCGGAAGTATCGGTAGGATTTGTACCATATCGTACGAATTGGTTAAAAGTATCGCTGAATGTTACTCTTGAGCCTTTAAAGCCTATAGAATTAACATTAGCGATATTGTTGCCAATAACGTCTAACATTGCTTGATGATTTTTAATACCGGAAACACCGGCAAAAAGGGAATTAATGAGTGACATAACGACCTCCTTAGGTTTTTGTTACACTTTTGCGATTCAGCTTCTGTCGGTCGGCTGAATCTGGGGCGTCCTTAGAAGGTCCCGCCCCGTTAATTAATTAAATATTTTAATTATTTAGCAAATACTACACTGTCTATATTTGTAAATATATTTTCTTCATTATTTTGAATATCCATTGCAGTTACAACTG
>Ga0256841_1001097_pt1 | contig 24643 bp, 22 predicted proteins | sample 356308metaG_FD_185971 | JGI IMG/M metagenome (GOLD analysis project Ga0256841, IMG submission 185971) | Hydrothermal vent microbial communities from Mid Atlantic Ridge, Atlantic Ocean - 356-308 | ecosystem: Environmental > Aquatic > Marine > Hydrothermal vents | place: Atlantic Ocean: Mid...
ACCCCGCCGAGCGGGTCGAACGCCTCCCCGACCGCAAGGGCAACCCCGACTTCCCGGCCTTCCACCCCCCCGGCCACGGGGTGCGCCTACCCTAGCCGGGGCAGCAGCCTGACCAGCTCGCGGTGGTCGCTGATCACCGCGGTGGGGGGGGCGGTGGGGTCACGGGCGGCCCGGCCGGTGTAGAGCACGGCGTGGGCGTAGCCGGCGGCCAGCGCCCCCTCGATATCGGCCCGGGGGAGGTCCCCGGTGTGGAGGGCCTCCTCGGGCGGGGCCCCGATCGCCTCCAGCGCCTTCAGGAAGGCCTCCCTTTGGGGTTTTACCGCCCCGGTCTCGTCGGAGAAGCTGGTGGCGTAGAAGTAGCGGGCGAAGTTCAGCCGGGCCAGGAGCTCGCGGATCACCCGGCCCGGGGTCAGCCCGGTGTCGGAGACGATCCCCAGGGGGTGGTTCTCGGCCAGGGCGGGGATCGCCTCGAGGGTCCCCGGGAGGGGCACCAGGTCGCCCTCCAGGGCGGCGTCCTCCAGCCGGCGGGCGGTGAGGGCCACCAACCCCTCGTCGAACCGGACCCCGAGGGTCTTGAAGATGTAGGCCACCCGTTCGTAATTGGACATCATCTCGCCGGCCTCCCAGGCCGCCCGGAAGGCCCGGGAGGCGGCCCGGTAGGCCTCGCGCACGGCGTCCTCGTCGGCCGGGGTGCCGGCCTCGGAGGTGGCGTCGAGGAGGATCTCGTAGCGCTTGGGCAGGACGACCTCGAGAAACTTCGGGCCTTCGGTAAAGAGGGTTCCCCAAAAGTCGAAGGTGAGTGCGTTGACCGCCATGTCGCCTCCTTTCCGGCTCCCTTTTTTTCAGCCTACACCAGCCCCAGCCGGCGGTAGAGGTCATCGACGTGGCGGAGGTAGTGGGCGGGGTCCATAAGGGCGGCGAGCTCCTGGCGGGACAGGGGCACCCCCTCGGCCAGGAGGGCCTCGAGGAACGGCCGTTCCTCCTCCCAGCTGACCAGGGCCGCCCGTTGCACCAGCCGGTAGGCCCGGTCGCGCTCCAGCCCTGCCTCCACCAGCGCGGTGAGCACCCGCTGGCTGTAGACCAGGCCGCGGGTGCGCTCGAGGTTTTGCCGCACCCGCTCCTCGTGCACGACCAGGGTTTTAAGCAGCCCGGTGGTCCGCCGCAGGAGGTAGTGGGCCAGGGTGGTGGCGTCGGGGAGGATCACCCGCTCGACCGAGGAGTGGCTGATGTCCCGCTCGTGCCAAAGGGGCACGTTCTCCAGGGCGGGGACCACCAGGCTGGCGAGCAGCCGGGCGAGCCCGGAGACGTTCTCGAACCCCACCGGGTTCTTCTTGTGGGGCATCGCCGAGGAGCCCTTCTGCTCCCCGCCGGCGAAGCCCTCCTCGACCTCGCCGACCTCGGTGCGGGCCAGGTGGCGCATCTCCAGGGCCAGCCGGCCGAGCTCGGCGGCCAGCAGGGCCAGGGCGGCGAGCACCTCGGCGTGGCGGTCGCGGGGGGTGACCTGGGTGGTCACCGGGTCGACCGCAAGCCCCAACCGCTCGGCGACGAAGGCCTCGACCTCGGGGGGGATCAGGGCGTAGTTCCCCACCGCCCCCGAGAGCTTGGCCACCCGGATGCCCTCCCGCGCCCGCTCCAGCCGCCTTTGGTGGCGATCGAAGGCGGCGTAGAGGTGGGCGAACTTGAGGCCGAAGCTGGTGGGTTCGGCGTGGACCCCGTGGGTCCGGCCCACGGTGGGGAGGTCCTTGTAGCGGAGGGCCTTTTCCCGGAGGGCTCCCAGCAGGCCTTCGAGCTCGCCCAGCACCAGCCCCAGGGCCTCGGTGAGGGCGAGGTTCTGGGCGGTGTCGACCACGTCGGAGCTGGTCAGGCCGTAGTGGAGGTAGCGCCGCACCGCCTCCGAGCCGCTCCACTCGCCGAGCACGTCGACGAAGGCGGCGAGGTCGTGGCGGGTGACGCGCTCGCGTTCGGCCACCGCCCGCGCGAAGGCGGCGTCGATGGGGCGTTCCCGGAGGGCGGCCTCGAGGGCCCCCGCGGTGCCCTCCGGAACCTTGCCGAGCCGTTCCCAGGCCAGCAGGGCGAGCCGCTCGACCTCGGCCCAGCGGGCGAACTTGGCCTCCTCGCTCCAAAGCCGGGCGGTTTCCGGGGTCTGGTAGCGGGGGATCATCGTAAACTAGCCTATATTGCTTGAGCGGTGCCGGCACCCGCGCGCGCTCCTCGGCGGGGTGGGGTTTTTGGACCCGGCCAGCGACGGGGGGCTCGCTCGCCTGATGGAAGCCTGCGAGTGCCGCGAGCTGGACCGGGGGGAGACCCTCTTTCTCGAGGGCGATCCGGCCGAGCGGTTCTTCGTCGTCGAGGAGGGTTGGGTCAAAGTTTACAAGGACCGCGACGAACGTCGACTGGTCCTCCATCTCGAGGGCCCGGGGTCGCCCCTCGCCGAGGTCGCGGTCTTCCTCGAGGAACCCCGCTATCCCGCCTCGGCGGAGGCCGCGACCCCGGCCCGGGTGCTGGCGGTCCCGGCCAGCGGCCTCCACGTCTTGATGGAGGCCGAGCCGGCGGTGGCCCGCGGGGTGGTCCGTTACCTCGCGAGGCGCCAGCGGGCATTGATCCGCCTGCTTGGCAAGCTGGCTTTCCAGGACGTGCTCGAGCGCTTGGTCGGCTACCTGGTCGAGCGCCTCGAGGCCGAGGGCCAGGGTTTCGAGCTGCCCACCAACGCCGAGCTCGCCGCCCTTCTCGGCACCGTCCCCGAGATCGTGAGCCGCAAACTCTGGAAGCTCTACCGCGAGGGGCTGATCGAGCTCGACGGCCGCAAGGTGGTGGTCACCGAGCCCGCCTACCTCCTCGCCAAGTTCTTGCCGCGGCGCCGGTAGGCGCCGCGGCAGGAGGCGAGGTGGGCTCTAGTAGATGTCGTTGGCGGTGTTGTAGACGTTGAACTTTCCGGTCGGCGTGATCACCCAGTCGCCGGTGATCCGCGCTTTCTCCTTAAGCGTCTGGGCGTCGTATACAACGATGAAGGTTGGGGTGTTCACGTTGCCCCAGGCCGAGACCCAGAACTCGGTGCCGTCCTTGTTGAACTCGATGTGCACCATCCGAGCTTTCTTCTCCTTCGCGCCCGGTACCTGCCAGCAAACCGGGTCCTTCTCCAGGTCGTCCTTGTACCAGGCGCAGAGGGTGGCGTTGGCTTCAGGGGTCGGGGCCACCGGGAAGTCCACGATCAGCCAGGGGCTTTTGGGATGGGTCTTGATGAAGAGGTTGCCCGGATAGGGGGTCTCGATCATCTTGACCACCTTCCAGGCGTACTCGGGGTGGCCCTTGGGGTCGGTGCCGATCACCGCGATCTTGTTGTCCTTGATGTGGCCGGTGGCCCAGACCGGACCGTACTTGGGGTGGACCCAGGTCGCGCCACGGCCGGGATGGGGCTTGTCGCCGACCGGGATGCTGGCCACAAACTCGCGGGTCTTGGTGTCGATGACCACGACCTTCTTCATTGCGTTCGCCGCCACCAGGAAGTAGCGCTTGGACCGGTCCCAGCCGCCGTCGTGGAGGAAGCGCTCGGTGTCGATCACGGTGATGTCGAGCGGACGCCCCTTCCGGGCCAGGTGGCTGTAGTCGACCAACCAGGTCTGGCCGCCCTCCTTGATGTTGACGATCCACTCCGGGCTGTAGTGGGAGCTGACGATCGAGGCCACCCGGTTTTCCCGGAGGAAGGCGCCCTGGCTCTTGACGTAGCCCTGGGTGGAAACCATCTTTAGGGGCTCCAGGGTCTGGCCGTCCACCACCAGCATGGCGCTCGGCCAGTAACAGCCGATCACCGCGTACCGGCCCTCGTAGCCCTCGAACTTCGAGGTGTCGATGGAGCGGGCGTCGAGACAGGCGCGCACCTGAGCCACCACCCGGGGCTTTTTCATCCAGAGGTCGATGACCTTGGCCCAGCCGTCGCGCCCGATGGTGTAGAAGTATCGCCCGTCCTTGGAGGAGCGCAGGATGTGGGTGGCGTAGCCGGTAGGCAGAACGGTCACGAGCTCCTTGGTATCGCCGTCGACGATCGCCACCTTCCCCACGTCGCGGAGGATGACGCCGAAGTAGTTCTGCCAGTCGCGGGTGGTCTCCGGCGCTTTGGGCCTCTGCGCGACCGGGACCAGCACCTTCCAGCTCGACTTGATGTCCTTGAACGTCCACTTGGGGGGCTCGGGCACCGGGTTGAGGAGGAACCGGGCCATGAGGTCGATTTCCTCGGGGGAGAGGATGCCGAGCTTACCCCAGGCGGGCATGCCGCCGTAGCCGTTGGTGATGATCGTCTTGATAAAGTTGACGTCCCGGCCGCGGGCCCGGAGCTTGTCGGGTTCTAGGTTCTTGCCGGTGGCGCCCTTGCGCAGCACGCCGTGGCAGCCGGCGCAGTGTTGGAAGTAGATCTCCTTGGCCCGCTTCATCTCCTCGGGGGTCAGCTTGGGCGCCGTTTGCTGGGCCAGCGCCCAGGCGCCGAGCAGCACCGCGAGCAGCCCGATCCACCAAACCTTCCTTGGCTTCATACCGCATCACCTTTCCCTTCCAGCCGCACCCGAACGATCGCGTCAGCGGAGCCGTCCAACCCGCTCCGGGGCCACCGGTCCGTAATCGTTGCCCCAGGCGGTACGGACGTAGCTGGCTACCGCCGCCACCTGGGCGTCGTTGAGCTGGGTTCCGAAGGGGGGCATGGCCGTCCCCGGCTTGCCGTGGAGGATCGTTCGGATCACGTGGTCGGCGTCGGCAAGGGTCCGATTGCCGGCGAGCGCCGGGAAGGTGGGCGGCCTGCCCCGGCCGTCGGGTTGGTGGCAGCCGGCGCAGAGGCGCCGGTAGAGCGCCTCGCCGCTTTCGGCCTTCCCGTTCGCCGCCGGTGCTTTCGGGGTCCTTTCCGCTGAGAGGCGCCCTCCCGCCGCGAGGATTTCTTGCGGGGCGGAGGCCTCGCCGTAGTAGCCGAGCCAGGTGGCGACGCCGGCGATGAGCAGGAATAGCAGAAGCGGCAGCAAGGCGTGCGCCAGGGGCCGGGGCTTGGCCGGAGCCTCGATCTCCACCGGGTCGACGAGCTGCACTTCGACCGGGCTCATCAGCGGCGCCCGAGCGATGTGCCCGGCGAAGACCGGGCCCTCGCGGCGCACCTCGAAAACGTACTCGTGGCGGTCGCTGGAGCCGTCGGCGTAGTGGGTCACGACCAGCAGAACGTGCTCGCCGGGCTCCAGCTGGGAGGGGTCGATGCGCACCGCGAAGGGCGGGGCCTCCAGGACTTTCAAGGGGTCGGTGGCGGCATCCAGGTAGACCTCAACGCGGGCGATATCCATGGAACACCTCCTCGTGTGCGTGTTCCTCTTCGGCGTGGAAGGTGGTCACCACCCACCACATGCCCTGGGGGATGAAGAGGTAGGCGATCGCCGAGAACGCGATGAGCCGGGTCCAGAAAGCGTCCAGGTAACCGGTGAAAATCATCCCGGCGGCGGCCAGCGCCTGGGCCAGGGCGAAGAGGTAGGAGATCCGAACCAGCCAGGGTTTTTCGAAAAGGCGGCCGAGGGCGTAGAACATCGCGTAGAGGCCCGCCGAGAGCACGAAGACGAAGCCGAACACGATGATCCGCCCGACCATCGCCGCCAGCTCGTGGCTAGTGGGCACGGGCTTCCTCCTTCCGGCCGATGGTGAGCAGGTCGTAGACGAGGATCAGGTAACCGATCAGGAAGAGCAGGCCGAAGCCGAACCGCCAGGCCAGGGTGTTGGCGTACCAGGGGTGGGTGTAGGACTGGATGAGGGCGTTCCAGGTACTGCCCAGCTCGGCCCGCTCGATCATCGTCTGAGCGAAGCCGGAGATGGTGAACGAACCCGCGATCCCGAAGATGCTAAGGATCATCAGGGCGAACGCCCAGCTCCAGAGCTTCGAATCCAGGGGGATCGTCGCCGGGCGCCGGATGTTCTGGACCGCGATGTAGACAAGGGTGAGCACGGTGCCCACGTAGGCTCCGAAGAAGGCCAGGTGGCCGTGGGCGGCGGCGAGCTGGGTGCCGTGGGAGTAGAGGTTGATCTGGGGCAGGGTCTGCATGAAGCCCCAGACCCCGGCGCCGACGAAGTTGCCGAAGGCCTGGGCGATGGCCCAGAAAAGCGCCGGCCGGTTCACCGTGTGCAACCGGTGCGCCCCGGCGTCGTAGACCGCGTGGACCACCATGGCCACCAGCGGCAAGGGCTCCAGCGCCGAGAAGAACCCGCCAAGCCCGATCCAGTACTCCGGGGTGCCGATCCAGAAGTAGTGGTGGCCGAGCCCCAGGATGCCGGTACCGAAGACCAGCGCGACCTCGAGGAAGAGCCAGGTCTCGATCAGCTTGCGGGGCGTGCCCAGGAGGTACATCAGGCTCCAGCCCATCACCACGCCGACCAACACCTCCCAGGTGGCCTCGACCCAGAGGTGCACCACCCACCACCAGAGGTACTGGTCCATGGTGACGTTCACGGTGTAGTGCATTCCGGCGGTGTAGAGGGCGCCGAGGGCCACCAGGTCGAAGATGAGTACGCCAAGAAGCCCGGTGATCCGCCGGGCGGCCAGGGTGGTGGCGATGACGTTGTAGAGGAAGATCGCCACCCAGGCCACGATCGCGAGGTCGGCCCATCTTGGGGCTTCGACGTACTCCCGCCCTTCGTTGATGAACCAAAGGGTCAGGGCGTTGCCAGGGCCGATCTGGACGAAGAGGTAGACCAGCACGACCACGCCGACCCCGGCGACGATCACCCACCAGATGAACTTGGCGAGCTTAACGCCGACCACCTCGCGGCCGGTTTCTAAGGGCAAGAACCAGTAGACACCCCCCATCAGACCCACCAGGAGCCAGACGATCATCGCGTTGACGTGGAGGGTCCGGTTGGTCATGAAGGGGAGCTTGGCGAGGAGGAAGTCGGGGTTGATGTACTGGTAGGCCGCCAGCAGCCCGAAGACGAGTTGGGCGCCGAAGAGAACGATGGCCACCGCGAAGTACGCGAGGGCCAGCTTCTGGGACTCGAAGAGTTCCTGGGCCTTGGGCCTTGCGAAGGACGTCGCCATACCCACCTCCTTACTGGGCCACCGCGAAGCGCGGCGGGAAGCCGTTGGTGTCGATCGCCGACATCCACTTGAGGAAGGCGATCAGGGCTTTTAGCTCCTCGTCGGTAAAGCGCAGGTTGGGCATCTTCCGGGGACCTTGGGGCATCGCCGGCGGGTTTTTCAGCCAGGCCCTCATCGCCTCCTCCCGGGTTTTGGCGCCGGTTAGCGGCATGATCCGCTCCTCCCACCAGGGGTCGAGCCAGGCCCGGGTGAGGTCGGTGGCGTAGTAGGCCCCGTTCCCTAGGATCTGGTGGCACTCCATGCAGTTTCTGGACTGCAAGGTCATCTTTCCCTTATTGATCAGTTGGTAGGCTTCTTCCCGGCTCCAGATTTTCCCGAAGAAGCCGGTTTCGCGACCCACCGCGGGGATCTGCCTTCTTTTTTCAGGGTCCCAGACCAGCCGGATCTCGTAGTTGATCACCGACCAGTCGGGGACCCGCCCGGCCCCCGCGCGGATGCGGTTGGCGGTGTCGAAGGTGAGCCAGAGGAGGACGAAGGTCATGATGAGCGAGCTCACCACCGCTGCGTTGCGCCAGAAGGTAGGGGAGAGCCAACCGTACCCGCGGGAGAGGATCAAGGTGACGACGACGGAGAGGAAGATCGCCGCGACCGCGATCTGAATCCAGCTGTAGTCCATTCCGCCCTCCTTTCCCTGAAAAGGATGAGGGCGGGAGGGCGGCCAGGGCCATGACCCCGGTCAAGGGACAGATGTCCTGGGACTACCTTTCGAGCAGTCGGGCGAGGGCGGCCTCGCGGGCCAGCGCCTTTTGGGAGTAGATCCGCACCGCCTCGCCGCCCGTCCCCCGGTGGCCGGTGGCGGTGGACCAGACCAGGTAGGCGCCGGCGAAGGGCCCCCGGAGGATTCGGAAGACCCAGTAGTTCGTCCCCTCGCCGAGGAGCTCGACCTCGCCGAGCTCCTCGGGCTGGATCGGGGGGCCCTGGGTGCCCGGGGTCAGTTCCAGGACGAAGTCGTCGGGAGCGCCGGGGCGGGTGGCCAGGAGCACGGTCTCGAAGGTGCGGTCGCCGAGCTTGAGGTTCAGGTACTCGTAGACCTTGAGCCCGGCCTGGGGCGAGCCCGCCGGCATCTCGGCGGTCTGGTGGGCGGGGCGGGCGGTGGGATTTTCGACCAGCCGCCGGGCCGCCCGCGTCCAGGGGCGGGGCTCGCCCTCAAGCCGGTGCTCGGCGGCGGGCGGCTTGCCGGCCAGGGCCGGAACCAGGACGAGGAGGAAAAGGGAAAACCAAAGCCGCATGCCCCAAGTCTAGCCCCTGGGTATGCTGGGCTCGTGAAGTTCGCCCACCTTCACCAGCACACCCAGTTCTCGCTGCTCGACGGGGCGGCCAAGCTAAAGGACCTCCTCGAGTGGGTCAAGGCCACCAGCCCCGAGTACCCCGCCCTGGCGGTCACCGACCACGGCAACCTCTTCGCGGCGGTGGAGTTCTACCGGCTGGCCCACAAGATGGGGGTCAAGCCGATCCTCGGCTACGAGGCCTACGTGGCCGCCGAGAGCCGCTTCGACAAGAAGCGCCGCAAGGGCCTCGACGGCGGGTACTACCACCTCACCCTGATCGCCAAGGACTTTAAGGGCTACCAGAACCTGGTCAAGCTCGCCACCCGGGCCTACCTCGAGGGCTTCTACGAGAAGCCCCGGATCGATCGCGAGCTCCTTCGCGAGCACTCCGAAGGGCTGATCGCCCTCTCCGGTTGCCTGGGCTCGGAGATCAACCAGTTCCTGCTGGCCGGTCGCGAGGACCTGGCCGAGGCCCGCCTCAACGAATACCTGGCGATCTTCAAGGACCGCTTCTTCATCGAGATCCAAAATCACGGCCTGGAGGAGCAAGCGCGGAACAACGCGATCTTAAAGGAGTGGGCCCGCAAGTACGGCCTCGGCATGGTGGCCACCAACGACGGCCACTACGTCCGGCGCGAGGACGCCGAGGCCCACGAGGTGCTGCTCGCGATCCAGACCAAGACGACCTGGGACGACCCCGGCCGCTGGAAGTTCCCCTGCGACCAGTTCTACGTCAAGACCCCCGAGGAGATGCGGGCGGCGCTGCCGGCCGAGGAGTGGGGCGACGAGGTCATCGACAACACCGTGCTCATCGCCCAGATGGCCAACGTCGAGCTGCCGGTGGACGACAAGAAGCGCTACCGCATCCCCAAGTACCCCACCCCCGAGGGCAGGAGCGACGCCCAGCACCTGGCCGAGCTCACCTTCCGGGGGCTCGCCGAGCGCTACCCCGACCGGATCACCGAGGACTACTACCGGAGCGTTCTGCGGGAGGCCGGGGTGGCGGTGCCCCACGGGGGGGTCGAGGCGCTGGCCGAGGCCCTCGCCCTGCTCGCCCCCGAGGCCCGCGAGCGGCTCCGGCAGCGCCTGCCCGACCCCAAGGAGGTGCGCCGGTGGGACGCCGACGCCATCCTGGCGCGGGCCCTCTACGAGCTGGCGGTGATCGAGGAGATGGGCTTCCCCGGCTACTTCCTGATCGTTCAGGACTACATCAACTGGGCGAAAAAGCAGGGCATCAGCGTGGGGCCGGGCCGGGGAAGCGCGGCCGGCAGCCTGGTGGCCTACGCCACCCGCATCACCAACATCGATCCCCTGGAGTTTCACCTCCTCTTCGAGCGGTTTTTGAACCCCGCCCGGGTCAGCATGCCCGACATCGACACCGACTTCTCCGACGTCCGCCGCGACGAGGTGATCGAGTACGTCCGCGATCGCTACGGCGCCGACCGGGTGGCCCAGATCGCCACCTTCGGAACCATGGCGAGCAAGGCGGCGATCAAGGACGTCGCCCGGGTCTTCGGGATCCCCCACAAGCGGGCCGAGGCGATCGCCAAGCTGGTGCCCACCAAGTTCGGCCGGCCGATCCCCCTGAAGGAGGCGATCGCCACCGTTCCCGAGCTCTCCCAGATGATGAAGGGGGACCCCGAGGTGCGGCGGGTCCTCGAGGTCGCCCAGCGGCTGGAGGGCCTCACCCGCCACGCCTCGATCCACGCCGCCGGGGTGGTGATCGGGGAGGGGCCGCTCACCGACCTGGTGCCGCTGATGAAGGAGACCGGCGGCGGCGATAAGATCATCACCCAGTACGACATGAACGCGGTCGAGGCCCTGGGTCTTTTGAAGATGGACTTCTTGGGCCTCAGGACCCTCTCGTTCCTGGAGGAGTCGGCCCGCATCGTCCGGGAGTCCCGGGGGGTCGAGCTCGACTTCGACCGCCTGCCCCTCGACGACGCCAAGACCTTCGAGCTGCTCCAGCGGGGCGAGACCAAGGGGGTCTTCCAGCTCGAGGGCAGCGGGATGACCAACACGGTGCGGGCCTTCAAGCCCGAGCGGATCCACGACCTGATCGCGATCCTCTCCCTCTACCGCCCGGGCCCGATGGACAACATCCCCACCTACCTCCGCCGCAAGCACGGCAAGGAGCCGGTCGCCTACAAGGAGTTCCCCCACGCCGAGAAGTACCTCCGGCCGATCCTCGAGGAGACCTACGGCATCCCCGTTTACCAGGAGCAGATCATGCAGATCGCCAGCGCGGTGGCGGGCTACGCCCTGGGCGAGGCCGACCTCCTCCGCCGGGCGATGGGCAAGAAGAAGGTCGAGGAGATGAAGCGCCACCGCGAGCGCTTCGTCCGGGGCGCGGCCGAACGGGGGATCCCCGAGGAGGAGGCCAGCCGGCTCTTCGACATGCTGGAGGCGTTTGCCAACTACGGCTTCAACAAGTCCCACGCCGCCGCTTACGCCCTGATCGCCTACCAGACCGCCTACGTCAAGGCCCACTACCCGGTCGAGTTCATGGCCGCCCTGCTCACCGTTGAGCGCAAGAACTCCGACAAGGTGGCGGAGTACATCCGCGACGCCCGGGCGATGGGGATCCCGGTCCTGCCCCCCGACATCAACCGCTCGGGGTTCGACTTCAAGGTGGTCGGGGGCGAGATCCTCTTCGGCCTCTCGGCGGTGAAGAACGTCGGCGAGGCGGCGGCCGAGGCGATCCTGGCCGAGCGCGAGCGGGGGGGGCGGTACCGCTCGCTGGCCGACTTCCTGAAGCGGCTCGACCTCTCGCTGGCCAACCGGCGGGCGGTCGAGGCCCTGATCAAGGCCGGCGCCTTCGACGCCTTCGGCGAGCGGGGAGCGATGCTGGCCGCCCTCGACGAGCTCCTCAAGTGGGCGGCGGCGGAGCAGGAGAAGGCCCGGGCCGGCCTCACCGGCCTGTTCGCCGACGCCAGCGAGCCCCCCCTCCCCGAGACCCTGCCGCTCCCCGAGGTCGAGCGGCTCAAGATGGAGAAGGAGGCGCTTGGGATCTACGTCACCGGCCACCCCCTCGGCCACTACGAGGGGCTCGCCGAGCTGGCCACCGCCCCCATCGGGGAGCTGGCGGCCTACTACCGGCGGGAGGCCCGGGGGCGGCGGCGGCTCAAGGTGGTGCTGACCGGGATGGTCGAGGACGTGGCCCGCCGGCCCACCAAATCGGGCGGGATGATGGCCAAGTTCCAGCTGGCCGACGACACCGGGGCGGTCGAGGTGGTGGCCTTCGGGCGGGCCTACGAGCGGGTCTCGCCGCGGCTCAGGGAGGACGCCCCGGTGGCCCTGGTGGCCCTGGTCGAGCCCGACGCCGAGGGCGAGAGCCTCCGGGTGGTGGCCGAGGACCTCTACCCCTGGGAGGAGCTCGAGGGGCTGCCCCGGCTGCTGGAGCTCGAGCTTGACCTCGAGCGCTTCGACGACCGCGCCGTGCTCGAGCTGCGCAGCCTGCTCGACGCCCACCCCGGGCCCCATCCCCTGCGGCTTCGGGTCCGGGGGCCCTGGGGCTGGGCGCTCCTGGAATCCCGGGAGGTGCGGGCCGGGCCCGAGGTGCTCCCCGAGCTTCGGGCCAGCGGGGTCCCCGGGCGGCTGGTGCCCGATCCCGCCGCCCTGCTCGCCGGCCGCCCCGACGAGGGCGGGGGCGCCGAGGCGATCCCCTTCTAGGCCTGGAGGCGGGGCTCGGTGCCCGGCGGCGCCGGCTCCTCCTCGCCCCAGGCGAGCTCGACCAGCTCGATCAGCTCCTCGACCGGCACCCGGTGCCGCTCGGCCAGCCGGGCCAGCCGGCGGCCAAGCCGCTGGACCAGCCGGCCCTCGCGCTCGTCGGTGTCCTCCTCGAGGAGGCCGATCAGCCAGGTCAGGAGCTCCTGGGCCTCCTGCTCGCTGAGGCCCCGGGTCAGCGACTCGTCCTGAAGCAGTTCCTCAATGAGGCGTTCGAGCATAGAGGACCTCGTCCTTCCGTACCCAGCCCATCTCCCGGGCGAGGGCCTCGAGGAGGGCGGGGTCGTCGCGCTTTTCCAGGGCCGCCTCGAGGCCCCGCACGCGACGCCAGAGCCGGGCGTTCTCGGCCTCCAGCACGGCCACCCGCCGGTGGAGGAGGTGGAGGCGGTAGAGCTCGAAGCCGGCCAGACCCACCGCCTGGAGCACCCCCAGGGCGAAGATCAGGGTCAGCAGGCGGTAGCTCGGCCGCGGGCGATCCACGGGCCCACTATACCGCGGGGGCGCACGGGGCGGGGTTTTTCGTGTATACTGGAATTGTTAGGAGGTGGATTGGAAAATGCCAAGAATTCGCAATAAGGATCGGGCCTCGGCGTACCGGGAACGGTTACGGAATGTTGGCTTGCGGCACACCCTCCCCCGGGAGCGCATTCTTTCGTTCCTGGACCGCAAGAACGTTCACCCCACCCCCGAGGAGCTCTACCAGGGGCTCCGCAAGAAGGGGTACGCCATCGGCCTCTCCACCGTGTACCTCAACCTCCAGGTGCTCCGCGACGTCGGCCTGATCTACGAGTTCAAGGACCCCAAGGGGGTCACCCGTTACGACGGTTATTCCAAGCCCCACCATCACCTGGCCTGCCGCTCCTGCGGGCGGGTCGAGGACGTGCTGGCCTCGGAGCTCCCCGAGTTCCTGGAGCCGGTGATCCCCGAGGTCGAGGCCAAGAGCAACTGGGAGGTCGACTCGGCCCGGGTCACCTTCCTGGGCTACTGCCCCCGCTGCAAGCGGAGCCGCTAGCCGAGCCGGGCGGGGCCGGGCGCCAGCGGACCGCCCGCCAGAACCGCTCGGGCCCCAGGGGGCAGCCGCTGGCGGGGTCGAGCGGTCGCCAGACGAAGGGGCCGACCGGCGGGGTCTCCCAGGCCGGGGCCCGGCCCTTGCGGAAGCGGACGGCCACCCCGTTGGGGCGGGGAACCCCGTCGAGCAGGTCGATCCTGGCCACCTCGAGGCCCTCCGGGGCGGGGTAGTCGCCGGCCGGGCGGCCCTGCAGGGCGGCCTCCACGAAGCGCCGCCAGATCGGCGGGTTGATCACCGAGGAGGACGGCTCCTTGCCGTGCCAGCGCATCGGTTGGTTGTCGTCCCGCCCCACCCAGACCACCGCCACCAACCCCTTGGTGATGCCGGCGAACCAGAGGTCGCGGGCCTCGTTGGAGGTGCCGGTCTTGCCCCCCACCACCCGGCCGGGGATGCGGGCCCGCCAGGCCAGGCTGCGGCGTCCGAAGGGGTCGGGGTCGTTGACGTATCCCTTCAGCATGTCCCAGCCCAGGGCGGCGACCTCGGGGGGGAAGACCCGCCGGCCCTCGGGCCGGGCCCGGTAGAGGAGGTGCCCCTGGCCGTCCTCGACCTTCTTGACCAGGACGGCGGCGGGCATCCGCCCCTCCTCGACGAAGCTGGCGTAGGCCCGGGCCATCTGCAGGGGGCTCGCCCCCACCGCCCCGATGGCGATCGCCAGGCTGGGGTGGGCGGGCACCTTAAAGCCGAGCCGCGTGAGCTTGGCGGCGATGCGGGGGACGCCCACCCGGTCGGCGGTGAGCACCGCCGGGATGTTGAGCGAGCGGTCGAGGGCGTAGCGGATCGTCACCGCCCGGTCGAGGAAGGTCCCCGAGAAGTTCTTGGGTTTCCAGACCCCGCCCGGCTGGGTGGGGTCCTTGAAGGCGACCTCCTTGTCCCAGACCGGGCTGGCCTGGGTCCAGCCGGCCTCGAGGGCGGTGGCGTACACGAAGGGCTTGACCGCCGAGCCCGGGCTGCGCTCGACCTGGGTGGCCCGGTTGAACTCCCCGGCGGTGCCCGGCCGGGCGCCGACCATCGCCTTGACCTCGCCGGTGGCGGGGTCGAGCCCGACGATGGCGAGCTGGGCCCCGTCGGGGAGGAGGCCCTTCTCCACCGCGTACTGGGCCGCCGCCTCGGCGGCCGCCTGCATGCCCAGGTCGAGGCTGGTGGTCACCTTGAGCCCGCCCTGGCCGAAGACCCGCTCGGCCCCGAACCGCTTGAGGAGGAACTTGCGCACCGCCAGCACGAACCGGGGGGCCACCCGGGTGGTGAGGTCGGGGAGGGCCTGGGCGGCGGGGTCGGTGAGCCGGGCCTCGATGAGCTTGCCGTTTTGGTACTTGGCCTCCCAGCCGCGGGGCACCAGCGGGGTCTGGAGGGCGGCCCTGGCCTGTTCGTCGGTGATCCACCCGGCCCGTTGCATCGCCCGGATCAGCCGGTGGGCCCGGGCCAGGGTCCCCTTGAGGTCGCGGTAGCGGGCGTTGGGGGCGGGGATCAGCGAGGCCAGGTAGGCCCCTTCGGCCAGGGTAAGGCGGGCGGGGTCCTTGCCGAAGTAGGCCTCGCTGGCGGCGGCGATGCCGGTGAGGTTGCCGCCCCAGAAGGCGACGTTTAGGTACATCCCGAGGATCTCTTCCTTGCTGTAGCGGCGCTCCAGCTCCAGCGCCAGCAGGAACTCCTTGAACTTCCGCTCCAGGGTCCGCTTGCCGGCGAGCTCACGCAGGAGGGTGTTCTTGATCACCTGGGTGGTGATCGTGCTGCCCCCCTGGAGGTCGCCCCTCAGGGTGTGGTAGAGGGCGCCCAGGAACCGGATCCAGTCGATCCCGTGGTGGAGGAAGAAGCGCTGGTCCTCGCTGGCCACGATCGCGGCGATGGCGGCGGGGGAGACCTGGTCGAGGCCGACCAGCCGGCGCCGCACCGCCCGCCCCTCCTCCACCGAGGCCAGGGTGGCGATCGGGGTGCCGTCGGCGGCGAGCAGGGTGGTGGTGGCGGTGAGCCGGAGCGACTCGAACGCCGCCAGGCTGGGGAGGTCGCGGCTCCATCGCCAGGCCACCGTCGCCGCCGCCAGCAGCCCCCCGGCCAGCAGGGCGAGCACGGCGAAGACGAGGTAGCGGAACCGGCGCATCGTCTAGTGGCGGGTCTTCATCTCGATGGTGCGTCGGGCGAAGGCGCGGAACTCGCCGCCCACCAGGGGTTTGACCAGGAGCTTGTCGACCCGGGCCATCCGGGCGGCCACCTGGGTGCGCTGGTCGGCGGTGGAGACCAGCACCACCACCGGCACGTCCTTGAGCCGTCGCACCCGCTTGATCCGCCAGGCCAGGTCGAGGGCGTTCAGCTCGCCCTTGACCTCCTCGTCGAGGACGATCAGCGAGGGGGTGTGCTCCTTGAGGTAGCGGAGCGCCTGGACGCCGTCGGCCAGGCTGGTGGTCTGGAAGCCTTCGGCCTCGAGGGTGACCTCGAGGTACGCCCGCATGGTCGTGTTGGCGCTCACCACCAGGGCTTCCATTACCCCTTACTCTACCGCCTTTTCCGAGGGGGAGGTGAAAAAATTGGCTGGGGCGCGTGGACTCGAACCACGACCGGCGGATCCAAAGTCCGCTGTCCTGCCATTAGACGACGCCCCAAAGCCGTCCCCATCTTAGGAACCGGGGTTGGGGCTGTCAATGTAGAATCGGGGCGTGGATCAGGACGCCTGGCTGGCGCTGGCCGAGCCCTTCCCCGAGAGCGAGATCCAGTGGCGGGTGGAGGCGGTCAGCAAGGACAAGAAGCGGGCGCTGGTGGTGCCCTACGTCGACGCCCGGGCGGTGCTCGACCGCCTCGACGAGGCGGTGGGCCCCGGGGGCTGGTTCGACGCCTACCAGCCGCTGGTGCTGGAGAAGGGGGCCTACCAGGTGAAGTGCCGCCTCACCGTGCTGGGGGTGACCAAGGAGGACGTCGGCGAGGGGGAGAGCCTCAAGGCGGCGTTCTCCGACGCCCTGAAGCGGGCGGCGGTCAAGTTCGGGGTGGGCCGCCACCTCTACCGCATCGAGAAGACCTGGGTGCCCTACGACGAGGCCACCGGCCGGTTCACCCCTCCGGGTCGGGGCGGCAAGCCCGAGCCCCAGGAGCTGATCGACCGCCTCGTCGAGCGGCTCCGCCAGGCCGGCAAGGGGAAGGAGGCCGCCCGGATCCTCACCAGGTACGGGGGCTACGGCAAGACCCCCGAGGAGACCCGCCGCCTCTACGGGGAGCTCCGGGCGTTGCTAAAGGAATGATCAAGGTCATCGCCCTGGGGGACGTCCACGCCGAGTTCGAGCGGATGTGGGCCGCGCTGCGCTCGGCCTACGCCGCCGACGCCGAGGGCCTGCCCACCCCCCCGGTGCGGGAGGGCCGCTACCGGGTGGTGCTGCTCGGCGACCTGGTCCACCCCAAGACCCTCGAGGGCTACCGGCGGCTCACCGGCCTGGCCGACTACGACGACAAGAACCCCGACCACCTCAAGCGGGCGGCGCTGGCCCAGGTCGGCGAGCTGCTGAAGCTCAAGCGCTACCTCGAGGCCGCCGGCGGCCACGCCGTGGTCCTCCTCGGCAACCACGACCACGCCGCCCTCACCCACGACCTCCTCCTGGGGAACGCCTACGGCATCGAGCACCGCGAGTTCGACCCCGCCTACGGGGGGGTCGAGCTGCCCCCCGGGGTGGCCGAGTGGATGCGGGGTTGGCCGCTTTCCTACGAGATCCTGGGGGTGCAGTTCGCCCACGCCGGGCCGACCCCCTGGCTCCAGAGCTACGACCCCCTCTTCTACCAAAGCCGCGAGGCCAAGACCTGGTGGCGCGAGCACCCCGAGTACGTGCGCCGCTCGGGCTTTCGCTTCGGGGTCTACGGCCACACCCCGGTGGACGAGATCGTCCTCGACGCCGCCCACGGCTTCGCCCTCATCGACGCCCTCGACCGGGGGCAGTACCTCGAGCTCCTGCTCGGCGAGGACCGCCTGGAGGCCGCCCCGGTTCGGTTCCGATGACCGCCGATCCCAGGACCAAGCGGGGGCTTTTGGCCCTCCTCCGGCGCCACCGAATCCGCCTCGCCAAGGGCCTCGGCCAGCACTTCCTGGTGGACCGCAACCTGCTCGCCTCCATCGTCCGAGCTGCCGGCGTCGTCCCCGGCGACCGGGTCTACGAGATCGGCCCCGGCGCCGGTGGGCTCACCCTCGCCCTCCTCGAGGCCGGGGCCCGGGTCACCGCCGTCGAGAAGGACCGGCGCCTGGCCCCTTTGCTGGCCGAGGTCACCGGCGGCCGGGCCGAGCTGGTCTTCCAGGACGCCCTGGCCTACCCCTGGGAGGCGGTGCTCGCCGGCAGCCTCCTGGTCGCCAACCTGCCCTACCAACTCGCCACCCCCCTGATCCTCCGGCTGCTCGCCGCCGGGCGGTTTCGCGGGATGGTGACGATGGTCCAGCGGGAGGTCGCCGAGCGGTTGACCGCCGGTCCCGGCCGCCGGGACTACGGGCCGCTTTCCCTGAAGGTGCGGCACCTGGCCGGGGTCGAGAAGCTCCGGGACGTGCCCCCCTCGGTCTTCTTCCCGCCCCCCGAGGTGACCTCGGCGGTGGTCCGGTTCACCCCCACCGGGGCCGCCCCCGACCCCGGCTACTTCGCCTTCCTGGAGGCCGCCTTTCGGAGCCGGCGGAAGACCCTGAGGAAGAACCTCGAGGCCGCCGGTCGCCCCCGCCAAGCGGTCGAGGGCGCCCTGGCCGAGCTGGGGCTCGATCCCCGGGTGCGGGCCGAGGCGCTGCCCCCGACGACCCTGCGGGAACTCTACGCCCGCCTCACCCGCCCCCCCTCCAGCCGGTAGCGGGGGAGGCCCAGCCCGGGGAGCGGCCGGTGGCTGATCCACAGCGCGCTCCGGCCCCGGAGCAGCTCCGCCAGCCGGCGCAGCAGCGCCCGTTCGGTGCTGCCGTCGAGCCCCTCGGTGGGTTCGTCGAGAAGCCAGACGGGGGCGTTTTTGAGCACCGCTCGGGCGATGGCGAGCCGCCGGGCCTCGCCGCCGGAGAGCACGACGCCGCCCGGTCCCAGCGGGGTGTCGAGGCCGGCCGGAAGCCGACGGACCCGTTCGGCCAGCAGGGCGGCCTCGAGGGCCCGCCAGAGCGCCTCCTCGTCGGCCTCGGGGTCGGCCACCCGCAGGTTTTCCCGGACGGTGCCGAAGAAGACCACCGGGTGGGGGTCGAGGTAGACGAGCGCCCGGCGGGCCTCGGTCCCCTCGAGGGCGGCGATCGGGCTCCCCCCCAGCCGGGCCTCGCCCCGCTGGGGGAGGAGGAAGCGCAGCCAGGTCCAGGCAACCGTGCTCTTGCCCGATCCGCTGGGGCCGGCGAGCCAGAGCTGCCGGCGCTCGGGGAGGGCGAGGTCGGCCCCCCGGAGGACCGCTTCGGACGCCCCCGGGTAGCCCACCCAGGCCCCCCGCAGCTCGAGATCGTGCCGGCGCGGCCGGGACCGGGGCCGGGCCGGCTCGGGGGCGGGATCGGGCAGGGCGATGAGGGTGCCTATCCGCCGCCACGCCGCGCCGGCCTCGGCGAGGAGCACGCCGGCCTGGGGCAGAGGCCGCGCCGCCTCGAAGGCGGCAAAGCCGGAAAGGACGACCGCCGGGAGCCAGCGAGCGGGAAAGTCGCCCTGGCGGATGGCCTCGGCCCCGATCCAGAAGAGGCCGACCAGAACGGCTCCGGCTGCGAGCTCAAGCAGCGCCTCCCCGAGGGCGAAGAGCGCGGCCTCCTGCCGTTCCAGTCGGGCCTGACGGCGGGCGAGCTCGCCGAGGGCCCGCACCCTGCCCCCGGCCTCGCCGTAGACGAGGAGCTCCGGTAGCCCTTCGGCCAGCTCGCCGGCCGCCTGGCGGAGCTCCTCCGACAGGGCGCCGCGTCGGGGGCCGAGCCGGACGGCGGTCAGGTAGCCGAGGGCGGGGATCGGAACCGTGGCGACCAGGAAGCCCAGCCCGAAGACCGCCCCCAGGCCCGGGTGCAGCCGGCCGAGCCCCAACCCGACCGCCGCCAGCACCGCCAGGGCCGCCCCCAGCGGGACCAAGAGCCGAACCGGGACCGACTCCAGCCGGCCGACGTCGCCGATCAACCGCTCCTGCAGCCGGCCGCTGGCCAGACCCCGGGCGGCGGCCGGCACCCGGGGGATCAGGGCGGCGAACAACCGGGTCCGCAGCCGGGCCAGGTAGCGGAAGGTGGCGTCGTGGGCCAGGAGCCGTTCGAGGTAGCGGAAGAAGCCCCGGCTGGTTCCGAAGAAGCGGACCCCGGTGACCAGCAGCATCAATCGGTAGAGCGGGGGGTGGAGGGCGGCGGTGGCCAGCAGGGTGCTGGCGGTGGCCATGAGCCCCACCCCGGCCAACACGGTTAGCGCGCTGGCGAGGACGGCGCCCAACAGGGGTCCCGCGCTAGACCGCACGCTCCGCCTCCCCCGCGAGCCGTCGGCCGCGCTCCAGGCGGACCACCCGGTCGGCGGCCCCGATCAGCGCCGGTCGGTGGGCGATGGCCAGCACCGGAACGCCCTCGTCCCGCAGGGCCAGGATGCCGGCCAGCACCCGGGCCTCGCTCTCCTCGTCGAGGTGGGCGGTGGGTTCGTCGAGGAGCACCGCTTCCGGACGCTTAAGGAAGGCCCGGGCCAGCGCCAGCCGCTGGCGTTCCCCGGCGGAGAGGCCGAGCCCGCCCTCCCCAACCGGGGTCTCCAGCCCGCTGGGAAGGCGGGCCACCACCTCGTCCAGGCCGGAGCGCTCCAGGGCCCGGCGAAGCGCCGCCCGGTCGGCCTGGGGGCTGGCCAGGAGAAGGTTTTCCCGGAGGGTGCCGGGGAAGAGGAAGGGCGTCTGGGGGAGGTAGGCGAAGCGGTCCGGGCGGACCGGGCGGCGGTTCAGGCAGATGGTCCCCGCGTCGGGGTCGAGAAAGCCAAGGACCAGCTTGAAAAGGGTGCTCTTGCCGGCCCCGCTGGGTCCCACCAGGGTCACCAGCTCGCCGGGCCCGACCGCCAGGTCCGCCCCCTCGAGGCCGCCCCCGCCCCTCGGGTAGCGAAAGCGTACCCCCTGGAGAACGAGCCCCGGGGGCGTTCCCGGGGGGCACGCCGGGGCCGGGCGGGGGAGGGGGGCGGCGTTCAGCCGGGCCAGGGTGGCGGCGGCGTCCTGGGCCGAGCGGGCCGGGTGGAACTGGGCCCCCAGCGCCCGCAGGGGGCCGAAGTACTCGGGGGCCAGGAGCAGCACGAAGAAGGCCTCGAGGTAGCCGAGCCGGCCGGCCAGCAGCCGGAGCCCCACCTCCACCGCCACGATCGCGGTGGAGAGGGTGGCCAGGAGCTCCAGTACCAGGGCCGAGAGGAAGGCCACCCGGAGCACCCGCAGGGTGGCCAGCCGGTGGTCCTCGGCGAGGCGCTCGAGGGTTTTGCGCGCCCGCCCCTCGGCGCCGAAGACCCGGAGGGTGGCCATGCCCTTGAGGGCGTCGGCGAAATAGGCGCCGAGGGCGAAGAGCGCCCGCCACTGCCGGGCGGTGACCCCCTCGGCCCACCGACCGATCAGCACCATGAACAGCGGGATAAGGGGGGCGGTGACCAGCAGCACCAGGGCGCTCAGAGGCTCGAACCCGGCCACCAGCACCAGGATCCCGAGGGGCACCGCGGCGGCCTCGGCCAGGGCCGGGAGGTAGCCGCGAAAGAAGCCGTCGAGCCCCTCGACCGCGTCGGAGAGCGCCATGGCGACGCGGGCAGGGGGTTCCCCCAGCCGTTCCGGCCCCGCCGCCGCCACCCGCGCGGCCAGCCGTTGGCGGACGGCCGCCTTCACCTCCGCGGCCAGGGCGCCGCCCCCGGCGGTAGCCAGCCCTCGGGCCAGGGCGAGAACGGCGGTGCTCCCCGCCGCCCCCACGGCGTAGGGCAGGAGGTCGGCTGGGGGGGCGGCCTCGAGGAACGCCGCCTGGATCCCCCGGGCCAGGAACCAGGCCCGCACGACCGCGCCCGCGCCCGCGGCCAGGGGAGACCCCAGGGCGAGGGCGAGGAGCGCCGGCCGGCCCAGGGCTTCCCGCAGCAGCGCTCGCACCTAATAGCCTCCGCCGGAGCCCACCCGGACCCGGTCCCGGAAGACCCAGTAGGTCCAGCCCTGGTAGAGCAGCACCAAGGGGGTAAAGATCGCCGCCACCCAGGTCATCACCCGGAGGGTGTAGGGGCTGGCGGCGGCGTTCACAACGGTCAGGCTGTAGGTGGGGTCGAGGCTGGAGGGCATGACGTTGGGGTAGAGCCCCGAAAAGACCATCGCCACGGCGAACACCACCCCGAGACCGGTGGCCCAGAACGCCGCCCCGTCGCGGCCCCGGACCCGGGCGTACCATCCCCCCAGCAGCCCTAGGGCGGCCAGCAAGGCGAAGAACCGGGCGGCTACTCCTCCCTGGCGGCCGAAGAGCCCGTAACCGGCGGCCCCGAGCACGAAGAGGATTGCCAGAATTCCCGCGATCGGAGCCCAGAGCCGGGCGGCGGCGCGGGCCCGGTCCGCCAGGGGTTCCTCGAGCTTGAGGCCGAGGAAGTTGGCGCCGTGGAAGAGGAAGACCGTCACCGCCGCCAGCCCGCCCAGCAGCCCGAAGGGGTTCAGGAGGGTGAGGAAGCTCCCCCGGTAGTTCATATCCGGGCCGATGGGAACGCCCCGCACCAGGTTGGCCACCGCCACCCCCCAGAGCAGGGCAGGAAGGAACGAGCCGAGGAAGATCATCCAGTCCCAGAACGAGCGCCAGCCGGGGCTTTCGACCTTGGAGCGAAACTCGAACCCCACCCCGCGAAGGATCAGGGCCACCAGCATCAGGAACAGCGCCAGGTAGAAGCCGGAGAACAGGGTGGCGTACCACTGGGGAAAGGCGGCGAAGATCGCCCCCCCGGCGGTGATCATCCAGACCTCGTTCCCGTCCCAGACCGGGCCGATGGCGTTGATCACCGCCCGGCGCTGGTCGTCCTCCTTGGCCAGGAAGGGGAGCAGCATTCCCACGCCGTAATCGAAGCCCTCGAGGAAGAAAAATCCCACGAAGAGCACCGCCACCAGGGCGAACCAGACCGTGTTCAGAAGCATCCCGCACCTCCCTCCTAGTACGCCGGCGCCGCCTCGGCCTCGGCGTCGGGGTCGGCCTTGGCGAAGCGGACCAGGAGCCAGACGTCGATCACCCCCAGCACCAGGTAGAGCAGCGTGAAGCCCACCGCCGAGAGCCACACCAGGCTGGCCGGCACCACGCTGGTGGGGGTAAGGCCCTGCTCGATGGTAAGCAGGCCCTGCACCATCCAGGGCTGGCGCCCGAACTCGGCGGTCCACCACCCGGTGGTGTTGGCCAGGTAGGGGAGCAGCACCGCCCAGAGGAGGGCGACGAGGAAGCCTCGGGCGGCGGCAAGCCGACGGCGGGCCCAAAGCACGACCCCCCAGGCGGAGAGCAGGAGCATGAGCAGCCCGCTAAAGACCATGATCCGGAAGCTCCAGTAGGTCAGCTTGACCGGGGGAACGTAGCGGCCGGGACCGTAGGTCTTTTGGTAGCGCCGGTCGAGGCTCTTGATGCCGGGAAAGACCCGCTTGCCGTCCTCCCGAGCGGGGGCGTGGGCCAATAGCGAGAGGACCCCCGGCAGCCGGATCTCGAAGGTGTTCCGCATGGCCTTCTCGTCGATCGCCGCCGCCAGGGTCCAGGGGGCCGGTTCCGGGAGGTCGTCCCAGATCGCCTCCATGGCGGCGAACTTCATCGGTTGGTGGCGGACGATGAAATCGGCTTGGAAGTGGCCGATCACGATGACCAGGAGGCTTCCCGCCAGCGCCGAGGCCAGCCCCAGCCGCAGGGCCGGGAGGAAGAGCTCGGTGCGGTGGTCCCGGAGCAGGTGCCAGGCCGCCACCGCGGCCACGAAGAAGCCGGCGGTGGCCAGGGCGGCGAAAAGGGTGTGGGGGAACTGCAGCCACACGTGGGGGTTCAGGAAGATCGCCGGAAAGCTCGCCAACAGGGCCCGGCCCTGTTCCAGCCGGTACCCCACCGGGTGCTGCATGAAGGAGTTGGCGATCAGAATCCAAAGCGCCGAGAGGTTGGAGCCGATCGCCACCAGCCAGATGAAGAGCGCGTGCAGGCCTTTGGGGACCCTCTCCCAGGTGAAGAACCAAAGTCCCAGGAAGGTGGACTCCAGGAAGAACGCCAGCAGCGCCTCGATCGCCAGCGGGACCCCGAAGATGTCCCCCATGAAGCGGGCGTACCCCGACCAGTTCATGCCGAACTGGAACTCCTGCACCAGCCCGGTGACCACCCCCAGGGCGAAGTTGATCATGAACAGGTGGCCGTAGAACCGGGCGAGCTTGCGGTAGCGTTCGTCCCCGGTCCGGACGTAAGCGGTCTCCAGCAGCGCGACCAGGATCGAAAGCCCCAAGGTAAGGGGCACAAAGAAGAAGTGGTAGGTCGTGGTGCTGGCGAACTGGAAGCGTGCGAGTCCCAGGGCCTCCATCGACATCACCTCGTAATACGAATAGTTCGCGTCAAGGGGGTTGAACAGGGACATTAATCCTGAGCATTTTTATCTGATTACTTGAAAATATGAGCCAGCCCTCAACCTTGCCGGGTGCGGTGTCCCACTGCGCCAAAACCCGGTATAGTAGGGCAAGCCAAACGGGGAGGCGGCATCGATGCGCTTCTTGGTCATCGGGGACGTTTCTGTGGACCTAATCTACCTTACCGACCGGCTGCCCGAGCCCGGGGAGGAGGTCGCCGCCCGCCGCATGCTCTACCGTCCGGGCGGGGCGGGGGCGACGATCGCGGCCCAGCTGGCCAGCCTGGGGCACACCAGCTTCCTGGCCTCGCGGGTGGGCACCGGCCCCCTCTCCCAGGTCGCCCTGGCCGGGCTCAAGGCGGCGGGGGTCGACCTTCGCTACCTCCAGGAGGACCCCGATCGTCCCACCACCTCGATCCTGGTCTTCCTGTTCCCCGGCGGGGAGCGGAGCATGGTGGCCTACGCCGGGGCCAGCCGCTACCTCGACGCCGCCGGCTTCAAGGCCCGCAGCCTCGACACCCTGCACGCCCTGGTGGTCTCGGCCTACGCCCTGGTCGGGGGTCCCCAGCGGGAGTACGCCGCCAAGGCGATGGTGGCCGCCCGCAAGCGGGGCCTGCCGGTCTTCGTCGACCTTGGCACCGGGGCGGTGGAACAGGCCGGCGAGGACCTGCTCCACCGCATTGGGGTGCCCGACTACCTCTTGATGAACGAGCGGGAGCTTTTGGGCCTTACCGGCGCGGGCTCGATCAGCGAGGGGCTGGCCCGGTTGCGGCAGGCCGGGATCGAGCGGGCGGTGGTCAAGGTGGGGCCGCTGGGGGCGATCGTCGCCACCCCCGAGGAGGAGGCCCTGGTCGAGCCCTACGAGGTCGACGAGATCGTCGACACCACCGGGGCCGGCGACGCCTTCACCGCCGCCTTCGTCCACGCCGTGATGGAGGGCCGGCCGCTGGTGGAGGCGGCCCGGCTCGGCAACGTGGCGGGGGCGCTGGCGGCCACCGCGGTGGGGGCCCAGGGGCGGCTGGTT
>Ga0256841_1001098_pt1 | contig 24638 bp, 35 predicted proteins | sample 356308metaG_FD_185971 | JGI IMG/M metagenome (GOLD analysis project Ga0256841, IMG submission 185971) | Hydrothermal vent microbial communities from Mid Atlantic Ridge, Atlantic Ocean - 356-308 | ecosystem: Environmental > Aquatic > Marine > Hydrothermal vents | place: Atlantic Ocean: Mid...
TTAGTCGAATATTATAAGAGCGTTCAAGTGAACGCTCTAATTTGTTATAAAACAGAGGCTTTTTTGTGGGCCCGGCTGGACTCGAACCAACGACCCTCTGATTATGAGTCAGAAAAAAAGCGTCAATTTGGCGAAAAAGATAGTTTTTGGGATATTATTAACATCAGAAAACTCACAAATACCATGTTTGTTACAAAAAGTGTTACAATAGTGTCACACTCATTTTTTCTTGAATTTTACTTTTTCAATAACTTTTTTAAGGTAATTCAGCTCATATGTGGTGTAATGTTTTTTCGTTACCCTTTCGTCTGTATGATCGAGCAGGGTTTGTAACGCCCCAATATCTACACCTTTATTAGCTAGCCAACTTGAGAAAGTATTTCGGAGCTGGTAAATAGTATATTGATTTCCTATTACGCCACGTAAAAACAATTTTTTTGTGTCTTTCCGGAAAAATCTTAAAGAATCCGCTCGTTTATATTCAAAAACTTTTCCTTTTTTTTTGGGACCAATTTCAATTAATAAATTCTTTAGCTCTTTGTGAATTGGGAAAATAAAGTCTCGTTTACCCTTCACATTTTTTGCACGGATGTAACCTTGATCGAGTTTAATATTTTCCCATTGCAACGTCAAGGCAGTAGATGGGCGGAAACCGGTAAGAAGAAGGAAATAAACTATTGCATACTGCTTAAAATTTTTCTCTTTATAATATATTAAAAGATGCTGCATGTCCATATATGAAATTGGGATAGCATTTGTTTTGTTTGATTTTACTTTAATAATGATATTTTTTTCGGCATAACCTTGTTTTACGAAATAATTCCATAGAGCCGAAAGGTGCCGGGTAAAAATTGATTTAGAGGCTTCTGAAAAGCCCTTTTTGTTAAAATAATTAATAAAATCAATATAATCTTTATCAAAGTAATTGTGAATATATTTATCCTTACAGCATCTAATCAAATGCGTCACTGAAAGTTCATAAGCCTCTACTGTTTTTTTTGCTAAGTCAGGTTTTGTTTTAAGAAATTCGGATAGTCCCTCAGAGAGTAGGAGTTGTTTTTTTATTCTTATCCCGAGTTGCGCTTGCAATTCTTTTTCTAAGAAGCCGGCATTAATTCTTTTTACTAATTGTTTTATTTCTTTTTGACCCGCGCGTGAAACCGGTATTTTTGTTGAAATTGAAATTCTTCTTTTCTTGGGATCCGGTTCAAGGTTTTTACTTTTGTATATTCTGAGGTAGTAATAAGGGCTATCTTTTCTTTTATAGTATGAAACCGAGGACATTATTTTTTGATTTTTAGTTCTCTTTGTGAAATTTCAGCAGTAATTCTAAATTTTAAATCATCTCTAATTTGTTTTAGTTGTTCTTCCGAAATAAGTTGTCCGCCTATTTCAATATTGCCGCCCAAACTCTTGGATATGGTTAACATTTCATCAATTTTTTTTAGTTGATTATATAAACTATTTAGTTCATCCATTTTTTATGCTTTTGTTTTTCAACAAATCTCTAATTTCTTCAAGTAATTTGTTTGTTTTATCCATTTTATCGAAGGCTTCATAAATTCCGAAATACCACCAGACAACAGTTCGTATGACAACTAGAACTACAATAAATATTAAGATATAAATTATTAAAAGTATCCAAAAGTCCGTCATTAACCCCTCCTCAATATGATTTTCTCAATCGGATAGATATTTTTATACCTTTTAGAGAGACCTGCCCAATATCTCTCGATCCATTGTTTTTCGTTCAGCGAGACAAGAACATATTTCCCATGATAAAGTTTATCGGATTTATTAAAACTTACAATAATCACATCGCCATCTTTAACGACCGGAAATACCTTCCTCACCATGTAGGAAGTGACTCTTAAAGCAAAGTATTTATCTTCTCGACCCATTGCGTAGATTAAAAATAATTTGTACAACTGGATAGATTGCTTCAATATCATTTTTGTCTATTATTCTAACACCGTATTCTGAATTATCGGAAGAAAGCTGGATAAAAGCATAATTTAAGTCTTTAAATCGTTTGATATATTGGTGTCCGTTTTTTAACTTCACAGCTACAAGATCACCATCAATTGGTGTTAGATCCATATCAACTAAAACAATATCGCCATCTTTCAAAGTTGATTCCATACTTCGCCCATTTACTTTAAGAGCAAAACATCTATGATTCGGGCGATAATATGTGAATGGCTTTTTATCACCTTCTGGATATTCAATGTCTATTTGATCCGGCTCGCCGGCATACACTTCAGCTAATATAGGGTATTCGTAAATCGGTATTTCATTCTCAAATCCAGATGCTATTTGGGAATAAGTAATATTTTCCGGATCCGTATCATCAATCTGAATATTTAATCCTGCTTCAAGCAAAGCCTTGGTTCTTTGTTGAGGGCGTTTTGTTTGCCCCGTTCTGAGCTTATAGATTAATTCTCTGCCAATACCAGTTTTATTGGCTAGCTCAAGGTCCGAATATCGTTGCCCTAATAACCCGTTTTCAATTTTGGTGATAAATTCCGACCAATTCATAAGAAAGTTTCTTTTTGTGTAAAAATATTGCAAAACTAACTTATTGTAAAATAGTATTTTAGTGGAAAATGTGTAAAATTGTTAAAAAACTTCTTGACATAGCAAGCCTAATTACTTAAATTTGCAACAATAATTAACATCTATTAACAAAGGTTAACAATATGATCAAAATCAAACAATATACTGTCGGAAAACGAGGGAAGAGAGGAGCGGTCATCTCTCTTCCCAAAATTTATTTAGACGACAATAATATTTCGGCCGGTGATACTCTCGAAATTTTCCGTGACAACTTGCCGTCCGGTGAAGACGCTCTCATTATCATCCCAAAATCAATTAAAAAAACGAATGCTATAGAAAAGCAAGACTTAAAGCGTCCATGATTTCAATTATCACACTGGTAAAATAGGCATCGGAATTATGAAAATCTTTGAAAATTATTCAAAAAAAATGAGAGTTTTATGAAATCTGCAAAAACGGAAATTCTTCAAATACTATTCATTAACGACAAAAGCAAGTCATGGTTGGCCAATAAGCTGGGGATTTCGTCCCAGAAACTTGATTATAGACTTAATCGAGCAAATGACATGCCATTAGAATTGTACCAGCAAATTATGAAAATATTCAAGAAAGAAGGATTTATTACTTCGGACAATGATCAATGTGTTCATTTATTAAACCAGACTCTCGAAATAGACGCTCTCATTGGGCATAGTCTTACTCTGCTAAACAGTAATGTTAAAGCTTTTACGGAGGATAACATTCTTGATTTCCGCGAAAGACGAAAGCTATTGGAAATTATTGATAAAATAAAATCAGAATTTTTAGAACAAATAGATGAGATCGAAAAAGTTATTGAGGGACGCTAATGTTTGCTACACGCGAACAAATAGATGACGTGAAAAAGGAATTGGAAGAAATAAAAAAGTTGCTTCTTAGCTTACATACTGAAAAAAGTTCATTTATTTTAAAAGAATTTACACTTAATGAAACTGCAAAAATGCTAGGAATTTCTACTGCAACTTTGCGTGAGAAGGTGGAAAGAGGTGAGATAGAAGCTATCCCTGAGCCAAGAAGTAATGCGATAAAAGGGATTACTTACAAATTCACACCAAAAATGCTCGAGAATTATCAAGTCTCGAGAATGAGCGCCGCCATTCCTACTATTGACATAAATAAATTTATTGAGGACACCATAAATGAATTTCAGAGAAAGAAGGGATTTATGTAGAAAAAATCTCGAAAAAATGAGAATTGCAATGCAGAAAGCCCAAAAAAAAAGCCGATGCGATTACATCGGCGAACATTATAAACAAAAAAATAGGAGATATTCCGATGACAAATTTACAAAAAGCTTCCAATATCAACAAAAATTTTGTTGATATAATTGAATCTCATATTGAAGCAACAAGCAATAAAATATCTCTGTCTACCTCAGACATTGATTTAATTGAACAACTGATTGAAAACGGAAAAATTAAAGAGGCCAGAAGATACCTTACAAATGTAAAATCCGTCGCCAAAATTATTAACGAAAGAATCATGGTTGTAGATTCTTATCTGCAATCATTTGAATTATGATGGCATGGTTCATTTTAGGAATATTGGCGGGAATTGCTCTCGGTTTTTGGATAGCAGGTATAACGCTTTCGGGCAAGCAAGCCGATTTGCTTGCAAAAATTCAGATTCTAATTCAAGAAAATCAGTTTTTGAAAAATAAATTAAATGAGGTGTCAAATGGCAAATACAGAATTAATGAAAATAAGTGAAGAGATAATTTCCAGTAACGAACAAATGCACGCCTTTATTGAAAAAGCTAAAGCAGTAACAATCCCGCTCTTCCCGGATACGCTTAATTTCGTGCGACCAGAATTCAAACTATCCGCAACCGTTGTTTCGGTTGATACGCAAGTTGACAAATACGGAAACAACCGAGACATCTACAAAACTGAAAACGGTCAGTATGCCTTACATCTTAGCAAATTAAATGAAATTGCAAAAGCAGCCGGTTTGCAGATCACCGATTCCCGCATACTCGAAAGAAAAATTGATGAAAAAGGACGTGTAACATATATTCTCTTTCAGGTTAAGGGCTACGTGAAGGGAATTGACGGCAGCATAAAGAAAGATGTTGCAACCGGTAAATACGACTATTTCAGAGACCTTGAAAAATACTCCTCTGAAAAACAAGTAAAGTCCCGCCGGTCACACGCCGAAGCACTTGCCGAATCAAATGCAAAAACAAGATTATTCAACAAATTAGTTACAAAACTCCCGCAGTCCTTCTCAATGCAAGAGCTTCAAAAGCCGTTCTTAGTACCTTGCGTAATTGAGGATAAAAACGAGCTATTGAAGGACCTTGATCCTGAAACTCAGAGGCAAATAAAAGCCGAATATGCAAGGAAACAGCTTGGACTTGCTTCGGCTATCTATAATGCACCCTCGAAGTTTCCTGTAGAACGCAAAACAACTGATGTTGAAGAAGTTGAAGTCATAAGCGAACCGAAAGAGCATGATAATGAAATAATAGCAGAAGAATATCGCCACTCCGACCAGATTTTCCGGACAAAGAAAATTTTAGAATTAATTGAAAAGACCGGTTACAAAGACCCAAGAGGCGTCCCAATTACCGAAAAACGAATTGAAAAAGCGAATGTGGAAGAGCAAATTAAATTCATTAAAAAACTTCTCGACTTGCTTGATGAGACAGAAGGAGGTTTATTATGATAAGAGTTCTCCATACGGCAGATTGGCACGCCGATGGCGAGCCGAAAAAACTTGTGAAGCTTGAACAAAGCTTAAAGCAAATGCTTAACTATGTTGAGAGAAATAAAGTTAATGCAATAATTCACGCCGGCGATATTTGGGAGAGGAAACAGACCTATGCCGATAAATCCGGAGTGCCGTTAGTGATCGAATATCTCAAAGAAATGTCAAAGCACGTTGATTTCATATTCATTACAAAGGGCAACAATAGCCATGATGAACCGGGAAGCATATCTTTGCTGCATCAATTAGAACCGAACATTTATGCCTACGAATATCCGGTTGTTTTAGCGGTTAAAGAGCCAGAAGTTCCGGAGAATGGGAAAGTGAAAGACATTCTTAACAATAAAGGCGGAATGTATCCTGTGGATATTGATTACATCGTTTCGCTCGTTCCTTATCCAACGAAAGCAATGTTCGTAAAAGAGCAATCAATTGATCTGAATAATGATGAATTCGTTTCGATATTCGAGGGAATATTTGATCTGATTGCGGACAAAACCGCGATGTATAATTGCCCAAAATTATTAGCTTTTCACGGAAATGTAATCGGCTCGCGCTTAAGCACCGGTCAAACGTTACTTTCCCAAGATATTATGGTTGCTCCGGCAACGCTTAAGAAGGCAAAAGCAGATTATTACGCTCTTGGGCATATCCATTTGCGTCAAGAAGTGCAGCCGAATATGGTTTACTCCGGAAGCATCTACAATAAGAACTGGGGAGAGACCGAACAGAAATCGTTTGAAGTGATTGAATTTCACAATTGGCAAGAAAAAAGCGGAGAACTTGAAGGTAGATTATCATTTGAAAGAGTCATGCTCACATCTGCCAGACCGATGATTACGGTCGAAGCGGAGTTTATGCCTGAACTTCAAGGTTATTTCATTATTCAAACTCTACTCAACGAATTCCCCCAGAATGCGGAATATCGGTTCCGATGCAAGGTTAAAGAGAATGAACGGAAGTTGATTACAGATGAAGTTATTTCGCTTATTAAACAGCGTTTCGGTGAAGACGTAAAAATCGAATGGAACATAATTCCGGACGAACGTGAAAGCAGGAGCGTGGCAATAATGCACGCAAAAACGCTACTTGAAGAAATTGAGGAATATGCAAAAGTAGTTGGATTTGAATTGTCCAATTCAATAAAAGAAAAAGTCAAAAATTTACAATCAACTAAAGAGGAGGTTGTTATATGATTAAGCGAAAAGAATATTTGCAATATAAATTCAGTGATGAAGAAATTAGCGAAATGAGTAAAGACCTTGCTTACAAGAGCAAAGAGCTTGAACAACTCGAAAGTGCTAAAAAGTCATTAACAGCAGAATTTAATAGTAAAATTCAATCTGCAAAAACGGAAATCTCGAGGTTGGCAAATAACATCAACAATGGATTTGATTTTCGAGAAATTGAATGTGAAGTAATTTATGATGAGCCAACCGAAGGACTAAAAACAATAAAGCGGTTGGACACCAATCAAGTTATATCAATAGAAAAAATGACGCCCGACGAAATGCAGCGAGACATTTTTGAGGAGGAAATATGAAAAAACTTATAAGTAACTGTGGTTTATATCGTTGCCCGGCTTGTGGGTATTATGATTTCAATGGGATTGAATGTTACGCCTGTGGCTTTACAATAAGCCATTTTCTACCCTTATGCTCTCATAAATTAAAAGGAGATAAGAGATGAAAATAAATAAATTAAAACTACGCGGAGCAATCGGAATCTGGAAAGGTCTCGGAAAAGAAGAAATTGAAATAGATTTCACGCAATTTGGTCCCGGATTAATTGCTTTGACTGGCAAAAACGGCTCCGGAAAAACAACAATAATGGAGAACCTTCATCCATACAGATGTATGGTTTCCCGAACCGGGTCACTCCAAAGCCACTTCTTTTTGAAAGATTCGTATCGAATTTTAGAATTCGAGCATAACGGGAACCGCTATGAAAGCAAAATATTGATTGACGCTCTCACCGGCGGAAGCGAGGCATATATAATCGAAAACGGGAAGCCTCTTAACGACGGCAAATTAACCACCTACGATGAAGTGATTGAATCCGTTCTTGGTTCGCAAGAGCTCTTTTTCAATTCCGTTTTCTCAGGACAGAAAAGCAGAGGTATCGCCGAACTAAAACCATCTGAGCGCCGTAAACTTTTTTACGAGTTACTTAACCTTAATATCTATGAAAAGTATCTAGAACAAACAAAAGAAAAACTCAAGGCCAACGAGCTTAAACTTTCGGAAATCAATGGGAAAATTCAAGCATTTCAAACTGATGATGAACAAAAAATTAAGCTTGAAACAGACCGTATCGAAAAGCTCGAAAATCAAGTGATCGTTTCTCAAAATATTACAGAAATAAAAAATAAAATTGAGAGTCACAAAAAACAATTAAATGAGATTGAAAAAGACAAAATAAGAAGCGAACAGCAGTTAAAAAAAAGGGAAGAGTTGTTAAACAAAAAAGAACAAATTGATGCGGAAATTAAGAAACTAATTATGATGAAAAAAGAGAAGGATGCACAATTAAATAGTGCAATATCCGAGCAAGAACAATTAATTCAACGTTATGAAAAAATTATTGAAAACAAAAATGATATTGATAAGGCTCTAACTGAGCTGAAACAGTTAAATGACGAAATCACACACTTAAGCAATGATAAAATCAAGTTGCGGGAAGAAGAAGCAAGGTTCTTACAAGAAGTAAATTCAAAACAAACTAAACTTAATGAAGAAAAAGAACATCTGAATGCTTTACAAAGCAAGATTTCTGCTGCAGATGCTGAGCACAAAACGATAAAAAAAGAACTTGCAAATGCTAAAGCGGAAATACAATTAATTAACAAAGTACCTTGTAATGTTGAAACCGGTGCCAACTGCAGATTTTTACACAATGCTTTTGTTAAAAAGGACATGATCCCAGAACTAACGAAAAAATTTGAAGAACAACTAAAAATGTTACAAAATCTCGAACGTCAATATGATGAGGGTATAATAGTTTTTAATAAAAATTATAATGACTTCATACAAGAAAAGGAAGAGAAAAAAGCGAATTTTAAAAGGTTTTTTGAAAAAACTGATCAAAAATTAAAAGAATTGCATGCAAAAAAGAACACGTTAGAAAAACAAAACTGGACAAAACTTAAAGACGAAGCTCTAAATGCAGAAACTGAGGTCAGAATTGCTCAAGAGAAAATTGCTAATCTTAAATCTCAAATTCTCGAAAACGAAACTAACTTTAAAACAAGGCATGAAACACTGCAAAAGGACGCAAAAGAGATCGATGCAAAGCTCATAGAGCTTAAAGCCGTTGATGAACATCTAGCATTCATAACCGGGAAGGTCAATACTATAAAAAAGGAAATAGAGAATTTGGAAAACGAACACTTAATGAAAATTACCGACTTAGACGAAATTAAACGAATCATCTCAAGCATTGAAGCACAACAGAAAACAATTGCTGAAAACGAAAAAAAAATAAAAGAATTAGAAAGTGAAAAAGGCAAAACTCAATCTGAAATCAAAGACTGGACGTTTCTTGTAAAAGCTTTCGATAAGACCGGTATTCCGGTTTTGAAGCTTGAAAACTCCGGTATCGAAATAACAACCATTGCAAATGAACTACTTGCACTTTTCGAGAATCAATTCAGGATAGTATTTGAAACTACACAACTCACAAAAGACAAAAAGAAAATGAAGGAAACGTTCAACATTAATGTCCTTTCCGGAGATGACGTTATAGAAATTTCTAACCTTTCCGGTGGTCAGCAGGTTTGGGTTGAAACGGCGATTCAGCTTGCAATTTCCTTGCTTGTACGTCAGCAAGGAAACAACATCGAGACATCATTTTTGGATGAAAAAGACGGGGCTCTTGATATTGAGAACGCTCATTTGTATTTGAACATGTTGAAACTTGCGCATCAAAAATCGGGCGTTCACAATACTTTCGTAATAACTCACCGCCCAGAACTAATCGACTTAATTCCGCAAAAAATTACACTCGGAGATGGATTGTTATTAAGTGAGGTGGCATGATGGAAGAAGATATGACATTATTCAATCAAAATATCAATCACGGACTTGCGAACAAAATTGATTCATTCTATTCAGCGGACGTTCAGGGAAAACGATTGACGCAAAAAGAAAGGGTTTATCAAGCAATAAAAAAACTCGGAGTTGCATCTGATAGAGAGATTTCGGAATTAACCGGTATTCCACGCTATTTAATTCCGGATCGGCGGAAATCTCTTGCAAAAGAGAAAAGGATTAAATTTGTCGAAACAAAAGTTGATCCTATTACGAAAAAACATGTTGGCTATTATCGTGTGAGGCATACTGATGAAACGGGTTTTTAATCTCAGAGATTGGCAGCAAGAAGCTTTCACAGAGGTAAAAAAATATATTGAAGCTAATAAAAAAGATTTTCTTTGTGTTGCCACACCCGGAGCCGGCAAAACAAAATTTGCGCTCCGGGTAGCGCACTTCTTAATGGAGGAGAAAATCTGCAATAGAATTGTAATAGTTACACCGACGGATCATCTCAAAAGACAATGGGCTAATACTGCCGCAACTTTTGCAGGTATTAACATTGATCCGGATTTCTCAAACGCACAAGGAATTGAAGCCGCAGACTATGACGGGATAGCAATTACTTATGCGCTGCTTGGACAGGATAAGAAAAATATTCACGCTCAAAATACTTGTTCTAAGAAAACTTTCGTAATATTTGACGAGATTCATCATGCAGGTGAAAACCTTACTTGGGGAAATGCAGTTAAAAACAGTTTCGAAAATTCTATCTTCAGATTAGCAATCTCCGGTACAGCTTTTCGCTCGGATGACAATGAAATTCCATTCATAACTTACGTTAATGGAGTTTCAAAAGCCGATTATACTTATTCTTATGAACGAGCAATCCGGGAAAACGTTTGCCGTCCGGTTTTCTTTTCAATACACGATGGGAAAATGAATTGGAAAGTAGACTCTCAAGAATTTGAACACGGATTTAAGGACTACCTTACACCAGACCAAGTTTCAAAAAGGCTTAAAACCGCTTTGGACCCAAATGGTAATTGGGTTCGCGATGTTTTAAGAGAGGCTCACTCAAAATTAATGGAGATACGTAATTCACATCCCGATGCTGCCGGGATGGTTTTTGCTGCCACCCAAAGGCACGCCATTGAACTTGCAAAAGTATTACATGAAATTAGCGGTGAAAAACCATCAGTCATTATTTCCGATAATCCAGAGGCTGGCAAAAAGCTTGAAGAATTCCAAAAAAATAAACAGAAATGGCTTGTATCGGTAAAGATGGTAAGTGAAGGTGTTGACATCCCTAACTTACGAGTGGGAGCATACTTCACAAACGTAAAAGCTGAACTATTCTTCCGGCAGGCAATCGGACGCTTTGTCCGTGTGCTCCGGCATTTGAAATGGCAAGATGCCTATATTTATATCCCCGCAGACAAAGACATAGTTAAATTGGCAGAGCAAATTCAAGAAGAAAGGGAACACGCCTTAAAAGATACGGGAAAGAACGGTTTTGGCAAAAATGGGGATATGGATTTATTTGGCAACGAATATACACCGGCTCTAAAAGGCAAGTTCATGCCTCTTGGGAGCACGGCTACGGAAGCAAGGACGATTGAAGTTAATGTTGGAATCACAAGCGGGATGAAAGAATCCGTCGATACACGTATACTACCTTCTGAGGCACCGGTATTTTTACAAAAAAAATATTTACGGGAGCATGCTAACAGACTTGCAAGAAGAATTGCATTGAAACAACGAAACGGCAACCAAAAAATTAAACCGGATTTTAAATTTGCCCATAAGCTTTGGATGCAAAACGGCGGGAAAAATATTCAACTTGAAACAATTGAGGAACTCGAAAATAGAATTAAATTCTATAAAAAATTGCTGAGGGCACATTGAAAAAAAATATTGATTACTATCAGCACTTCACTGATTCTCATCTCCACCCAAAATTTAAAATGCTGCGGGTAAAATATGGTTGGGCTGGTGAGGGAATGTTTTGGGCGCTCAATAATATTATCGGTAATTCTGAAAACTGCAAGCTCGATCTTTCAAGAAAATTTATTGTTGCAGATATTCTCGATTTGTTTGGGATGACGAAGGAAGAATTTGAAGATTTTATTAATTATTTGGTTGATGACTGTGAGCTGATTGATAGAGAAAACAATATTCTTACAACGGAAATAACTCAAGAAAATTTCGACAAAGCTCTCTCTAAGCGTAGAAAAAGTCGTGAAAACTATTATAAAGAACGTTCTGAAGCAGAAACCGATATTTCTGCGTCAGAAATCACATTTTCTGACGCAGAAAATATACAGAGTAAAGTAAAAGAAAATAAAGTAAAAGAAAATAAAGAAGAAGAAAGTAAAGAAAAGGAAAATCTCTACTTCTTTTTTATTAAATCGCTTTACTTGAAAAACACAAAAATCAAAGATCCGAAACCTTCTCAGATAAATCCCATTTTACAATTTTTCGACCATATACCGGAAGGATTAAAGAAAAAAGATATTGAAGCTTGCATCACTGAAACATTTCAAGAATTGCCTAAATGGTCCGGTATAAAAACCGATTTTCTAATAATTAATATTCGACGAAAAATAACCGAAAAACATGAAAAAATTATAACAAAAAACAAAGCAAAACTATTAAAAGAAGCCAAAAAAGATAGAATTTTGACAAAAAAAGAAAAAAAAGAAGAATTGCTTAGCAAATTGAGAGATTACAAAGAGTTCTATGAAAAAAATGAAGAATTATTTAGTGATATGGAAAAAGTTAAAATTCTTCATTTTTTAAAAAAAAACGAAATATTAAAAGCGGGAATGATAATCGAACCGAAAATGGAAGAAATAAAATTAATCTGAATGTTGCAAAAAATTACAGTGGAGAACAAATATGCCAAAGTGTAAAAGCTGTGGGGCAGAAATTTTTTTCTTGAAAACATCGCGTGGTAAAATAATACCGGTCAATTCCGAAACAATTTCTGAGCAAGACAAATTATTGATCCGAAAAAACCAAACTGTTTATTTCGATTACAAAATTCACACTGCGCATTTTGCTACATGTCCGGATTCCGAAAGATTTAGAAGAAAAATAAAATGAACTATAAACAATTGGATTCCGGAATAATAGTCCCGAGAAAATATAAAAAATTCCCGATTGCCTTCGACTTTTTCTCCGGTATAGGCGGGTTTTCTTTAGGACTGATTCAAGCCGGCTTCGAGGTGATAGGCGCAATGGATAACGATCCGGCTGCTGCTCATACTTACATGCTTAATTTGGGAGCGTTTCCGATTAAAATCCATTACACTTCGGAGAAATACGAGGAAATGCTTGTAGAGTATTTTGAAAAACTTTTCAAGAAAAAAAACGTGAAAGGGAAATTCAAGCCGATTGAAACGAGCGGTTCGGGATGGATACGCAGCGAGAGGGAAAAAGGGAAAAATTATCCGGGAGTAAGCAATTTCTTTTTTGGCGACATTACGGAAGTAACCGGAGAATGGATACTCGAAAAATTAGGCATGGAAAAAGGCGAACTTGATTTGATAGTTGGTGGTCCGCCTTGTCAAGGATTTTCGAAACAAAACCGGTATGCAAGCAAAGATGATCCACGTAACCGGTTAGTGCTTGAGTTTGCGAAAAAAATTGTAGCGATGCAGCCCAAAACTATCGCGATGGAAGAGGTTCCGGCAATGGCAAATTACACAACACAAGATGGTATCCCAATACTTGATGCATTTTGCATGATACTTGAAGAAGGTAATTACGGGAACTTTGAAGCACTGCGTAATTCGTTAAGAATTTCTGCCGGTTTAGGAGTTGCGAAAAAGAATAGCTCTTTCAGAAAAATAGAAAAAAATATAAACGAAGAGCCGGAGTTATGGGATTAAATAACTGCGAAACAAAAAAGGACATTAAAAATGGCAAGATTTAAAGGTTGGACAGCCGAAGCGGTGGCAAATTTACAAAATAAATGCAAAGGGCCGAATCATAAGGTAAAAAAGAAAAAACCGTCATTAGATTATGTAGCCGAAATTTGTAATGCACTTCATTTATTGAAAATTGAACATATTCGAGAATATAAATTTTTACATGATCGCCGATTCCGGTTTGATATTGCCATACCGCAACACAAAATAGCGATAGAATTTGAAGGCGGTATTTGGACGAAAGGGAGACATACACGCGGCAGAGGATATGCTAAAGATGCAAAAAAATATAACCTTGCTACTATGCATGGTTGGAGATTATTAAGATATACAACTGAGGATGCAAAAACTGAAAATTGGGCAATTTTAATTGCTAATGAAATCCTACAGCTTAGTAAATCCTAATTTTTTTAGGATGACAAACATTATCCTATAAACTATAATTAGGGAAAGAATGAGTGAACTCGAAAATGAAATTATTCAAGTATTAATAAAACATAAAATAATCAATGAAGAATCATTGCGTGACTTCCGCATAAAGCAAAAATATACAAAATTGCGGAGCGAGGGACTGACCGGTAAAGAAGCGAGAATTCTTTTGGCGGAGGAATATTTTGTGAGCGAGAAAACGATTCAACACATATTGTATGCAAAAAAGAAATCATGAAATTATCTGATTTAAAACCTGCAGAATACAACCCGCGTGTAATTACAGAAACTGCTTTCGAAGGTCTGAAGTATTCACTTAGCGAATTTGGAGATATTAGCGGAATAACATTTAATAAAAGAACCGGCAATCTTGTCTCTGGTCATCAAAGAGTTAAGGCAATAATTAATGCCTATGGAGATTTAGAAATAAAAAATGACGCCATAATAACACCGGCAGGCGAATTCAAGCTCCGGATAGTTGATTGGCCTATTGAAAAGGAAAAGGCAGCTAACATCACTGCCAATTCACCGACTCTCCAAGGAAAATTTACATCTGATTTAGCTTTCTTATTAGAGGAATTAAAAATAGAGATGCCGTCTTTGGTTGAAGATTTAATGCTTGAAGAAATACAATTCCCTGATGTAAAATTGACGGCCAAAGAAGATGAATTTAATTTGGAAGATGAGCTTCAAAAAATTAAGGCGCCAAAAACAAAAAACGGGGATTTATTTATCTTAGGCAAACACAAATTACTATGTGGTGATTCAACTAAAATTAAAGACGTAGAAAAGTTAATGGGCAGGGAAAAAGCAAGATTAATTTTTACTGATCCACCATACAATGTAGATTATAGATCTCCGTCTGGACTTGATTATTCTTCGAAAAAGTTTGGCGGAACCGGCGGGAAAATATTTAATGATAAAAAATCAGATAAGGAAGCTTTGGAATTTTACACTGAAGTTTTGAAAAGACTTTATGACCATTCAACTGATGATGCAACTCTTTACTGGTGGTTCGCAAACAAGAATCATGAAATAAACCGTCAAGCACTAAGAAAAGCAAAATGGCATTTTTCCCAAGTAATTATTTGGGTTAAAAACAGTTTTGTATTTAGCCGCGGGCAAGATTATCACCGAATGTACGAACCTTGCATGGTGGGATGGAAAAAAGGAAAGAAGCATTTTAGAAATAATGAATATTCAAACTTGGCCGATGTTTTTAACCTTGATAAAATTTCTTTTAATGAAATTTTTGACATCTGGTATGAACATAGAGATAATACGTTAAAATATTTACATCCAACACAAAAACCAGTGAGATTGGCTGAACGGGCGATAAAAAGAAATTCCAGGCAAGCGGATATAGTTGTTGATTTTTTTGGTGGAAGCGGTTCTACATTAATTGCTTGTGAACAATTGAACAGAAAGAATTACGTGATTGAGCTTGATCCGAAATTCTGTGATGTTATTGTCATAAGGTATTTGAAATTCACGAAAAGCAGACATGTGATATTGAATGGAAAAAAAACGGAATGGAACTATGCCACGAATTGAAGAAGCATATACGGATATAGTTTGGTCGCGTGTGGATTCAATAATTGTACTAATTCTTGACAACGAGAGATATATGCAATCAAAGCGCACAAAAGAATTGGTGCAAATTGTTATGGAAAAATTTGCAGTAAAAGAGAGAACTGCTTATAGATATTTATCAATCGCAAAAAGGGAAATAAGAAAGATCGGGAAAGAAAAAAGGGAGAAAGCATTCCTAAAAGCAATTCGTGACCGTGAATATTTGCTTGCGAAAACAAAGAACACTGATTACAAGCTTGCTCTTGAGATTATGAAAGACAGGGACAAATTATATGGATTATATGTGGATGAAATTCATCATTCGGGAGCAATAGAAAATAAAATTACTTTTGTTGAAGATATAAAAGAGTAATGATCATTTCTTTGCAGAATGTTATTGGAAAAGGTTATAAGGAATTTTGGGAAACTAGGAAAAGGTACAGAATCATTAAAGGAGGGAGAGGCTCTAAGAAATCAACAACGGCCTCGCTGTGGTATATTTACAACATGATGAAATATAAAAGTTCGAATACTCTAGTGATTAGGAAAATTTATAAGGATCACAAAGACTCTACCTTTGCACAGTTAAAATGGGCGATTAATCGATTGGGTGTAAATAAATTCTGGCGTGCAAAAACATCGCCTCTTGAAATCATTTATGTCCCAACCGGGCAGAAAATATTATTCAGAGGCTTAGATGATCCGTTGTCAATCACTTCAATTACAGTAGAAACAGGTTACTTATGTTGGGTGTGGTTTGAGGAATTCTATCAAATCAATAAAGAAGATGATTTTGATAAGGTTGATATGTCAGTTCGCGGGGAAGTCCCCGCACCTTTGTTTAAGCAAATAACCGGTACACTTAATCCGTGGAATGAAAAGCACTGGATCAAAAAACGATTTTTCGATACCGATGATGAAGATGTATTCGCATTAACAACAAATTATATGTGCAATGAATTCCTCGGGCATGATGATCTCGATTTATTCGAAAAAATGAAGCTAAAAAACCCAAGACGTTATAGAGTAGAAGGATTGGGTGAATGGGGAACTGCAGAGGGTCTTATTTATGATAATTGGGAAGAGAGAGAATTTGATATAAATGATATTATTAAAATAAATAAATCAATAATTAACGTAAATGGTTTGGATTTTGGCTATAGTGCTGATCCAACTGCTTTCATTTCATCTTTGATAGATTTGGAATCGAAAACAATATTTATTTACGACGAGCATTATGAAAAGGGGATGCTAAATCCGGATATTGCTGCAATGATAAAATATAAAGGGAAAGCAAAATCGGAAATAATAGCCGATAGCGCAGAACCGAAATCAATAGAGGAAATTCGCAGGCTCGGAATTACGAGAATAAAGCCTGCGCGAAAAGGGCGTGATTCTGTAATTAACGGGATTCAATTTTTACAGCAATTTAAAATAATTGTTCATCCAAGATGTGTTAATACAATTCTTGAACTTAATAATTATGCGTGGAATAATAAGGATGGGAAAATGCTAAATCAGCCGATTGATGAATATAATCATCTTATGGATGCATTGAGATATTCGGTAGAAAAATATTCTACTGGTGTAAAAAAATTAAAAGTATTACCATCTATTTATTGAGGGGTAAAATGCTTACAAAAGAAATTTTACGAAAATTAGAAAAAGCGAACACAGAAATATTTGACAGAATAATCAAGGACTTGATACAAAACAATGAAAACGAACGAACACGCGTTTCAAAATTATATAGGGAATACACCGGTGATGTTGCTATAAAGAACCGTAGTTTCGATGATAATTCAAAGCTAAACAATCAATTGCCTAATGACTTCCGGGGCGATATAATTGATGGTATCGTTGGGTATATGTTTTCGGAACCAATTACTTATGAAATAGATAAAAGTTATTATAAAGAAGGCGCATCATACAAAGCAATTAACGATAAGTTGCAAGAATTCCTTGTTAGAAACAGTATAGACGATCTTGATAGCACGACAGGTGAAATGATGAGTATTTGCGGTTATGCGGCAAGGTTGCTATATGTTGACGCTCAAGGTCAAGAGAGAGTTATGAACATCGATCCGTGGGAGGTAATTGTAATTAGGGATAAAACACTTGACGAAACTCAATATGCAATGATATACTACAAAATGGAGATAGAGGAAAACGGGAAGGTAGCATACCGAACAAAAGTAGAATGGTATGATAAGACACATATATATTATTTCCTTGAGACTGAAAAAGGGAATTATATTCCGGATCCTCATGAGCCCAAAAATCCTCGCCCACATATGTTTAGTATGGTGCCTGTGGTTCTATTCAAGAACAATAATGCATTAAAAGGGGATTTCGAAAAAGTTAATGATTTGATTGATGCTTATGACAGAACAATAAGTGATATACAAAATGAAATAGAAGAATTCAGGCTTGCTTATTTTGCCTTTTACGGTGTTGAAATTGATGAAGAAACCATCCGTCAAGCGAGAAAAAAAGGGGCATTCGGGTTCCCAGAAGGAACCAGTGGTGATTTTTTGATTAAGCCACTAGATAAGGCTGTACAATTTATTGAAAATCATAAGAAAACATTAAATGAAAACATATACAAGTTTTCAAAAACGGTAGATATGACAGATGAAAAGTTCTCCGGCAGTGCACAGACCGGGGAAAGTCGAAAATGGAAACTTGCGCCGCTGGAGAATAAAGCAAAGGCAAAAGAACGAAAATTTACCAAGGCGTTAAGGGAGCAGTTTCGAATTCTAGCCACTGCTTGGGAGAAAAAATCAATTGTATTTGACGTGAATAGTCTTTCGTTCCAATTTTCTCGAAACATTCCGGTTGATTTGAAATATCATGCAGAGACAACTGAAAAATACCAAGGTAGAATAAGTGAAAAAACGCGGCTTTCCTTGTTGCCATTCATTGCTGATCCTGAGGCTGAGATAGAGCAAATGAAATCCGAGCAAGAGCAAGATATTCTGATTAATTTTGAATGAATGTTAACGAAATAAATAAGAAATTGAGAAAGTTATTGGCGCTCGGAGATATGGAGGTTGAGCGCCTTATAAAGTTAGGTGAAAAAGAGCTTGTATCTATATATAAAAAAGCACTTAGGTCTATCAAAACGGAAATTGCAAAAATGTTTGAACGTTATGGTGATTCTGTTAATTATTCGGAAATGGTAAAATACAATCGGCTAACAAATTTAGAGCAGACAATCTCAAAAATTATAAAAAAGTTAACCGGCGAAGTAATAAAGACTTCTAAGGTAACAATTAAGAGTATTTTCGAGGAAAATTATTACAGAACCGGTTATGCAATAGAAAACAGTCTTGCATTACAATTATATTTCGGATTGCTTGACAATAATACGATTAAAGCTGCGTTATATAACCCGATGGACAGAATCAAATGGCCGGAGAGATTGCGGGAACACGCGCGAATTTATGTGCGGGCAATAAAACAGGAGTTAGCTCAGGGGTTGGTTGAGGGAAAGGGTTATGGTGAGATTGCAAAAAGAATTACTGAAAAGTCAGAAATAACGGCAACAAAAGCTATCAGAATTATCCGGACGGAAGGACATAGAGTGCAAAATGCATCACGGATAATTGCTTTAGAGAAAACGGAGAAAGCTGCAGATAATTTAGGGATTAAGACGGAGCGTATTTGGGTTGCAACGTTGGATGAGCGAACACGGAGCTCACACCAAAAAATGGATGGCCAAAAAGCAAGGATGATTAATGGTGAACTACAATTTCGCTTTCCGTCAGGCGTAACAACCATTGGACCCGGTCTTAGTGGAATAGCCGAAGAAGACATAAATTGCCGTTGTAGCGTAATAACGAAGCTGAGTAATCATCCACCGAAACTCAGAAAAGATAATGTTTCAAAGAAATTGATTTCGTATATGAATTACGAGGAATGGAAGAAAGGATTGAAATAATCAGTTAAGTGTTTTAATAATTTGTTCGCGCATTTCAAAATATTTACACTCATTAGTGTATCTGAAAGAGCAATATTCGGGTTCACAAGCTGATAAATATGTTTTTACACAGCTTGTTTTAAACGCGAGTTCATATGCTTTTTGTGTTAAATTTTTAAATTCAGGGGTATCCTTTTTAGCCTTTTTAAGAGATTGAAGCTTTTCAAGTATTCTATAAAACTCTTTATTATTTCCCATTTTATTAATTATTGTAAATTTCTTTAAAGTTTTCTTTTAGTGAGATGAAGTTATTTTTTTCATTCTCTACAATATGTGGTGATATTATATCTTCAATTATATTTTTTATGTGCGAAAAAACTTCTTTTATACTACGTGAAGCATCTATAATTTGGACGTTTGTATCATTCATTTTTAAGAATATTTCTCGAACTTTCTCTAAATATTCTTCTTTTTCAAAATGATTAGGTATATCACCTCTGTTATGTTTTATCCGGCTAAGACCGATTTTAACAGCACAATCTAGAATGATTACGAGGTCAGGGATAACAGCTATTTTTTCATTTTCTTTTTTGATCTCGATGGGATTTAATCCGAGCGCCCCTTGATATGCCATGTTAGAATAAAAATATCTATCTAAAATAACTAATTCTTTTCTTTTTAGTGCAGGAAGGATATTAGTCTTGCAATCGAAAATCCTGTCTTTAATAAATAATTGCAATTCATCTTTAGGCGCTATATTATCTCTCCCTTTTATAGCAATCTCTTTAATTAGCTTCCCATATTTACTGTCTGTGGGTTCTTTGAATATAGAGACGGGAAAGCCTCTTTTTTGAAATTCGTTTTTAATCATATTTACCTGGGTGGTTTTCCCAGCGCCGTCAATTCCTTCGATTGCTATAAAGATGCCTTTTTTAAGCTTGTTTTTTTTCATGAAGTGAGTTCTTCGTTGTCTGTTTTAGTTTTTGCTACAAATTTGCGCTTTTTATTTAACTAAATCAAGTTAAGAAATGTTTTTTATTGTGAAATTTCTCATAAGTTTTCACTTATATCCTAATTTTTTTAGGATGACAAATTAATATTTCCCCACTAAATTTTATTTGAAAAATGATCGAACAACGAATTGGACTTATAGGCGAGCACTATAAGGCCGGAGGAGAGCAAAATGGATTTAAAAGAAATAGTCGAATTTCTTAAAAAAAACGAAGCATCAGATGAAATGGTCAAATTTCTCGAAGGACTTAAGACGGTTAATTTGGACAGTGTTAAGGACTTTCTTGAGAATGATGAAGCCGGCAAAAAATTTCTTCAATCGCAAAAAGATGCTGCAGTAACAAAGGGAATTGCAACTTTCAAAGAGAAAACACTACCGGGTTTGATTGAGGAAGAAATTAAGAAACAATTCCCTGAGGAAACTGAAGAGCAAAAACGAATGCGCGAATTGGAAAATAAGCAGAAGAAATTAGAGGAGGAGCTAAAAAGGAAAGAGCTGCTAGCAAGAGCGCAACAGATTGCGATTGAGAAGCAACTTCCGCTTGAGATTGTTGACAGATTTCTGGGTGATGATGAAGAATCAACAGTGCAGAATCTTGACTTGTTGGCGGGTGTGTACAGCAAGGCGGTAGAAAAAGCTGTTGAAGAGAAATTCAAGGAATTCGGGCGGGAAACGCCACCGGGTGGCCCGGGACCGGGTAAAAATTATGATGAAATGAGTGATGAAGAGTTTTTCAAAACAAGAGAAGCTATTTACAACAAAAATTAAAACTGAGGAAAGAAGAAAATGCCTAATAATTTCTTAACAACGAAAACGATAGCGCGGGAAGCATTAATGCGGCTGAGAAATCAGCTTGTAATGCGCCCATTGGTATACAACGATTATTCGAATGAATTCAGAAAACAAGGCGATACAATTAGGATAAAAAAGCCCGCTGTGTATGAAGCAAAAAAGTTTACTTCGCAAATAGACATTCAAGACATTAAAGAAGACAGAATTGAAGTCAAGCTCGATACAATTGCAGACGTTTCGATTAATATCTCGTCGAAAGAGAGATCGATGAATCTTGAAAATTTCTCTGAACAGGTTCTCGCTCCAGCAATGGAGGCGATTGCACAGCAAGTAGATGAGGATTTGCACAAGCTTTCATCAGATATTCCATATTGGGTTGGTCAAGCAGGTGTAACTCCAGATGGTCTTGATGACTTTGCAAACGCGCGTAAAAAACTCAATCAGAACAAAGTTCCTTTTGGGAACCGAAATGCGGTATGGAATCCAGAGGCAGATGCAAAGTTCATACAGCTTGCAAGCTTGGTGAATGCTGAGAAATCCGGTTCTACTGCAGCGCTTAGAGAGGGCGCGATAGGTAGAGTTGCCGGTATGAACAATTATATGAGCCAGAACGTGCTGACTCACACAGCTGGTTCATATGTTTCTGCAGCCGGGACTAAAGTGAAGGTTCAGCCTGCGGTTGGCGATACAACAATACAAATCAAATCCACCGATGGTGGGACGGGAACACTTAAAAAGGGAGATCTTTTCTCAATTGGTGCGGATCAGTATGTTGTAACGGCAGATGCAATGGCATCGGCAAATGACATTACGGTTTCAATATATCCGTCGGTCAAATCTGCTTATGCTGTGGATACGGATGTTGTGTTTGCGGACAAAACCGCGCTGGCACATGTAAGCAACCTTGCGTTTCACAAAAAGGCATTCGCATTGGTCGTTCGGCCGCTGGAGCCGCCACGGGGTGGGGCGGATAGTTATACTACAAGCTTTGAAGGTTTGTCTCTCCGCGTTACTTCGAGTTATGACATTAACAAAAAACTTGAAATTGTTTCAATCGACATATTGTACGGAACAAAAACATTGTACCCCGAATTGGCAACACAAATACTTGGATAATATATAGCGGGCGATTGCCCGCTAAAATTTTTAGGAGGGAATAATGGAATGTCCTTATTGCAACACGTATTTAAGTGAGTCTGTATATCAGGTTCATGTAAAAATGTGCGCTGAGAGAAAGAAGTTCGCACAACATTCAGAACCGGAGCCGAATAAAGAGAAAATTGTTGAAGAACCGGAGCCGAAGGAGGTAAAAGTTGCCGCTAATAACAAAGGAAAAAGTAAAAAGTCTTACAAGTCTAACTGATGCGGACGATAAAGCAATAGAAGAAGTTATCCCGGGAATTCAAGACTATATTTTGAGGTATACTAGAAATAGTTTTGTGCTCCCTAAAACTCGAGTTCAAAACACAGAGATAAAGTTTTTTTCGGGAGATAAAAAAATTAGTTGTCAATCGTGTGATTTCATTGCTTCGGGATTCAAAGGAGCAAGTGATATAGTTGTGAAAAATTCAATCTCAAACGACGGTATTTATGCAGTGGTAAGTGTTTCAAAATCTGAAATTGTATTGGAAGATAATATTAATGATGAAGATTCCGGAGAACGGGTTGAGATTGCACGGATCAAATTCCCGGTGGGATTGGAAAAACCAGCTGCGGATTTGGTCGAATATCATATTCAAAAAAAACCGGCAATAGTAAAAGGGGAAAAAACAGGTTCATATTCATTTCAGTATGGATTCGAGTTCCCGGACAAACTTTTGGCGCCAATTCGTGTTTACAGAAGGATACAATTTGCTTAAAGATTTATACAATATTGAATTTGATGTGATTGAAGTTGAACGAATTGATGATGGCGTGGGTAGTTACATTGAAAATGAGATTGTTCGCTCGGCGGCAAACAAGGGGCTGGTTGAGCCGATAGGCGGGGAGGAAAGATTTCAGATGCAGAAAGTTGAAGCAGTAGCAGAATATAGGTTGTTTTGTGACTTAGTAGTTGATATTGATGAAGCAAACAGAGTTAGAATAAATGGAAAAATATACGAAGTAATGGATTTGAGAAGGTATGATCTTGGGGTGAGCAAACATCAAGAAATTTATTTGAAAATTATAAAATAGAGGATAACTATTATGGGAAGTTTTGATTTAACTTTGTTCAAGGGGACAACAAAATCAAGGCATGAATTGCTTGATGGACAGGGGTATTTGGATGTTGAAAAAGGCTCTCTAGTGCTCAAAATCGACGGCGTAATTTCAGAATTTCGCCCAGGTCGCGTGGGAGCAGACAAGAATAAGCCAGCAAAATTGCGTGAAGGCGAAAGCTATCTTGCAACCGACACGTATAAGCTATACTTTGGCGGTCGGTTGGGTGAAATTTTCGAGCTATCGATTTTCCCGGCTTGGATGCTGGTTGAGAATCCGGACGGGAATAAATGCTTCCGACTTTTTGTTGATGGTGCAAACGGCGACGATAACAACGACGGTCTGAGTTGGGCTAAGGCAAAGAAGACAATACAAGCGGCATACGATAGTTTGCCGTATGATTTAAAAGGGCACGACGCTTGGGTCATTGTTGCACCCGGCACGTATAATAAAAGTTTAAATTGTAAAACTTCAAATGGTTGGGTGATTAACATTTGGGGCGGAGCCGATGCTTTAAACATTAATCACCCCTGGGCTCAATGGTGGAAGCACGATGGCAACCCGACGAGCAATGACCCCGTTGTAGTGGACGGCGGCGATGACAAGGCTATCGGTAATTATGGGAAAACAAAAATAACATTTAAAGCCTATGACCCGTCAAAAGCCCCGTGGCAAGCCGGATGGGGTTTTGGAACGCGCTGGCGTTTTACAACTCAAACAGGTTGGGCTGTCGTTCAAACTTGGAGCCCGGATGCTACAATTGAATTTGTTGGGGCTCGGTTCGATTTAGGAGGTGCGAGAGCTGGCTTTGATACCGGCGGAACAAATATCAATTTGTTTAGCTGTGAGTTTCACGGTGGTTCAGGTGAAGCTTCGACATCTACCTCAAAATGGCGGGGTGCTATCTTATTCAACGGCTTTGGCTATGACGTGGCAGTTAATTTAGGCAAGGTTGGCGGCGCTTGGAAGTTTCGCGATGATTATCCGGTCAAAGTGCCAGAAGGCTTGTATTTTGCCGACATCAAGCAAGCCATAACTTTTGCGTCAGGAATACACGCCGGTATTTATGATAATTGTTCGGCTGTTTTATACGAGGATATTAATCAAAGTTACGGGAAAACACAATATCAGTTTCACGCTGACGATGATTTAGTCACTATGAAATATGATGACCGTTACATAAACATCGTTGATAACAGCAAAGGTTATTTAAGTTTATATAATTTAAATACTGGCGTTAAAACCGTAAGATATAACGAAAAACTTCGTATTGAAGGCGACGGCTTGAAATTGAAAGATTTGCCGACGTCCGACCCGCAAGAGGCTGGCGTGCTATGGAATGATAGCGGGACGGTTAAGATTAGTTCAGGATAGTGTATGAAACCAGAGGATTTTGTTGAAACATATTTCCTATTTGCAGCAAGGAATGAAGTGTTACATGGCGT
>Ga0256841_1001099_pt1 | contig 24623 bp, 17 predicted proteins | sample 356308metaG_FD_185971 | JGI IMG/M metagenome (GOLD analysis project Ga0256841, IMG submission 185971) | Hydrothermal vent microbial communities from Mid Atlantic Ridge, Atlantic Ocean - 356-308 | ecosystem: Environmental > Aquatic > Marine > Hydrothermal vents | place: Atlantic Ocean: Mid...
GGTGAACTCACTGTGCAGCATGAAAGAGGTTCCCCCGCCCACGCGGGGATAGACCCCAAGGCCCTCAGCCTGGGCGGACACATAGGAAGGTTCCCCCGCCCACGCGGGGATAGACCCATAGCCGAAACATCGGCAGTCATATCATCGGGGGTTCCCCCGCCCACGCGGGGATAGACCCCCCTGAAACGTAGCTGGGTCTACGTTGAAATTGGGTTCCCCCGCCCACGCGGGGATAGACCCACGGCCGTGTCCATGGCAGAGGAAAAGCTGAAGGTTCCCCCGCCCACGCGGGGATAGACCCCGGGTGAATAGCAACAGGTTTGTCATGCCATGGGTTCCCCCGCCCACGCGGGGATAGACCGCTGTTACTCACTTTCCCACACCTTCATACAGGGGTTCCCCCGCCCACGCGGGGATAGACCCCCCCGGCAGCCCGTGTTCTCCATTGGTCTTGCGGTTCCCCCGCCCACGCGGGGATAGACCCCAAAGCTGGAGGCGGCGGCCCGCGATCTTCGGGGTTCCCCCGCCCACGCGGGGATAGACCCCACAGATTAAGGGCACCGGCATTGCGGACATCGGTTCCCCCGCCCACGCGGGGATAGACCCTGTTTTTGGAGCGCATGACGGCCTCACCAAATGGTTCCCCCGCCCACGCGGGGATAGACCCTATGACCACGCCGATGTGGTGTCGGCATTGATGGATTGGCGAATTTCGCACTGGCGCGCCATGTCTATTGCCGCAGGATGCGCACCTGGTTCGAGGTGATGCAGGCGGTGATTTCCGAGCCTTCCGGCAGCACCTTCTGGCCTGCCTGGTGGGGCTCGTCCACCAGGATTTCCGATCCGGCCAGATCCAGCGAATAGCGGATGAGCGAACCGAGGAACTCCGAGTGCGTGACCTTGCCGGTGAAGCACACGGTCGAGCTTTCGGCCGCCGCCTGTGGCGTCATCAGATGCACGTTCTGGGGCCGGAAGACCGCGCTCGCCGCGCCCTCCGGTTCCGCATCGGGCACCGGAATGGTGATGCCGCCTTGCGCCACGAACATCTTCCGCCCCTTGTCGGTGATCACCTTGCCCTCGATGCGGTTGGCCGAGCCCAGGAAACCGGCAACGAAGAGATTGACCGGATTGTCGTAAAGCTCCATCGGCGGCCCCGATTGCTGGATGACCCCGGCATCGAGCACCGCCATGCGGTCGGCGGTGGTATTGGCCTCTTCCTGGTCATGGGTGACGAAAATGGTGGTAATGCCCAGCTTGCGCTGCAGGGCCAGAAGCTCGCGGCGCATCTGGATGCGCAGATTGGCGTCCAGGTTGGACAGGGGCTCGTCAAGCAGCAGGACCCGCGGCTCCACCACTATGGTGCGCGCCAGCGCCACCCTTTGCTGCTGGCCGCCGGAAAGCTGCGATGGGCGGCGCCTGGCCAGATGCGCCAGGCCCACCGTCTCCAGCGCCTGTTCGACCCTTGGCGCGATTTCCTCGCGCGGCGTGTTGCGCTCCTCCAGCCCGAAGGCGACGTTCTTCCACACGCTCATGTGCGGCCACAGGGCATAGGACTGAAAGACCATGCCGACGTTGCGCGTCCACGGCGGCTCGCTGGTGACATCCTCATCGCCGATGAGGATGCGCCCCCGCGGCAGCGGACCGAAGCCGGCGATGGCCCGCAGCAGGGTGGACTTGCCCGATCCCGACGGCCCCAGGAAGGCGAAGAACTCGCCCGGCGCGATCTCGAGATCGATCCCCTTGAGCACATGCGTGTCCCCGAAGGACAGATGCAGGTTTTCGATGGTGATTTTCTGCGACTGCATGGCTTGATCTCCTTCATCCGTCGCGGGCCGTGACCTCGTGGGCGGCGCGCGTGCGCTCCACGAAACGGTGGGACAGATAGGTGGCGACGCCGACGATGATGACCGCCAGCACGCCCAGCGCCGCCCCCGGCCCGCGCCCGGCCGCCGTCTGCATGTAAACATAGATGCCATAGGCCAATGGCGCGTCGGATTCCGCCGACACCAGCATCAGCGTCGCCGAAAGCTCCACCGCCGCCGTGGCGAAGGCGGTGACGAACCCGGCCGCGATGCCTCCCGCCATGAGCGGCACGACGATGCGCCTGACGGTGGTGAACCGTCCCGCGCCCAGGTTCTGCGCCGCCTCCTCCAGCGACACCGCGACCTGCTGCAGCGCCGCCGTGGCCGCGCGCAGGGCATAGGGCAGGCGGCGGATCATCAGGGCGATGACGATGATCACCCACCACGAGGCCAGGGGCTTGCCGACGATGGGCAGGTTGAAGTCATGGAAGGTGCGCAGGTAGCCGATGCCCAGCACCACCCCGGGCACCGCCACCGCCGCCGTCCCCATGTAGTCGAGCACCTTGCGCCCCGGCAGTTCGGTGCGCCAGACCACATAGGCGATGGCCGTGGCCACCAGCACGTCGAGCAGCGCCGCCAGCCCCGCGTAGAGCAAGGTATTGGTGATGTAGGGCAGGGCGGTGGAAAAGACCTCCCCGTAATGGGCCAGGGTAAAACCGTCGGGCAGCACCGAGAAGGACCAGATGGTGCCGAAAGAGAGCAAGAGCAGCCCGATGTGCGGCGACAGCACCAGCAGCAGGATGAGGATGATCACGGCCCAGGCCCCGGCCTTCTCCCATGGCTTCAGGTCGCGCTTCATCAGCCCGCCGCCGCCCTTTTGCACCGAGGCGTAATCGCGCCCCCGCGTCGCCAGATAGGAGGTCCACAGCGACAGCAGCGAGAAGGCCACCAGGATCACCGAGATCACGTAGCCCATGGGATCGGAAATGCCGATGGAGGAGATGCGCAGATAGGCCTGCGGGGCCAGCATGTTGTTGACGTTGAGCAACAGGGGCGTGCCCAGATCGTCGAAGACCTTCAGGAACACCAGGGCCGCCCCGGCGGCGAAACCGGGCATGGCCAGCGGAAAGACGATGCGGCGAAACAGGCGCAAACCGTGTGCGCCGAGGTTTTGCGCCGATTCCTCCATGGCCCGGTCGATATTGTTCAGCGAGGCCGAAAGATTGATCAGGATGAAGGGAAAATAGTGGATGGATTCCACCATGATGACGCCGTTGAGCCCCTCCATGAAGGGGATGGTGAAGCCGAAATGTTCATCCAGCAGCAGGTTGACCGAGCCATTGGCCCCGAACAGCAGCTGCATGGCCACCGCACCGACGAATGGCGGCATGATCAGCGGAATGACTCCCAGCGTCTGGATCACCGCCGCGCCGGCGAAATTGAACCGGGTGGTGAAATAGGCCAGGGGCATGGAGATCAGGGCGGCGAAGAGCACCGACATGCCCGCCACGTAGATGGAATTGACGAAGGATTCGCGGAACAGGGAGGTGTTGAAGAAATCGGCGAAGTTGAGCAGCGTCAGCCGCCCCGTGTTGACATCCACGAAGGCCACGTAGATGACCTTGCCCACCGGAATGACCAGAAAGGTCATGAGCAGGATGAAGACGGCAAGTCCCGTGCCCGCCGCCCCCCATTGTCCGCGCGATTGCGCCGCCATGACGGATCGCTCCCCTGGTCAGGATGGAAGAATCCCCGCCCGCATCGCGAGGGGTGCGGGCGGGGAAGGTGCCTCTCTGGCCACGGTTACCTGGCCATGCCCGCCGCCTTTTCGGCCAGCATCCTGGCCTTGGCGTAATTGGCCTTGACCATCTCGTCCCACTTTTGCTCCACCTCGGCCTGGCGGCCGGTGACCTTGTCGGTGGCCTTCTTGCGCTTCTTCTTGAAGATGGCGGCAAAGGCCGGATCGAGCGACTTGGCCTCGTCGATGGGCAGGGCGGCAACGAGCGCGCGCGCCTGATCGAGCATCTTCTGGCCTTCCGCGTTGGGCTTGGCGGCCAGTGCCCTGGCGGCCGCGTGGATGGCCTTGGTGGCGGCGCGCAGGTCATCCAGCCGGTAGGTGATCATGACGTCGAACATGGAATTGACCAGGTTGTAGCGCGCCTTGGACTTCTTGACGTCGAACTTCACCTTGGCGCCTATGCCGCCGGTGAACGGATTGGGCAGGTTCTTCGCCGGCCCCTTGTAAAGCTCCGGGCGCACCGGCAAACGCTGGATCTTGGGATCGAGCAGCAGTTTCTGCCCCTCCGGCGACAGCAGGAACTCGATGAAGGTGGCGGCGTTCTTCGGATGCGGGGCCTTGGTGACGATGGCGATGTTGGCCGGCACCAGGGTGGTCACCGTCGGATAGTGGAACTCCACCGGATAGCCCGTGGCCTTCGACGAGAAGCCGAAGAAGTCGATCACGATGCCGATGCCGAACTCGCCGGAATTGACCCCGGAGGGCACCCCGAAGGAGCGCTCGGTGACGGTCTTGAAATTGCCCGCAATGCGCTTCCACAGCGCCCAGCCCTTCTCCCAGCCGTCGCCTTGCAGGACGGTCTCCACCGTCAGATGCGTGGTGCCCGAGCGCGACGGGGCCGACATGCCCACGTGGCCGAAATAGACCGGCTTTGTCAGGTCTTCCCATTCCCTGGGCGCGGGCAGCTTCTTGGCCTTCAGATAGCGGGTGTTCCACATGAAGCCGTAGCCGGAAGCCGCGAAGCCCTTGTAGTAGCCATCCGGATCGTTGATCGGGAAGGCCCCCACCTTCTCCGGGATGCCCTTGGCCTTGACCTGGTACTTGGCCAGAAGACCGTCGCCCTTGAGCACCTCGAAGGCATCCGGGGCCGAGGCCCAGAACAGATCGGAGGTATTGTTGGAGGCCGTCTCCTGGATGTATTTCACCCCGGCGGTGGTCTTCTTCTTGAGCATCTCCACCTTGACGCCCGGATATTTGGCCTCGAAGGCCTTCTTGAAGACCGATGTCAGGTCCTTGGGAAAGGAGGTGACCACCACCAGCTTGTTCTCCATGGCCCGCGCCGAGACGCCCGAAAGCAGCGCCAGCGCCACCACGGCGGCCAGCCCGGCGGATTTGAAAAATGCATGTTTCATGACGAGTTCCTCCCGTGTTGTCATTGCTGGCCCAAGGCCAGATGAAGGCAGGCTAACACGGCAGAATGGAAAAAAGAAGATGGAAACGCACCCGCTGGAACGTCCGCCAGGAGATGCCCCGGCCCAATCCCGTTTCCCCGGATTGTCTGGCGTGGGGGGCGGGGTGTACGGCACAATCTCCAGCAAGATTTCCAGACGACAGGTTACAGTACCCAAACTCGTCAAGGGAAAAAGGAGCGAAAAGCACCGATAATCATTGATGGAGTGTTAACGATAGGGTATGAGCCCTTGCACGGGTATGGGGTCATTTGAATGAGGAACGCCAATCAGGCAGGTTTTGCAAAGGCATCGGGCATGACTGCCGAGGCTGTCTGTATGGGTTTCTTGGCCTGCGTCTGGAGTAGCGTCAAGGCGCGATGAATGGTCTTGGGGATCGCAGCCGGATCAAGTGTGCCCGCGAGCCCGGGCAGGATTGCGCTTCCGCGTGAGGGCAATCGCCGAAAGAGAGATGCGGCGAGCAGGGATGATTTCAGCGCTCCGGCGAGGCCGCTTCGGTTGGAGTGTGGCATTTCGGGAAAGATTCTGTACAGGGAATTTTTCTGTCCGGATCAGGTTTGAAGGGATGTTGGCATGAAATGGGTCATTACCGGTGGCTGCGGCTTTCTGGGACGGGCTTTGGCTCAAGAGCTTCTGGCCGCGGGCGGGCACAGGATTCGAGTGCTGGACAATCTGAGCGTGGGGTCACGCGAGGATCTGCAAGAGGTGGGGCCTTTTGCCGAATGCGGCGCGCATGCCGATCCGTTGCTCTGGTCCGATGATCTGGCACTCCTCGAGGGAGATATTCTCGATTCGAAAGCTGTGGAATGGGCGCTTTCCGGTGCGGATGTGGTTGTGCATCTTGCCGCGAACACCGGAGTCCCGCAATCGGTCGCCGATCCCGTGTCGGACTGTCATACCAACGTTTTAGGCATTCTCAACATGCTTGAGGGATGCCGCAAGGCCGAAGTGGGACGTTTTGTCTTTGCCTCTTCCGGCGCGCCGCTGGGCGAGCAGATTCCGCCCCTGCATGAGGAGATGGCGCCTCATCCGGCATCTCCCTATGGCGCCTCCAAGCTGGCCGGCGAGGGCTATTGCTCCGCTTATCACCATTGCTTTGGCATTGATGCGGTGACGTTGCGATTTGGCAATGTCTATGGAGAGGGATCGCACCGCAAGGGCTCTGTCGTTGCCAAGTTCATAAGGCGGGCCATGGCCGGGGAGAAACTGGAAATCTACGGGGATGGGAACCAGACGCGGGATTACATTCATATTTCGGATCTGGTGACGGCCATGTACAAGGCTGCCACCGTGCCGGGAATAGGTGGGGAAACATTTCAGATCGCCACCGCCTCGGAAACCACGCTTCTGGAACTGGTGGAAAAAATGTTTGACGCCATGCGCGCGGAGGGCATGGCACTGCCCGAGGTTTTTCATGGCGCCCCGCGCACGGGCGATGTGGTTCGCAACTTCTCTGATACGCGCAAGGCCCATGAACGGCTGGGCTGGCAGGCGCAGGTGTCCCTGGAAGATGGTCTGCGGCGTACGGTGCGCTATTTCCTTGACCGCGAAGAAGAAAATGCCTGAGGAGAATTGTCATGCGTGTGCTGATTCTTGGCGGTGATGGCTATCTGGGCTGGCCAACGGCCATGGATTTTGCCGCTGCCGGCCACGAGGTGACGGCCGTGGACAATTACCTGCGCCGCAGGATTGCCGAAGCCACGGATAGCGAACCGCTGATCGCCACTCCCAGCCTGAGCGAAAGGGCGCATCTGTTCAAGGCCGTGTCCGGTCATTCCATCGAAGTCAGGATCGCCGATCTGAGCGTTCCCGAGGAGATGTTCGAGGTGGTGCGCGAAAGCATGCCGGAAGTCATCATCCATTATGCGGAGCAGCCGTCAGCGCCCTATTCGATGCGCGGTTTCAAGGAAGCGCGTGAGACGCTGCGCAACAACCTGGACGTGACTTTCAATTGCATCTGGGCGGTGATGGAGATCGTTCCCGATGCGCATATCGTCAAACTGGGTACCATGGGGGAATATGGCACGCCCAATATTGATATCGAGGAAGGTTGGATCGACATAGAGCACAAGGGACGCACGGATCGCTTCCTGTTTCCGCGCGCGGCGGGCTCCTTCTATCATACCACCAAGGTTCTGGATACGGACATGCTGTGGTTCTATGTCCGTCTCCATGGATTGCGGGTGACTGATCTGATGCAGGGGCCCGTCTATGGCCTCTCGACTCCACAGGCCGAGATGGATCCGAAATTGTGTCCGCATTTCAATTATGACGACATATTCGGTACGGTGGTCAATCGCTTTCTTGTCCAGGCCGTTGCCGGAATGCCCCTGACCGTTTATGGCGAGGGAGGACAGAAGCGCGGCTATCTCAATCTTCAGGATACACTGCAATGCGTGCGGCTGGCGGCGGAAAATCCGGCCAGGGAGGGGGAGTTGCGCATTTTCAACCAGTTGACGGAAGTCTTTTCAGTCAATGAATTGGCTGAACGGGTGAAGCGGGCAGGGGAGGGCCTGGGGCTGGATGTCAAGATAAAATCCATCCCCAATCCGCGCAAGGAACTGGAAGAACATTATTATAATCCGGTCTTTTCCGGCCTGACGGATCTGGGGCTTGAGCCGCATTATCTGACGGATGACATGGTGGCTGACATGCTCGAAAAGGTCATTGCGAACAAGGAACGGATCAGGCCTGAACGGATCATGCCGCGGGTGAAATGGAGCTGAAAGCCAATGAACAGATTTGAAGGCAAGACGGTCATGGTCACCGGCTCCTGCGGCACGGTGGGGGCGGAACTGGTGCGGCAGCTTGTGGAAGAAAGTCCCGCTGTGCGGGTCGTTTGTATCGACAACAATGAAAGCGAGCTGTTTTTTCAGTTGAAGAGATACGCCAGAACGGGACGCATTTCCTGCCATCTGGCCGATATTCGCGATATCGAATCCCTCAAGTTGCGCATGCAGGGGGTGGATATCGTCCTGCATTCGGCGGCTCTCAAACATGTAGGCTTGTGCGAGGACAGTCCCAATCAGGCCATTCAGACCAACATTCAGGGCACCCAGAACGTCATTGATGCAGCACTTGCCAATCATGTGGGGCGCGTCATTTTCACCTCCACCGACAAGGCGGTCAACCCGACCAATGTCATGGGCACCTCGAAGCTGATGGCCGAGCGCCTGATGACGGCGGCGAGCGAGAGCCATCGTGACGGTGGCACCGTTTTCGCTTCCACCCGCTTTGGCAATGTTCTCGGATCGCGCGGCTCGGTCATTCCCCTGTTTCGCCGCCAGATCGAGGCGGGGGGGCCGATCACGCTGACCGACCGGCGCATGACCCGCTTCATCATGACCCTGAGCGAGGCCGTTGCCCTGGTGCTTGAATCGGTCTGGCTGGCCAAGGGCGGTGAAGTCATGGTCACCAAGATGCCGGTGGCGCGCATAGAAGACATGGCCCATGTCATGCGTGACCGTCTGGGTGGGAGAAAGGATATCGAAATCACTGAAATCGGCGCCCAGCCGGGAGAAAAAATGTATGAAGAGCTCATGAACGATGAGGAAGTGCGCAGGACCTGGGAATATGGCAATTTCTTCGTCATACTTTCCGCCTTCGCTGATGCAAGGGCCGGGAAATATGCCCACCTGCACGATCAGCCGCGTCCGGACAGGCCCTACAATTCGGCGCATGAGGCTGTCTTGAGCCGCGAGCAGCTGGAGGCATATCTGGTGGGGCGGCAGGTGATATGAAAGATCTTTTCGCAAAATGGCATGGAAAGGCGATTTCACGTGGATGATGCAACGGTCGAGAATGCTCTGACGGATATCGAGGGCAGGTACCCTCCGGAGCTGAGCAAACTCCTGGAGGACAACCGCAAGCGTATCATCTGGCAGGTTCAGGAGGTGGTCAGGCTCGTCAAACCCGGCGGGCGGGTGCTGGATCTTGGTTCCGGGGTGGTGCCTTTCATGCCTGTCCTCGCCAGCCTGGGTTATGAGGTCATCATGGCAGATGACTATGGAGATGCATATTACGGCGACAAGAAACTCTCCGGCATGCTCGATTTTTTCCAGTCCATCGGTGTTCGCATAGTGCGTCGCGACATTTTCGAGAAGGATTTCGCGGATGAATTCGAACGACTGGACATGGTGACCACCCATGATTCCATGGAGCATTGGCACAATTCTCCCAAGCGCCTGTTTCATGATCTGTGGAAAAGACTGAATGATGACGGTCTTTTGTGGATCGGTGTTCCCAACAACGCCAATCTGCGCAAGCGCCTGACCCTGCTGCTGGGCCGGGCCAAATGGAGCCAGATGGCCGACTGGTATGAACAGCCGGTGTTCAGGGGGCATGTGCGCGAGCCGGATGTGGATGATCTGCGCTACATTGCGCGCGACCTGGGAGCAGGCAGGGCTGAAATTGCGGGGCGCAACTGGATAGGATACCGCCACCCCAGCGCGCTGGTCAGGAAATTGACGCCGGCGTTGGATGGCCTGCTGCAATTGCGTCCTTCCCTGTGCAGCGATATTTATCTCTATGCATGGAAATGATTTCCCTTGTTCAAGCGTCTTTTAGCAGTGGGAGCGACATTGTCGATGCGGGGGCTGGCGGCTGGCGGCTCCATACTGCTCAGCCTGCTGGTCGGGCGCATGTTCGGAGCCGGGGGGCTGGGCATGTTTGCCGTCTTTGTCACCCTTCTGGGGGCTTTGGGCATTCTCTCCAACCAGGGGCTCACCCCGGTATTGGTGCGCACCATTGCGCTCGAGCATGCTGAAGGAGTGCGCGCGGCGCGCATGATGTGGGCCGCCATGAAGTCCCTGGGGGGTGTTCCGCTGCTGGCAGGGGCGGGCGGGGCGGCGCTGCTCGTCTCCGGGCTGCTTGGCCGGGCATCCTTGTCCAGCGCCGCGGCCTTTTTCATGGCCTTGCCCCTGTTGACGGCCCTGTCCCTGATGTCGGGCTACCTGCGCGGGCAGGGGCGCACATGGGCAGCTCCCTTTTTCGAACTCTCCGGCATTTCACTGATCGCAGCCCTTGTGTTGAGCGTGGTGTGGTGGGCGGGCTGGTCCCTGGAGCAGGACATGGCGCCCTGGTTCCTGTTGTGCGCCATGCTGCTGGCTGCCCTGGTCGCGGGCGGCATTTTGTGGCGCGATATGCAGGGCGCCCCCTTGTCCGCCGTCATGAAGGGGCGGAAGGCCCGCCTTGAGCCGGGGAGCGGACATTTCCTGATGATCGCGCTGGCGGGCTTCCTGGTTCAGGCCGGCTCCTTTCTGCTGGCCGCGCCCTTCCTGGCGGATAAGACGCTTGGCATCATGCGCGCAGTGGAGCGTCTGGCGCTGCTCGTCAGCTTTGCCATTCCGACGATAGAAACGGTGATAGCGCCGGATGTCGTGCGTCATGCGAAACGGCGGGAAAGGGCTGCCCTGCGGCGGCTGATCCTCTGGGCCATCGGGGTGGCCGGGGCCATCGGCGCGGTTCCCTTTCTCCTGCTGATGCTGTTCCCCGCAAAATTCCTCGGCCTGGCCGGGCCGGAATTTGTGCCGGCGGCGGGATACCTGCGCGTCATGGCGTTCACCCACCTGCTGCTGCTCTTGCTCGGGCCGTTCATAACCCTTATGAACATGGGAGGCAAGGAACGCACCGCCATGTGGATCAACCTGGCGGCGCTGGCGGCGGCCGTGATTCTGTTTCCGGCCCTGAGTTTCCTGTTTGGAGCATCCGGGTTCATAGCCGCCTATGTTATCGTCACGGCTGGGAGGGCATTGGTTATTTTTGGTCAGAGTGGTTTTATAAATCGCTCTTGGTGAGGTTAAAAAGAGAAATATTCATGAAAATAGATAAATTTTATATGATTTTAATTTCTGCTCTAACATTTTTTTTGACTTTTATTATGGTTATTGTATTATTTAATTTGAATGTAAATTTATGGTTTTCAATGTCAGCGCTGTTGTATTTATTTGTATTAATTTATTCAATAAAAAACGGAATACATGCTATTCATTACTATGCAATTTTTTTTATTTATGGAATCCTTTTTCCATACTTGATTCAAGCAGGCGTTGGGATTAGGTATCTTCAACACAGCGGTAGGGTTAATGATGTTGATTTGTATGATTTTTTAAATATGCTATTAAATGCTTTGGGTATATTTATTGGGAGCTTATTTTTTTTGAATACGAGAAGATCAACACTATATAAAAATATAGAAAGTAATGTATTTTATGATAACTATCATGGATATACACTTCGTATTATGGAAGTATTATTACTGTGTTTTGTAATAATTGGAGGAGTATCTTACTATTTAGGGCCTAATTTTCTTTTATCTACGAGGATCAGTAGGGTGTTGTATGGTGAGGTCTCGTCATATATTATGTTTGTCGTGACTATAGTTAAGTTTATTCCTTACGTTGCGTTGATATATTTTATTTATGTGTCGAAAAAAACTAACTATCTATCAGCAAAAGCTATGGTAATATCATTCGTTATATTATCTGTTTGCATATCAAATCCAATTAATACGCAGAGATTCGTTTCCATGACAGCTATGACGATGTTAATATTTGCATGGTTATCGTACAAAGGGAGGGCTCGGAATATTCCAAGTGTCCTCAATCTTATTCCTTATGTTATCGTTTTTATTCTTCCTCTGACTTCCATAATGAGAGAGGGAATTGGTAAATTATCTATTGAAAAATTTATAGATATGTTTTCTGGTTTGGAATTTTCAAGCATGCAGCTAATGATTTCTTCTGATAAATTAACAACTATATATGATGGAAGATATTTGATTAGTGCTTTGCTGATAATTGTTCCACGTACTTTAATACACTGGAAAGCCGATTCCTTGGGAATTGCGCTCGCAGAACAGAGTGATTTTGTTTTTCCCAATGTCGGGGTACCTTCATTCATGGCTGCGTATATGGATTTTGGAATGTTTGGAGTTTTCGTATTTGGCCTCATTACAGGGTATGTTTTATCATGGGCGACGATTCCTGAAAGGATGAATTTCAGAAAAAGAGCGCATTTCTACAAACTAGTGATTTTCTCTTTGGTTCCTATATTTGCAAGGGGAGACTTTTCAACATTCATGATTGCTTTCTACGCCGTGGCAATTTCTTATGAATTGATACGTCCTTTTACTCGCATTGTCTGGGGCGGAGAAAGAATGCGGAGTGCAGCTTGAATGATGCACATAGCCAACATCATAGAAGAGGGACGGCTTGGCGGGCCGCAGGTCCGGATGGTGCGGGTGGCGGCGGCCTTGGCGGACAAGGGGTGCAAGACCACCATCATCATGCCGCGTCGTGATTCGGAAGGCTTTCGTGATGCCTGCCGGCGGGCTGATGTGGATTTTGTCGTCTTGCCGATATCGCGCATCACCAGGGAATGGCGCATGGCTCTGCGGTATCTTGCCTTGTTCCCTCATGAAATCTGGCGTCTGGTGCGCGTGCTGCGCGCGGGCGGTTTCGACCTGGTGCATGTCAGCGGCGGTTCCTGGCAATACAAGGGGGTCATTGCCGCGCGTCTGGCCGGCCTGCCCGTGGTCTGGCATCTCAATGATACGCGGATGCCCGGTTTCATCCGCCGTCTCTTCAATCTGCTGGCGCCCCTGGCTTCCGGCTATGTTTTTGCGTCTCACAGATCGCATGAGTATTATGGCGCCGGCCTTGACCGGAAGCCATGGGCCATTGTGCCCGCCACCGTGGATGTCGACAGTTTCGATCCATCCCGAACCGGCTCTGCTGAAGATGAACTGCTCCGCCGGTTTGCCTCTGTCCCTGTCGTGGGCACGGTTGCCAATATCAACCCGATCAAGGGGCTGGAGACCCTCATCAGGGCTGCCGCCATCCTGCACGACAGGCGCATCCCTTTCAGGCTGGTGATCGTGGGGCCCGCTTTTGCCAGTCAGAGAGCCTATCATGCTGGTCTGCTGGACCTGGCGCGGCGGCTCGATGTCGCGGATACCATCGTTTGGGCCGGTGGACGGAAGGATGTGCGCCCCTTGTTGTCCAGGTTCGATGTCTATGTCTGCTCTTCGCTGGCAGAATCATCCCCGGTTTCCGTCTGGGAGGCCATGGCCATGGCCCGTCCCATCGTTTCCACCGATGTTGGTGATGTGGCCCGTCATGTCGTGGATGGCGAAAGCGGCTTCATCGTGCCCGTGGGCGACCATGAAGCCATGGCTGATCGCATTCTGCGCCTTCTGGAGGATGGAGAACAGGCCAGGGGATTCGGCCAGCGGGCGCGCCATGTCGCCGTGGAGAATTTCACCCCGGAGATCATTGCTTCGAAAACCCTTGATTTCTACCGCCGCGTGCTGCATCCCAAAAAGGGTTGAAGTTTTTTTGTTGAACTCCTGCGTTTCCTTGTCTTTCGGAAAAGAAAAATGAAGTTGGCGCATTTGCGGAAAGTCTGGAGATACACCGGGCTTTATGGCCCGGCGCGCACCTATTGCAAGATCGCCGGACGGACGCGGAAATTGCCCGTGCCCATCATTGGCCGCCACGATCCCCGGGATATCGCCCTCATCGGCTGTGGACAATTCGGGGTTTCCACCATTGGCTATTTTCTGACGCGAAAATATGGGCGCAGAATCAAGCTCGTGCATGATGTGGATGAATTCGCGGCCCAAAGCGCCTTGCGGATGCTTGGCGCGCGGGAAGCTGTTTCTTCTCCCGCCCGGATACTCGAAGACCAGGATATCCGTTATGTCTACATAGCTTCCAATCATGCCTCGCACACGGATTATGCCGTGGCGGCTCTGGAGGCTGGCAAGACTGTCTATGTCGAAAAGCCGGTGGCCGTCACCCGCCGGCAGCTTGCCCGCCTGCTGGCCGCTGAAAGGAAGAGGCCGGGCAGGCTCTTCGCAGGATACAATCGGCCTCATTCGGCGGCGGTCAGAAAGCTGCGCGAATTGTCGGGAGACAATTTGCAAGGAGCGCTTTCCCTGAACTGTTTCGTGTCGGGGCATGTCATCGGGCCTGATCACTGGTATCGCGATCCGCAGGAAGGCACCAGGATTTGCGGCAATGCCGGGCACTGGATCGATTTGTTCGTCCATGTGCTTTCCTGGCGGGGGATCCCGGACAACTTTCGCATCCAGCTTCTGCAGGGAGATCCGCGGGAGCCGGATGACAATTTCGCTCTTTCCATAGCGACGGACAGGGGCGATATCTTCACCCTGATGCTGACTGCGCGCAGTGAACCTTTTGAAGGAATAAACGAAACCATCAACTTCCAGCAGGACGATGTGATCTGCAAGATCGACGATTTTCGCCGGATGGCGGTCTGGAAGGGCGCAAGCCTGTTCCGCAAGCGGTTCTGGCCAAAGGATCCCGGTCACAGGGCTGCGGTTTTTCAGCCTTTCAGGAAAAATGATGAGCGTGACTGGAAAGAAGTTGCCGTTTCGACAGTCCTGATGCTACGCATCGTTGACATGGTGCGTGGACTGGAGCCGCTGGCGGAGCTCGATTTGTCTCTGGAGTTGAAGGAATTGGCGGGCGCGATGTGATATGAAACAGATTTTGCAAAGCCTCAAGGATGGCGAAACGGAAGTGGCCGATGTGCCGGCGCCGAAGGGGCGGGCCGGGCATCTGCTCATCGGCACGACGCGCACTCTGGTCTCCGCCGGGACGGAGCGCATGCTGGTGGATTTCGGCCATGCCGGACTGATCGGCAAGGCCCGCCAGCAACCCGACAAGGTGCGCATGGTGCTCGACAAGATGAAGACCGATGGCGTCATGCCCACCCTGGAGGCTGTTCGCGGCAAGCTCGATCAGCCATTGCCCCTTGGCTATTGCAATGTGGGCCGGGTGCTGCAGGTGGGCGCGGGCGTCTCCGGCTTTGCGCCCGGGAACAGGGTGGCCTCCAATGGCAAGCATGCCGAGGTGGTCTGCGTACCGAGGAATCTGTGCGCGAAAATCCCCGATGACGTTTCCGATGATGAAGCCGCCTTTACCGTCATCGGCGCCATTGCCCTGCAGGGCATCCGCCTGGTGGCTCCACAGCTGGGGGAGAATGTGGTGGTCACCGGCCTTGGGCTGATTGGCCTGATCACGGTTCAGTTGCTCGTCGCGCAAGGATGCAATGTCCTGGGGCTGGATTTCGACCCGGAGAAACTGGAACTCGCCGAACGCTTCGGGGCGCGCAGCGTGCACGCCGGCAAGGGCGATGCCGTGGCCGCCGCCCAGGCTTTCTCGAACGGGCAGGGGGTGGATGCGGTCATCATCACGGCCTCCACCAAATCTTCCGAGCCGGTGCATGAAGCCGCTCTCATGTGCCGCAAGCGCGGGCGCATCGTGCTGGTTGGTGTGACGGGACTGAATCTTTCGCGCGCCGATTTCTATGAGAAGGAGCTGACCTTCCAGGTGTCGTGCTCCTATGGCCCGGGCCGTTATGACCCGGAATACGAGGACAAGGGGCACGATTACCCCATCGGCTACGTGCGCTGGACGGAGCAGCGCAATTTCGAGGCCGTGCTGGCCATGATGGCGGCCGGAAAACTGGATGTGAAGCCGCTCATCTCGCATCGTTTCGGGATTGGCGATGCAAGATCCGCTTACGAGATCGTTGGCGGTTCGGAGCCGTCGCTGGGCATTGTGCTGGATTATCCCGGCATGGATGGCGGGGAAAGGCAGGAAGCGCTGCTGACGCGCAGCGTGCCGCTCAATACGAAGATTCCCGCTGCCGGCCGGGCCCCTTCCGTCTCCTTCATCGGCACGGGCAATTATGCCACCGGAGTGCTCATCCCGGCCTTTGCGGCCGCCGGTGCGCGTCTTGCCACGGCCGTCTCCGGCGGCGGGGCAAGCGCGGTGCATGCCGGGCGCAAGTTCGGTTTCGCGCGCGCCGCCAGCGATGCCGCCGCCGTCATGCAAGAGGACGGAACCGATGCCGTGGTCATCACCACCCGCCATGACAGTCACGCGCGCATGGTGCTGGCGGCTCTGGAGGCGGGCAAGCATGTCTTCGTGGAAAAACCGCTGTGCCTGACTCTGGAGGAGCTGGAGGCGATTGAAGCAGCCCATGCGCGAAAGGCAGAAACAGGCGCGGCTCCCTTGCTCATGACTGGCTTCAACCGCCGCTTCTCGCCGCTCATCAGCCGCATGAAGGAACTCCTGGAGGCCGCTCCGGCGCCCAGGGCCTTCGTCATGACGGTCAACGCGGGAGCCATCCCGCCGGAGCACTGGACGCAGGACAGGGAAGTAGGCGGTGGACGCATCGTTGGCGAGGCCTGTCATTTCATTGATCTGTTGCGCCATCTGGCCGGCGCGCCCATTGCCGGCTGGAGCAAGGCGGCCATGGAGGCGCCAGCGGGCGATACGGTCAACCTCAATCTGACTTTCGCCGACGGCTCCATCGGCACGGTGCACTATTTTGCCAATGGCTCCAAGCAGTTTCCCAAGGAGCGGCTGGAAGTCTTCTCGGGCGGGGCCATTTTGCAAATGGACAATTTCCGCCTGCTGCGCGGCTTTGGCTGGCCCGGCTTCAAACGCATGAAACTCGCGCGGCAGGACAAGGGGCAGAAGGCCTGCGCCAGGGCATTCGTCACGGCTCTGGAAAAGGGAGGCGAGGCGCCAATTCCTCTGGAAGAGATCATCGAGGCAAGCCGCGTTTCCATCTTGTTGGAGGAGAATGCATCATGAGCATATCGGGCTGGATGGACAGAACTTTTTATCCGAAATACGAAAACAACTGGGACGACAAGCTCTTCCGTGAGAGGGTAATGGCCTATCTGGATGAGGGTAAAATACTACTTGATCTTGGTGCCGGTGCCGGAATAGTCGAGGAAATGAATTTCAAGGGGAAAGCCAAGGAAGTTCATGGTGTGGACCTTGATCCAAGAGTGAAGGATAATCCCTATCTGGATGAAGGAAAAATATCTGACGCCAGCAAATTGCCATATCAGGAAAATTTTTTTGATCTTGTTGTTTCTGATAATGTCATGGAGCATATAGAATATCCTGATGATGTTTTTGGTGAAATAAAAAGAGTATTAAAAAATGGAGGACATTTTTTATTTAAAACACCAAACAAGTTCCATTACATGCCTTTGATATCGAGAATTACTCCGCATGCGTTTCACAGATTTTACAATAAGCTCAGGGGGCGTATGGGAGAAGATACATTCAAGACACAATACAAGGTGAACAGCAAGGGCGACATAATTTCGTTGGCAAAACGTCACGGATTTGAAGTTGTGAATATACAAATAATTGAAGGAAGACCAGAATATTTGCGAATAAGTCCGATTTTGTATGTCCTGGGTTTGATTTATGAGCGGCTTGTAAATAGCAGTAAAATTTTTGCTCCATTCCGCATCTTGCTTGTTGCGGATTTGCGCAAGCCGGAGGTCAAATGACCATCCTCATCGATATCATCGCCGGGGCACGGCCGAATTTCATGAAGATCGCGCCCATTGTCCATGCCCTTGCACAGCGCAGGCGGGCTGGTTCCAGGTTGCAATGGCGGCTGGTGCATACAGGTCAGCATTATGACCGGCGCATGTCGGGCGACTTCTTCACCCAGCTTGGCATCCCGGAGCCGGATGTCAACCTGGGCGCGGGGTCGGGCACCCAGGCGCGCCAGACGGCGGCCATCATGACAGCCTACGAGGATTTGCTGATGGCGAAACCTTCCCGGATGTGCCTGGTGGTTGGCGATGTCACCTCCACCATGGCCTGCGCCATCACCGCCCAGAAGCTCCAAGTCCCCGTGGCCCATGTGGAAGGGGGATTGCGCTCGCGCGACTGGAGCATGCCGGAGGAAATCAACCGGTTGGCCACCGATGCCATCAGCAACTGGTTCTTCACCACCAGCTCAACGGCCGGAGACAATCTGCGCGCCGAGGGGGTGGAAGATTCGCGCATATTCTTCACCGGCAACACCATGATCGATACCCTGTTGGCCAATATGGACCGTCTGCAGCCGCCGGCATTCGCCTCGGATCTTCCTGCCGGCGACTATCTTGTGTTGACCCTGCACCGCCCGGCCAATGTGGACGACGCGGGAGATTTTGCCCGCATGCTGAGAGCCGTGGGCGAGGGAGCAGATGGAAAAAGAGTTATCTTTCCGGTGCATCCAAGAACCCGAAAAAGCTGTGAATTGATCGATGATTTTCCATCCAATATCCACATGGTGGAGCCTCAGCCCTACCTGGAGTTCATCTGGCTGGTGAAGCATTCGCTGGGTGTCATCACGGATTCGGGCGGCATCACGGAAGAAGCCACGGTGCTGGGCATCCCCTGCATGACCCTGCGCGACAATACCGAACGGCCAGAGACGGTGGAAATTGGCACCAACGAACTGTTGGGCACCGATCCGGCCGCCTTGCGACCCGCCTTGGAGAGGCTCTTGGCCGGGCAGTGGAAGAAGGGCGCCATTCCGGAAAAATGGGATGGGAAGACTGGTGCGCGAATCGCCGCCATTCTTGAAGATATGCTGGATTGAGGGCATCATGGCGGATATGCGCAGGTTGGCGCTCTATGCCCACACCATCAGGCACATGAAGCCGCGCCAGATTGCCGGGCGCGTCGGAATGCGCATCATCCGTCCGAGCCCGGATATTTCTGCCGCTCCTGCCGTGCGCGAACTCCATGCGGGAGCCTGGCGGGAACCGGCCAGATTGGCGCCTTCCATGACCGGGCCTGTCCGGTTCCGGTTTCTCAATGAGATCCGCGATCTAGATGAAATCGGCTGGGATGATCCACAAACACCTCTGCTGTGGCGCTACAATCTGCATTATTTCGACGATCTTGTGGCGCAGAACGCCAAATCGCGCACATTCTGGCATGTTCCTCTGATCCTCCGCTGGATTGCGCAGAATCCGCCGGGCCAGGGAACGGGGTGGGATCCCTATCCCACCTCCTTGCGCATCGTCAACTGGATCATGTGGGCGCTGGAGGGCAATGAGCTGCCCGCCGAGGCCATTCACAGTCTGGCCGTGCAAACCCGCTGGCTGATGCGCCGGTTGGAGTGGCATCTGCTGGGCAATCATCTTTTTGCCAATGCCAAGGCGCTGGTTTTTGCCGGGCTTTTTTTTGCCGGAGACGAGGCGGAGCGTTGGCTGCAAAAGGGGCTTTCCATTTTCGCCAGGGAGATCCCCGAGCAGATTCTGCCCGATGGCGGGCATTTCGAACTCAGCCCCATGTATCACGCCATCATTCTCAAGGACATGTTCGACCTGATCAATATTCTGAACTGTGTCCCGGCCGGGCAGCGCAATGTGATGGCTCCCTTGCGCGCGGCTGCTGAATCGCGCCTTCCCGGGATGCTGGGCTGGCTGTCCGTCATGACACATCCAGACGGTGAAATCGCCTTTTTCAACGATGCGGCCTTTGGTATCGCGCCAAGGCCCGAAGAAATTCATGCCTATGGAAAGCGACTTGGCATTGCGGCTGATCTGAAAGGTGATGTGCAAGGGATCATCCATTTGCGGGACAGTGGTTATATCCGCATCAATTCAGGGCCCGTCTGTCTGTTCCTGGATGTGGGCAGGGTAGGGCCGGACTATATTCCCGGCCATGCTCATGCCGATACGCTGTCTTTCGAACTGTCCTTTTCTGGTCAGCGGGTGATTGTCAATTCCGGTATTTCGCAATATGGCGATGGGCCACGGCGGCTTTATCAACGCTCAACAGCAGCCCATAATACGGTTGAGATTGATGACGAGAATTCCAGTGAAGTATGGGACAGCTTTCGCGTTGCCCGTCGCGCCCGCCCCGTTGACCTTTCCATTGTGGAAACGGGGGACGAAGTGCTGGTCAGCTGTGCCCATGATGGTTACCAGAGGCTGGTGGGACAGGTGACGCATCGTCGTTTGTGGCGATTTGCCGGACGTTCTCTGGAGATTGTTGATCGTATTGAGGGAGAAACGAGGAAAGCTGTTGTGAGATTTCATTTTCATCCCACGGTAAGGCCGGTTCTGAAAGAGAAGGCCGGAAGGTTGGAAATGCCAGGCGGCGAAAAAATGGAATGGCGTATCGAAGGGGGGGATTGCGCACTCATGAAAAGCGAATATTATCCGGAATTCGGCATATCCGTTTCCACCCATTGTTTAGTGATTGCGCCCGTCTCTTCTCATTCCCGTTTCATGCTGTCCTGGTAGATTCATGCATATTCTCTTTTTCACTGATAATTTCCCCCCCGAGGTCAATGCTCCGGCCACCCGCACCTTTGAGCACTGCCGCGAATGGGTGAAGGAGGGGCACAAGGTGACAGTCATTACCTGCGCGCCCAATTTCCCAACTGGCAAAATCTATGAAGGTTATCGCAACCGGCTGTGGCAAAGGGAAGACATGGAAGGCATTCAAGTCATTCGGGTATGGAGTTATATTGCTCCCAATGAAGGGTTTGCAAAACGCAGCATTGATTTCATCAGCTATATGATGACCGCCAGTCTGGCTGCGCCTTTTGTGCGCCGTGTTGATCTGATCATTGGCACAAGCCCACAGTTTTTTACTGTTTGCGCCGCTTGGCTGGCAAGTTTTTATAGACGCATCCCCTTTGTTTTCGAACTGCGCGATTTATGGCCGGAGTCGATTAAGGCAGTGGGGGCCTTGGAAGATAGCGTCATTATTCGCATGTTGGAATACATCGAAATGTTTCTCTATCGCCGGGCAGCGCGCATTGTTTCAGTCACCAAATCTTTCAGGCGCACATTGGCTGCGAGGGGTATCGATGAAAACAAGATTGAGGTGATTACCAACGGCGTTGATCTTGGGCGCTTCTCTCCGAGGCCCAGGGACAAGGAGTTGCAGGACAAGCTGGGGCTTGAAGACAAATTCGTGGCTGGCTATATCGGCACTCATGGCATGGCTCATGCCTTGGAAACTTTGCTGGAGGCAGCCCATCTTCTTCAGGATTCTACCGGCGGCAAAAGGATTCACATATTATTTCTGGGAGATGGGGCGCGCAAGCAGGTGTTGATCGAGAAAGCACGAGCCATGAAGCTTGAAAATGTCACCTTTCTCGACACTGTCCCGAAGGAAGAGGTGGTGCGCTACTGGTCCTTGCTCGATGTCTCCATAATACATCTGAAAAAAAGCAATTTATTCAAAACGGTCATTCCTTCAAAACTTTTTGAATGCATGGGTATGGGAATTCCAGTGTTGCACGGCGTGCAGGGTGAATCTGCTGAAATCGTGAAAAAAGAGCAGGCGGGCTTGACCTTTGAGCCAGAAAATGCAGGTGAACTTGCTGACAAATTATGTCAGTTGCGTGATTCTCCATTTGTGTTGGAGCAGATGACAAAGGCCAGTCTGGCAGCGGCAAAGCATTACAGCCGCGAGGAGCTGGCAAGAAAGATGCTGTCCATTTTGTTGCAGCAGGCAGCCAAATAAGGAATATGTCACATGGATGACTGGGTTCCACTGCGAAGCGCAGCGTCCCGTGCCTATGCCACATAGGCACGGGACGTTGCGCTTCGCTCTGGAATTCACTCCTGGACTTTGATAGGAGACAATCGAAGGAGAATTAGGCTATCTTTTTCATTGGGAGTTTGGACTGGATTTCCTCCAAAGGATATTTGCAAACTGGAAAACAAGAAATAATAAAAATTACTAGTTAAAAGAATAAATTAAGTTGATATAAATTAGTTTATGTAAATATTGAACTTGAAATGTTAACATGATACATAATTATAACATAACCATAATTTATAATTATATTATTATATAATGATATAAGCTTTAAATATAAAATAGGAGGTCAAAATGGAAAAGCGTGATATAATATTAAAAATAATAAAAAATCCAATAATATATTTTAAGAAAGAATTTTTTTCAGTATGGATTTTAAGTGTATTTATAAACATATTAATGCTTACTGGATCAATATTTATGCTACAGATATACGGAAGGGTAATACCATCTCATAGTATAGAGACGTTATTTTCACTTATATTTGCAGTAGCAATATCATTTATATTGCTTGGAGTTCTAGATTTTATTAGAGGAAAAATTTTAAGCAGAACTTCATTGCAATTCATATTGAAATTACGCCGTAGTTTGTATGATATCATTACATGGCAGGCATTGATATCCGGCGCGGGAAATGCAATGCAGCCCATGCGAGATTTCAAGCTCATTTCTGATTTCATGAGTGGTCCTGCCTTGGCGGCTTTCTTTGATGCGCCTATGATGATAATATATCTTGCCGTTATTTATATTCTTCATAAGGATTTGTTCGTTCTGGGTTTCTTCTCGGCTCTTATTCTATTCGGTTTTGCCATCCTCAATCATTTGTACAGCATCAAAGCCCAGTCCAGAATGCAAGAGAAGATGGCATCCGCTCAAGAATCCTTGGGGTCTATCTTGCGAAATATGGAGGCGCTCAAGGCCATGGGCATGCGCCAGCGCATGCTTGGGCGCTGGCAAAGGTTTCATGACGGGGGAGTATGGTGGGAAACCCGGGCACGGGAAAAAATAGCAAGCATAACATCCATCACAAAAGCACTGCGCATGTTTTTGCAGTCCGCCATGCTGGCCTTGGGAGCTTGGCTCGTGTTGCGTGGAGAATTGAATGCCGGGAGCATGATTGTCGCATCCATTCTGTTGGGCAGGGCATTGCAGCCGGTAGAGCAGTCCATCATGCTATGGAAGGGATTTCAGCAATACAGAATGGCAAAGAAAAGGCTCGCGGCCTTTTTGTCTTCCAGGCTGGCCCATATCGGCGCTCAACCCGTCACCACCCCGGAAGAGCGAGTCGAAGGTCGCCTCGAGGTGCGTGAATTATATGTCGCACCACCGGGACAACGCGAACCATGGTTGCAGAATATCAATTTTGAAGTTCCAGCTGGGAAGATGCTGTTGATTGCAGGCCCAAATGGAGCCGGTAAAAGCCTTCTGGCCCGCGCGGTAGCCGGGATATGGCCAGCCATGAAGGGAGGTGTTTTCCTTGACGGAGCAAGCGCGGATATATGGCCAGAAGAAGCATGGGGAAAAAACCTTGGCTATCTGCCTCAGGATTCACAATTATTGGAAGGTTCCGTCGCGGAGAACATTGCAAGATTCCAGATAGCCCCTGATGAAGACGGGATCCTCCAGGCCGCCAGACAGGCCAACGTCCATGATGCCATCAAGGCGACGGGAGGATATGACAAGCAAATCGGCCCGGATGGCAAACGCCTGGCTGCCGGAATGAAGCAAAGAATCGCGTTGGCGCGGGCCCTTTATGGAGAGCCGAAATTGCTGGTTCTGGATGAACCGGGAGCCAATCTCGATCCAGAGGGTAAGAAGCTGCTGTTCAAGTCCCTGGCCGAGATGAAGCAAAGAGGCCAGACGGTCATTGTCATCAGTCACGATCCCGCGATGCAGGGACTGGCCGATTACCTGCTCGTTCTGACCGAGGGGAAAATCAAGCAATTTGCCGCCAGATCCGGCAAAAAACCAAATGAAAGGAGAGGAGGACTCATATGAATCCAAATGGCAACGATCCTCATCTCCTGACAAGCGGCAAATGGGTCGCCCTGGCCTTGGGCATCATATTGCTGTTTTTTGGCGGGCTGGGAATCTGGTCCGCATGGACTCAGATTTCAGGCGCGGTCATTGCGTTGGGAACGGTCAGTCCGGAAAGCGGAATCAAGACAGTTCAGCATCCCGAAGGGGGCGTAGTGCGGGATATCCTGGTGCATGAGGGAGACAAGGTCCACGCTGGCCAGCCGCTCCTGATTCTTGATGACAGCACTTTGCGGGCCAATTTCTCCAGCATCAATGCCCGCCTCCAGGCAGATATTGCAGAAATGGCGCGTCTGGTGGCCGAACGGGACCATGCCAGGCAGATCGTTTTTCCCGGTCAATTCTTGCATATGGCCAATGATTCGCAAACGGCGCAATTGATGGAGACACAAGAATCACTGTTCCTGGCCCGCCGCAACATGCTTGCCAGCCAGCAGGATGTTCTCAAGCAGAAAATCAGGGCGCTGGAGGAGCGCATGGTTGGTTTGCGGGAAGAGTTGAAAGGCAAGAAAAAGCAGTCGGCGTATATTGCCGAGGAAGTTTCCACGGTGGACGCATTGTTGAAAAAGGGACAGGCTCTGAAACCACGTCTGCTGGCGCTTGAGCGCACAGCCTCCGCGCTGGAAGGCGACAGGGGCAGACTCCTCGGTGAACTGGCGCAAGCGCGCGAGAGCATTGCCGAAATCAGGGAGCAGATCATCGCCCTGAAAAGGGACTTCCTTTCGCGCGTGCTGGCACGTCTTGCCGAATTGCAAAAAGAATCGGCGGTGCTGCGCGAACAGCGCGCCGATATTGCAAAAAAACTCGAGGAATCGGAAATTCGCGCACCAGTGGATGGGCGGGTTCTGGATCTCACTGTACGCACCGTGGGAGGCGTAGTGGCCCCGCGCCAACCCATCATGCGAATCGTGCCGCAAGACGAGCCTTTGATCGTGGATGCGCGAGTCAAGGTTACGGATATCGATGAGGTCAGGCCCAGCGGCGTGGCGCGCGTCATATTTTCGGCATTCAGCAGCCGCACAACGCCTACCTTGCAAGGCCGGGTACAGATGATTTCTCCGGCACCACAAATAGATCCCTTGAAAAAACAGCCATTCTATCAGGTTAAAATCGTCGTTCCATCCAGAGAACTGAAGAAACTGGGGCCGAACAAACATCTGGTGCCGGGCAT
>Ga0256841_1001100_pt1 | contig 24622 bp, 16 predicted proteins | sample 356308metaG_FD_185971 | JGI IMG/M metagenome (GOLD analysis project Ga0256841, IMG submission 185971) | Hydrothermal vent microbial communities from Mid Atlantic Ridge, Atlantic Ocean - 356-308 | ecosystem: Environmental > Aquatic > Marine > Hydrothermal vents | place: Atlantic Ocean: Mid...
GTGGACCCAGAAGGGCTCGAACCTTCGACCCCCTGATTATGAGTCAGGTGCTCTAACCAACTGAGCTATGGGTCCAAAATAGGAGTGCAATATTACCATTTTTTTGACTATTGTACAATTTTTTACCAAAAATAGAATTTGTTTTTTACACTTTTCTTTCCATTAAATGTTTTGCAAACTTCACCAATACTTCTTTTTTACTTTTGGGCAGCGTGAGTGCATGAACATTTTGTATGGCTTTTAAAGAATATGTTTCTATGGCTTCTTCTGTTAATTTAGCAATACCATATTTTTCAAATAATTGAATCACTGCTGTTATTTTTTTTTCTATAGGCTGCTTTATAGCATATAATTGTAATAATCTTAGCCTGTCTTTTGAATTCGTTAATGTCAATAGTTTTAAAAATAAGAAGGTTTTTTTATTTTCAATAATATCCCCCGCTTGCTGTTTTCCAAAATCTTCATTTCCAAACACATCCAAATAGTCATCTTGTAACTGAAAAGCAATGCCAAGGTTTAATCCGTAATTATATATGTTTTCTAAATCTTTTTCACCGGCCATGGCTATCATTGCGCCGAATTTTAAAGATGTAGCCACTAGTACCGCCGTTTTTAACTTAATCATCATAAGGTATTCTTCAACGGTTACGTCTGTTCTGGCTTCAAAATCCATATCATATTGTTGCCCTTCACAAACCTCAAGGGCCGTTCTTAGAAACAATTTGCTCAGTTCTTTAAATTGCTTTTCTTCATACGATTCCAGTAATTGATGTGACATCACCAACATCGCATCTCCTGATAAAACTCCTGTATTTATATTCCATTTTTCATGCACCGTTTTTTGCCCTCTCCTTATTGGTGCCGCATCCATAATATCATCGTGAATTAATGAAAAATTATGAAATACCTCAATTGCCAATGCTGCATCAAGCGCTTCTGCAACAGTACCTCCAAACAAATCGCAACTCATTAAGGTCAGTACCGGGCGCAAACGTTTGCCCCCTAAATTTAATATATAAGTAATCGGTTCGTACAAATTTTTGGGCTCTTTGGGCTGCATTTGTTTGGCAAGATGTTCTAAAAACAATGCTTTGTAAATCTCTATGTTCAAATCGTTTCTTTTTTTGGCAAAAATAAGCTATTAAAATTTCTTTTTTGAATTAATGAATTATGAAATGAAGTTTTGATATTCCATAGTGATGCCATACAAGATAAAAAAGCCTTCCATTGAGTACAAAAACAACATTTTTGGTAAAATCCAAAAAGTTTAAATTAAGGTAAATGTTAAATATTTAATAAACCTAGGAAACTTTTTGGGTTTATAAAGTTTCCTGTGTATCTTCGCACCTTCAAAATGAAAGAAAAAATTTTACATACGGCAAACGAGTTATTCTTAAACTACGGATTTAAGAGTATAACTATGGATGAGATTGCAAGGCACCTAAGCATTTCAAAAAAAACAATATACACTTTTTACAAAACAAAAACCGAATTGGTCGAGGCATGTGTATATGCCATGTTTGACCAAATAAGTTCTGGAATAGACACTATTTGTGCGTTGAAGAAAAACCCTATTGAAGAGTTATTTGACATTAAAGAATTTGTGGTTGAAAACTTAAAAGGCGAAAAATCATCCCCTCAATATCAATTAAAAAAATACTATCCTTCACTATTTTACACTTTACAGAAAAAACAATTTGACCTGATGCAAGATTGTGTTCTTGAAAATCTTGAAAGGGGTATTGAAACCGGTTATTTTAGAAAGGAAATAAACATTGATTTTATTTCTAGAATTTATTTTGTAGGTGTTATTTCGGTTAAGGATATTGAATTATTTCCTATGGCTGAAAAAAATATGAAAACTTTGATGAACCACTATTTGAACTATCACATCAGGGCAGTTGCTACTGCAAAAGGTGTTAAAAAATTAGAAGCGCTATTAGCTAAAGAAAATTAAGTATGCAAACAATATTAGGAGCGGGGGGAGCTATTGGTACCGAATTGGCCAAAGCCTTAAAAAAATATACAACCAAGATAAAATTGGTAAGCAGAAATCCTAAAAAGGTTCATGATACCGATTTGCTTTTGGCTACAGACCTGACCAAAAAGGAGACGGTATTCGAAGCGGTAAAAGGCTCTTCAATTGTCTACATAACAATTGGATTTCCATATAAATTAAGCGTTTGGAAAGAAAACTGGCCGGCATTTATTTCAAATGTAACCGAGGCCTGCATACAACATCAATGTAAATTGGTATTTTTTGACAATATATATATGTATGATAAAAACCATCTCGCGTATATGACAGAAGAAACTCCTATACACCCTTCAAGCAACAAAGGAAAAATACGGGCTGAAGTGGTAAAAATAATCATGGATGAGGTTTCTAACAACAAATTGACAGCGCTCATTGCGCGTTCAGCAGATTTTTACGGGCCTTCTATTAAAAAAACGTGTCTTTTGACAGAAACTGTATTTCGTCCGTTAAGTATAGGAAAAAAAGCCAATTGGCTAAGTTCAGTCAATTTTAAACACTCTTTTACTTTTACGCCTGATGCTGCCGAAGCAACAGCCCTTTTAGGAAATACTGATGCCGCCTACAACCAAATATGGCACCTGCCTACAGCTAAAAACCCACCTACAGGTAAAGAGTGGATTGAAATGATTGCCCAAGAAATGGATGTAAAACCCGGCTATCAAGTAGCTCCTAAACTCTTAGTGAAAATAATGGGACTTTTTATGCCAATTATGAAGGAAACGGTTGAAATGATGTATCAATATGACCGCGATTATGTTTTTGACAGCAGTAAGTTCGAAACTTATTTTAACTACGAACCAACGCCCTACAAAAAAGGAATAAAAACAATTATTGAAAAAGATTATCACTTAAAAACCAAAAAGAAATGAGAAACCGATTAATCATATTATTACTTAGTTTCTTTTTTTTAACAACTACCTATTCTCAAGAAAAACAATTGAGTTTTACGTTAGAAGAAGCCATTCAATACGCGTTAGAAAATAATAGAGCCATTAAAAACGCCGAGCGTGATGTTGAAGCTGCCAAAAAAAGAAAATGGGAAACTACTACCATGGGCTTACCCCAAGTTAGTGCAAAAGTAGATTATCAAAACTGGCTAAAACAACAAGTCTCTCTCGTTCCTGCAGAGTTCTTTGGCGGAAATGCAGGTGAATTTGCAGAAATTGCCTTCGGTACCAAACAAAATATAAATGCCACCGCAACATTGAACCAACTACTCTTTGATGGTTCTTACTTAGTGGGCCTTCAATCTGCCAAAGTATTTCTAGAAATTTCTAAAAATGCCAAAGAAAAAACAGATTTGGAAATTAGAAAAACCGTTATCAATGCATATGGCAATGTGTTGTTGGCTGAAGAAAGTGTTACCATTACTAAAAACAACAAGTCAGTTTTAGAAAAAAACCTAAATGAAACCCAAAAAATCTATGAAAACGGGCTGACAGAAGAAGAAAATGTAGAACAGCTTCAAATAACATTATTGCAACTAGACACTAATTTAAAGAATGCTATCAGGTTAAGGGATATTGCTTATAAGATGTTAAATATCACGTTGGGTATTGACTTAAACGAAACCATTATCTTAAAAAGCAACCTCGAAACATTGGCAGAACAATACATTACATTGAATTTATTAGACGCCAATGAAACTGTTGAAAACACCATAGATTACAAAATTGCCTTGAATGACAAACGCTCAAAAGAATTACTGCTAAAACTAGAAAAAAGCAAGGCGCTTCCCCAACTCAATGCCTTTGTCAATGCTGGCTATACCGGTAATGGCAATTCGTTCGATTTTTTAAAAAAAGAACAGCGTTGGTTTGGATTTTCATTAGTGGGCATTAGCCTTAATGTACCCATTTTCAGTTCACTCGGGAGAAGTGCCGCTACACAACGTGCAAAGATAAATCTCGAAAAGGCAAAAACAGATTTGACAGAAACCGAACAACAATTAAAATTTCAAATTGCCTCGGCAAAAAGCAATTATCAGTTTTCTATTGAATCGTATAAAACAGCCAAACAAAATTTAGCTTTAGCAGAACGTATAGAAAAAAAGAACCAATTGAAATTTTCTGAAGGCATTGCTACAAGTTTTGACTTAAGGCAAGCGCAAATACAACTGTATACAGCGCAACAACAATATTTAAAAGCCATGCTCAATGTAATTACCAATAAAACAGCCTTAGAAACTGTTTTAAGTACCATTACCAATAACTAAACGAAAAAATAATCTAGTGATGAAAAAAATATATATAGTCTTACTTTCTTTGATAACCTTATCGTGTGGAGGTGGTAAAAAACAATCAATAGAAACAATAATCTCAGAAGGAAACTTAAAGAAAATACGCGAAAAAAGAGCCGAAATTGTTACAAAAGAACAAGAAATTGTAGCACAATTAAAATTATTAGATGCTAAAATTGCCGAATTAGATACCAGTAAAAAGATTCCGTTGATAACAACTTTTAAAGTTAAAGATACTGTTTTTAATCATTATTTAGAATTGCAAGGCAATGTGCAAACCAAGCAAAATATTGTGATTTATCCTGAGATATCCGGTACATTATTACACGTATATGTTAAAGAAGGCCAACGGGTTGGCAAAGGGCAAATTTTAGCATCAATTGATGACGGGGGATTGAGCCAACAAGTAGCACAATTACAAATTCAAGCTGATTTGGCAAAAACCACCTTTGAACGCCAAGAACGTTTGTGGAAACAAAAAATTGGTAGTGAAATACAATATTTGCAAGCTAAATCTAGCTACGAAGCTCAACAAAAAGCGGTGAACCACTTACAAAAACAATTGGCAAAAACAACGGTCAGGGCTCCTTTTACAGGGGTTATTGACGATGTGATTACCGAACAAGGTACCGTTGTGGCTCCGGGACAATCACAATTAATGCGCATCGTAAACCTCCGTAACATGTATATTGAAACCGACGTGCCTGAAAGTTATATTAGCAATGTAAGTAAAGGGAAAAAAGTAGCAGTTGAATTTCCGGTACTTCATAAAACCATAAACACCTATGTACGCCAAACCGGAAATTTTATAAATCCTGCCAACCGAACTTTTAAAGTAGAAATTGGTATTCCCAATAAAGACCAACATATCAAACCCAATTTGACGGCCAAACTTAAAATAAACGATTATACCAATAAAAATGCACTGCTCATTCCGCAGAGTATCATTTCAGAAAATGCAAAAGGCCAACAATATATCTATATCATTGAGGATAAAAAAGACAATGCAGAGGCCATTGCTAAAAAGATAATTATCAAAACCGGAAAAATGCAAGGTGATGTTATAGAAGTACTTGATAACATTAAAAGCGGCACTGAAATAATTAAAGAAGGTGCCCGTAGTGTTAAAGACGGGCAGACGGTAAAAATTATCAATTAGCCAATAATTTAGAATTGCCATTCTTGTACAAGTAGAATCAATATTCAAAAAGCCTAATTTCATAAAATAAAATTCCTGTTCTACGTCTTAGTACTAAGCAGGTTTTTAGAAATGACAACAAAAGAAAATGACAGCACAACAGAAAAAAATAGATAAAGAATTCAAATTATCCTCTTGGGCCATTCAAAACAAGACTACCATTTATGTAGTCATTGTCCTTATTTTATTTTTGGGTATCTCGGCCTATTTTTCAATGCCTCGAGAAAATTTTCCGGAAGTTAAAGAAACCAAAATATACATCAGCTCTATATTTCCCGGAAATACTGCTGAGGATATAGAAAAACTCATTACAGACCCACTCGAAGATAAGTTAAAAACAGTGAGTAATGTGGTAGAAATTACCTCTACTTCGCAAGAAGATTTTTCGATGGTAATTGTTGAATTTGATGAAAATATTACGGTTGAACAAGCCAAGCAAAAAGTAAAAGACGAAGTAGATACCGAAACCTCAAGTGAAGATTGGCCTACTTTTAACGGCGCCAAAATTGAACCCAATGTATTTGAATTGAGTCTGTCTGAAGAGTTTCCTATTTTAAATATTAATATTTCGGGTGATTATCCTGTTGACAAACTCAAAGAGTTTGCTGAATACTTACAAGACAAAATCGAAGACCTCAAAGAAATTAAAAAAGTAGCTATCCGCGGGGCACAAGATAAAGAAGTTGCTGTTGCTGTTGACATTTTTAAAATGATGGCGGCTCAGGTTAGTTTTGATGATATTATCAATTCGATAAGCAGGGAAAACATAACCATTTCTGCCGGAAATTTAATTGCGAGTGGCCAACGGCGAACGATTAGGGTTATTGGCGAAATTGAGAACCCGGCTCAATTAAATGATTTTGTGGTAAAGGCTGAAAACGGCCACCCTATCTATCTTAAAGATATTGCAAAGGTATCGTTTAAAGACAAAGACAAAACCACTTATGCAAGAGAGTTTGGCGAGCAGGTAGTAATGCTCGACGTAAAAAAACGTGCCGGTAAAAACATGGTGGCCGCTGCCGAAAAGATAGAAGTAATTGTTAAGGATGCGAAAACCAATTACTTTCCGAAGAACCTAAAAGTAACAACAGCAAACGATCAATCTTCAAAAACTATCGGACAGGTAGATGATTTGGTAAACAATATTATTTTTGGTATTATATTGGTAGTTACCGTTTTAATGTTCTTTTTAGGCTTTAAAAATGCCCTCTTTGTCGGTTTTGCTATCCCCATGTCTATGTTTATGTCATTAATGATATTGAACATGCTCGGCTATACCATGAATACCATGATTCTTTTCGGATTGATTATGGGGCTTGGAATGCTAGTAGATAACGGAATTGTAGTGGTAGAAAATGTATACCGGTTAATGGATGAAGAGGGCATGAGTCGGGTTGCCGCAACCAAAAAAGGCATTAGTGAAATTGCATTCCCTATAATTATCTCTACGGCAACAACCATCGCCGCATTTATTCCCTTAGGCTTATGGCCGGGTATCATGGGGCAGTTTATGATTTATTTCCCGATTACCTTATCGGTAGTATTAGGCTCTTCATTATTTGTTGCCATCTTTTTTAATTCGGTATTGGTATCGCAATTTATGACCATTGAAGATAGGGATATGCCTTTAAAAAATGCCATTGTCATTTCTGCAACCATGACAGTTATTGGCATTGCCATTTATCTTTTTGGCGGTGCCTATAAAGCTATAGGCAGTGTAATGGTTTTTTCTGCTATTATGCTTTGGGTATACCGGCTATGGCTTCGAAAAATGGCAAACTATTTTCAAGCTCATATTTTAACGAAGTTAGAAAATTGGTACGAAAGGCAATTAAAAAGTGCTTTGACAGGATGGAGGCCTTATGTATTAAGTTTTAGTGCTGTTATATTATTAATGATAGCTTTTGGAGCTTTTGGATGGTCTGTTGGTTTAAATCGTACCAAAATAGAATTTTTTCCCGATAACAAACCCAATCAGATTATTGTATATATAGAATATCCTGAAGGTACTGATATAGAAAAAACCAATCGTATTACTAAAGAAATTGAAAGTAAAGTATACGCGGTTCTCAATGAAGACACCTATATAGACAACGGTTATAATTTTATGGTAGAAAATGCTGTTGCACAAGTTGGGGAAGGTGCCGGCGACCCTCGTGCCGATGCGGGTTCTGCCTCAAAAATGCCCCATAAAGGAAAAATTACGGCTTCTATGCGCGAATTTAAGTTTAGGCGTGGCAAAGACAGTGAACTTCTGAGGCAAAAAGTACAAAAAGCCTTGGTTGGTATTTATCCGGGAGTCTTAATCTCTGTTGAAAAAGATCAAAATGGCCCTCCGGTTGGCGCACCCATCAATATAGAAATTGAAGGGGAAGACTACGCCCAATTAATAAATACCGCCGAAAAAATGCGCGAATTTATCAATGAAAGAAATATAGCGGGAATTGACGAATTAAAAATAGATGTAAACAAAGACAAACCTTCTATGAAGGTATTGGTTGATAGGGAAAAAGCGGGCGAACTCGGAGTGACCTCAGGGCAAATTGGGCAACAATTGCGCAATGCTATTTTTGGCGCCAAAGCGGGTATCTATAAAGAAAACGGTGAAGATTATGATATCTATGTACGCTTTAACAAAGCGAATCGGTATAATACCAGCGCACTTTTCAACCAAAAGATAACCTTTAGAGACCAAGCCTCAGGAAAAATTAAGAACATTCCTATTTCTACCGTAATAAAACACACCAATAATTCAGGGTTTAGTGCCATCAAACACAAAGATGTAAAAAGGGTAGTAACCGTTTATTCTGCCCTAGCGCCCGGATATACTGATGCCGGAGCTATTGTTAACCAGATTCAGAATGAAATGAAAAATTTTACCGAATTGCCCAAAGGCATAAAAATAGACTATACCGGCCAAATTGAAGAACAAAACAAGCAACAAAATTTTTTAAACGGAGCTTTTTTATCAGGCTTAGGCCTCATTTTTTTAATTCTCATCCTTCAGTTTAACTCTATTTCTAAACCTGCCATTATAATGACAGCCGTTTTTTTGAGCCTTATTGGCGTTTTTGGCGGCTTGGTAATTAGTGGAGCTTCTTTTGTAATTATGATGACCATGATGGGCATCATTGCCTTGGCAGGAATTGTAGTAAATAATGGTGTTGTACTGTTAGATTACGCACAGCTTTTAATAGACCGCAAAAAGATTGAAAAAGGGTTGGGCCACAATGAGTATTTAGAAACCGAAGACTTATTCAATGCTATTGTAAAGGCCGGTAAGGCGCGTTTACGGCCGGTATTATTGACTGCCATTACCACTATTCTCGGCTTAATACCCCTTGCAATAGGATTAAACATTAACTTTTTTACCCTGTTTAGTGACTTTGACGCAAATATTTATCTAGGTGGTGACAATGTTGTCTTTTGGGGGCCATTGGCAAAGACCGTTATATACGGATTGTTTGTAGCTACTTTTTTAACCTTAATTGTAGTGCCCATGTTGTTTTTCTTGATAACCAGATTTAAAATGTGGTTGCGTTCGATTGGCACAAAGAAAACCGCCCATCCTCAAATTAGTGAATCACAAAAATAAATGATAAGTAATTTTTTTATTGTTGGTTAACAATGAACTCGTTTAAACTTTTTCAATTAGCTAAAAAATTGTCCTTTTGCACCCTATTTTTGTCTTTTTTTCCTTCCATAGCCCTGCTATGCAACTCAAAAAAGCCTTCAATAGGATAAAAAACTCCTAATTTTCGCTTCAATCCAAAAAGTTTAAACGAGTTCTATAAGTTGTAGGGTTTTGGTTTTAGTTAAAACCAGAATCCTACATTAAAAAACCAAAAATTTTGCCTGGTTTCGGGTGACCAAGTATATTTTATTTCAACGGGGCCTAAGAAAGAGTCGAGGCCGTATCCTAAGGCATACCCAGATTTGGTATTTTGAAATATGGCTCCGTTGTTAAACAAGTCATTATCTACTCTGGCAAAATTTCCTGTAAAGGTGAGGTAATTTTTTTTGAACATTTCATACCGTATAGTCAATGCAGATTTTACGAAGGCATTTTCACCTAATTCGGCGACATCATATCCATAAAAGGGAATAAAATTATTTACAAAATTTTCATTGTTGCCTCCCAATAAATAGTCAAAAACACCATTATCATTAGAGCCTATGGTAACGCCTGCCTGTGAAATATAATGGAATGTTAATTTATCAAAGAAGGTATATGCATATCCTAGGGTGCCATACAATTGAGAGAATGGCGTAAAATCATTAGTAAAATCAGAAGACACCAAATAGGTCTTATAGTTTACGTCTAAAAAAAAGCCTTTTTTGGTAAAATATTGTTTGTCATAGCTGTCAAGCCGCAATTTAGCAAAGGCATCTAAATAACTGCTTTTATCAAAATAATCTTTAATAATCTGGTTATTGACTAGGGTTTCAGAGAAAATTCTTAAATATTTATGCTCTGCCCCTATCCGCAATGCAATGTTTTTATTAAAAGCTGTCTGCAAAAAAAGCTGTGTGCTAAAATCGTTGTAATCAATAGGGGTTTTTCCTACTGTATTTTGTTGGCCATCATCTATAAAAAAACTTTCATTAAAACCGTTATACCTCGTATTGATGCCATAGCTCCAATGAAAACCGTTATCAATAAAATAGTCAATATTATAGCGTATATTATCTCCTAAAATAAAATCTGCCGACAGTGCATCGTTTTTAAAAACAGCGTGTTTAGAAGTAATATTTAACAACACTCCGGTTTTATACAAATCGTCATAATGCACTCCCAATTGCAAAAATGTTGACACTTCGTCTTCTTTAATTTTTAAATGTATTTCTGTGCCTTTATCTCGTTGCACCAATTTATAATGGATACTTTTAAAATTGCCGGTGGCAAATAAGCTATTGATGCCTTCATTAAATTTCTGAAACGTTATATACCCTATTTCATCTATATTCAATTTACTCAAAATATATTCGTTGGTGTAGTTTTTATTTCCATTGATTTTAATACCATTTATGTAAAGCATCTCTTTGGTCAAATGGTTTCTTTTATTTCTTTTTACGGCAGTATGCTGTTGTTTGTTGGCAATTTCTTTTAAGAATTTCAATTGTTTACTAGCTACATCAACTCCTTTGTCGATAATTTCTTTGGTAAAATCAAATGATACGACATTATAATTACTGATATCGGGATGCAAGTATAAATCGGTTTCTTTTCTCCGTACATCAGATTTATCATACATCTGAAAATTGACAATTTGCATTAAAATGCCGGGTGCTGAATTTAAATTATCTTTGTCTTTTAATTTGTCTTGAACATCTACTCCGATGATAAAATCAACACCTTTTTGACGCATGATATCGGTAGGAAAATTATTCACCACACCTCCATCGGTCAAGAGTTTGCCGTCTATTTCAACGGGGTCTAACAGGGTAGGAAAAGAGCCACTTGCCATGATAGCTTCGGGTAAAAACCCTTTTTCTAAGATTTCGGCTTCACCGGTTTCTAAATTGGTGGCGACACAAAAAAACGGAATAGGCAGTTTTGAAAAATCTTCTACTTCGTGTACGTGCTCTGTTAATCTCGATAATTCATTAAACAAATTTTGCCCTTTTGACAGTGCTGAGGGCAATGCTATTGTTCCTTTTTTTAAAGGTAGGGTTATGGCATATTTTTCGGTATTTGCTTTTTGGTAAATCGACTTTGCTTTTCTAGGCAATTTATCTTGCATCAATTCGGTATAATTAAATGAACTTATAATAGAATCTAATTCATTGGCAGAATAGCCCGAAGCATACAAAGCTCCAATGATGGCACCCATACTGGTACCACCAATATAGTCTATCCGAACGCCGGCTTTTTCCAATACTTTTAAGACACCTATGTGTGCAAAGCCTTTAGCGCCTCCCCCACTCAATACCAAGCCTACTTTTATATCGCTTTTTTCTGTTGCCTTTTCTTGCGAAAAAGCAACGTATAAATTAAACAGCAATAGTAATATGAGAACAGTATTCTTTTTCATAGGTTGGTTATTGATTCTTACCATTATGATAATGATTATACACTTTGGTTGCGCGTGAAACCCCAATAATTTTTTCCAATTCTTTATCGGAGGCTTCAGCCACCCTTTTTGCCGATTTAAATGCTTTTAACAACGTTACTACCGTTTGTTTGCCAATACCCGGAATTTGTTCTAATTCTGTTTGAATGGCACTTTTGTTCCGTTTATTTCTATGGAATGTAATAGCAAACCGATGGGCTTCATTACGCAATTGCTGGATGATTTTTAAGGTTTCTGATTTTTTATCTAAATATAAAGGAACGGAATCATTAGGATAATAGATTTCTTCTAAGCGTTTAGCAATGCCAATGATGGCAATTTTTTTGCGTAAGCCCAACACTTCCAAACTCTTTAATGCCGATGATAATTGCCCTTTGCCACCATCAATAACAATCAATTGGGGCAAGTTTTGGCCTTCATCAAGTAGGCGTTTATACCTTCTGTGTACTACTTCTTCCATAGAACCAAAATCATCAGGCCCTACTACGGTTTTAATATTGAATTTGCGATAGTCTTTTTTACTGGGTTTTCCGTTTTTAAAAACCACACAAGCCGCCACCGGGTTGGTACCTTGAATATTTGAGTTGTCAAAGCATTCTATATGGCGGGGCTCTTGTGCCAACCGTAAATCTTTTTGCATCTGTGCCATAATCCGGTTGGTATGCCTATCGGGATCTACTATTTTCATCTGCTTAAAACGCTCTTGCCTATAATAGTTAGCATTGCGTAAAGACAGGTCTACAATGCGCTTTTTATCTCCTAATTTTGGCACTGTCACTTTTACGGTATCGCCTATATTTACAACAAAAGGCACATATATTTCTTTAGACTGCGAATTGAATCGTTGCCTGATTTCAACGATAGCCAACTCTAGCAACTGTTTGTCGCTTTCGTCTAATTTCTTTTTAATTTCGGTGGTATGCGATTGGATAATGGCACCGTTATTGACTTTAAAAAAATTGACATAGGCAAAACTCTCATCAGAAATTATCGAAAATATATCTACGTTTGTGATTGACGGGTTTACTACCGTTGACTTTGCTTGGTAATTTGCCAATAATGCTACTTTTTCTTTGATTTTTTGGGCTTCTTCAAATTCTGTATTGGCGGCAAATTGATGCATCAGGTTCGTAAACTTTTGTAATGAATTTTTAAAATTGCCTTTGATAATATTTCTTATTTCTTTTACGTCTTCTAAATAGTCGGCTTCGGCTTGTAAACTTTCACAAGCCCCTTTACAATTCTTAATATGGTATTCTAAGCAAACTTTGTATTTTTTACGTTGAATATTTTTTTCTGACAAATCATAAGCACAGGTACGCAACGGGTATAATTCTTTAATCAATGATAATAAGGCTTTGGCAGTTCTAACTGAAGTATACGGGCCATAATATTCTGAGCCGTCTTTAATAACCTTTCTGGTTAAAAACACTCTGGGAAAGGATTCTTTTTTGATACATATCCACGGATAGGTCTTATCATCTTTGAGCATTACATTATACCGCGGCTGGTATTTTTTTATCAGATTATTTTCTAATAACAGGGCATCTGTTTCTGTATTGACTACGATGTGCTTTATAGTTGCAATTTTTTTTACCAATACACGAGTTTTACCGTAGTCATGGTTTTTAGTAAAATAAGAACTAACCCTTTTTTTTAAGTTTTTGGCCTTGCCTATGTAGAGGATACCGCCGTTTTTATCAAAATATTGATATACGCCGGGCTGTGTGGGCAAAGTTTGAATTTGTATTTTTAATGCTTGTGTTAACACAAAGCGAAGTTATGAAAATTAACTTTAGGTTAATATTCAAAATCTTCGTTAAAAAAATCTTGTAATGTAATATTTAATGATTCGATAAGGATAACAATAGTGGTTAAGTAAATGTTACGTAGGTTTAAATTCCTACGAATTAATCGCCAACACAAGCCAACGCCTCTTTTATCTTTTTCTCTAATTCAGCAACTGTATTGGCAGGGTATAAGGTTACAATGGCTTCTTTGGTACCGGCATTGTACAATACTACGTGTTTTAACCCTTCTTCTTTTTTAGCAATTGCCAACATGCCCCATTTTTTAAGTTTCTTTTCAGATTTGGCCTGTGTTTTTTTATTGGTTTTATTGTATTTTATAAAAACAATCGGTGCCGTTAAAAACTTGCGGTTCATCTTTTTCATTTTGGCCTTTAATACATTACACTCTTTACAAGTATCTGAATGATACCCGATAGAAATTACTTTTACTGTACGCTTAGCTGTAGCAACAGTTTTTGTTTGTTGCCCTACCCCTACACTTAAAAAAAATGCACTCAAGGCAATAACTATTTTAAACGAAGCCATCATAATGAAATCTTATTTTTTTGTTGGTTTTTGATAGTGTTGTACTACTACGGGCGGTACGATATAATCTGTAGGTTCTTCTTCTTTTTTTGGGAAAGCTTTTTTATTAAATACCAATAACAAGCCCACACCGGTGGTAATAGCCGCATCGGCCACATTGAATACATATTGAAAAAAAGTAAACTGCCGGTCTACAAATAATGAGAAATTTTTACCTCCGATAAACGGCAGCCAATCGGGCCAATTAAAGTTTATTTCGGGTATCCATGAAGGCAATTGGGCATTTTCAACAAAAGGAAAATAAAATAAATCGACTACTTTACCGTGAAAAAGAGAGCTGTATCCACCTCCTTTGGGCAAGAATGTTGCAATTTGGCCTGAGCTATCACTAAACAATACGCCATAAAAAACCGAGTCGAAAATATTGCCCAAAGCCCCCGCAAAAATAAATGCTATGGCGGTTATTAAAATTTTAGAGGCATTGTTTTTTACAGCGGTGTGCAACCAATAGCCTATTGCAATAATGGCTATCAAGCGAAAGAAAGTTAAAAATAGCTTGCCGTTTTTACCACCAAATTCGGTACCCCAAGCCATTCCGTAATTTTCTAAAAAATGAATGCGAAACCAATTCAAGCCCAAAACATTAAACTCATCACCCAACGTAAAATGGGTTTTCATATAAATTTTACTAAACTGGTCTATTATCAATATGATAACAATAATGAGAATGGCTTTCTTCATGTTACTTTCTCCTTTTTTTAAAGTTCAACAAAAATAATAATATTATTGGGTTTTAGTTGGCCTTAGGGTAATATTTGCATGTATTGCCCGAACGTGCAATTTGTGTATAGGTTTTCCGTAAACTCCTTTTAACGAAGTATTTGTTTGCAAGAATTTTTTAGCCTTTATAAATGATGTTATTTTTCCATGATTAGTAGTGATATCTATAGTGCTATTACTGACTGTGGTATTGATATTTCCCGAAAAAAGTTCAATAGCCACTGACCCCTGAAGGTTTAGAATATCTAAGGTACCGCTGTTTAACCTCAGATTTACTATTCCTGTGAATCCCTCGGCAACAAAATCACCGTTGTTGTAATAAATGGCAACTTCGGCATTATCGGGAATCGTAATTTTATAGGTAGGAAAAAGAGGCTGTTCACTACAAAATTTATCAACTTTTTCCGGTATTTGTAATGCTAATTTATTGGAGTTAATATAAATATACTCGTTACTTTCTTTTAAGGTGAGGCCGATAGGGTTTTCGATATAGCTCGTCATGGTAACCGCCACTTTTTGAACAGTTGTATGTTCTAGTACAATCTTATCTACATCGCCCAACACTACCTGAATCTTTTGCCTTTTATAGGCAACTTCTTTTGAGACTGTTTTTTGAGCCGGCACTTGTAGTGTCAGCAATGCTACTGCTATGTACAGAACTATTTTCAAAATTAAAACCGGTGAAACAAAAAAGCCTCCGAATAGGAAGCCTTTTGTTTTTATTGCTGCATTTTTTTTGCTTCTATGCTCAGGGTAGCATGGGGTACTAACCGTAGCCTTTCTTTTTGAATGAGCTTGCCCGTTACCCTACAAATTCCATAATTTTTATTCTCAATGCGCAACAGGGCATTGTTTAAATCTCTTATAAATTTTTCTTGGCGGATGGCTAGTTTCACATTGGCCTCTTTAGACATGGTTTCTGAGCCTTCTTCAAAAGCCTTAAATGTTGGTGAGGTATCATCGGTACCATTATTGCTGTCATTTTTATAAGCACTGCGTATCAATGCCAAGTCTTCTTCGGCCTTTTTTATTTTTTCTAAAATAATTTCTTTAAACTCTTTTAATTCTTCATCTGAATATTTTGTTCTATTTTCTGTCATAAACTAAATTTTTTCTATTAATAATTGGGTATTTACTTCGTCAAAAGCAATTTCTATACCATTTTTTACCTCTTCATCTAACACTAATTCGTCTGTTAGGGTTTCGTTTTTAATATATTTTTCATTGTCAAGAACTGCAGCGTCTACAACTCCGTCTTTCTTTATTTTTAACCGTATTTTATCGGTTACGTCTAAGCCTGATTCTTTCCGTAAATTTTGAATTCTATTGATGAGCTCTCTGGCAATTCCTTCTTTGCGCAAATTATCTGATATAGTAACGTCTAATGCTACTGTTAAATTGCCTTGGTTTGCAACTAGCCAACCTTCAATATCTTGCGAAGATATTTCTACTTCATCAAGTGTCAATGTACTCATTTTACCATTAATTTCAAATGATAATTCTCCTTCTTTTTCAATTTTATTTATCTCATCTTGAGACAATTTTTGTATTTCAGTCGCAACGAGTTTCATATCTTTACCAAATTTGGGGCCTAATACTTTAAAATTTGGTTTGATATTTTTTACTAATATCCCTGAGGCATCATCAATTAGTTCTATTTCTTTTACATTTACTTCGGCTTTTATCAAATTGGCGATGGCATCGATATCTTCTCTATCTTGTACATCCAATACCGGAATCATAATCCGTTGTAAGGGTTGCCGCACTTTTATCATTTCCTTTTTCCGTAACGACAATACCATTGAAGATATTGCCTGTGCTTTTTGCATTTTCCGTTCTAGCGAAGCATCGATTAGTGTTTCTTCATATTGAGGAAAGGTTGCCAAATGTACAGATTCTAGGTTTTCTTTACCGGATACCGTATTCAAATCTCTATACAATTGATCCATAAAAAACGGCGCTATCGGCGCGCTTAATTTAGCTACCGTTAGCATACAAGTATACAATGTTTGATAGGCTGAAATTTTATCTTGTTCGTATTCGCCTTTCCAAAAACGTCTTCTGCTCAGCCGTACAAACCAGTTGCTTACATTTTCGGTTACAAAATTTTGAATGGCTCGAGCTACTTTTGTGGGCTCATAATCGTCATAATACGCCGTTACATTTTTAATCAATGTATTGAGTTCTGACAAAATCCAACGGTCTATTTCGGGCCTTTTGGCAATGGCTATTTCGGGTTCTGCATAGGTAAAGTTATCAATATTGGCATACAGTGTAAAAAAGGAATAGGTATTGTACAGAGTACCAAAAAATTTACGCCTTACTTCGGCAATGCCTTCTTTGTCGAATTTGAGATTGTCCCAAGGGTTGGCATTTGCTATCATGTACCAACGCGTGGCATCGGCACCATAGGTTGACATTGTTTGAAACGGATCTGCCGCATTGCCTAAACGCTTCGACATCTTTTTGCCATCTTTGTCTAATACCAATCCGTTAGACACCACATTTTTATAAGCAACAGAATCAAAAACCAAGGTACCTATTACGTGTTGGGTATAAAACCACCCTCTTGTTTGGTCAACGCCTTCGGCAATAAAATTAGCCGGAAAGAATTTATTTTTATCTATAAGTTCTTTATTTTCAAACGGGTAATGCCATTGTGCATAGGGCATAGAACCTGAATCAAACCATACATCGATTAAATCTGATTCTCGTTTCATGGGTTTTCCTAAAGGGGAAACCAAGGTAATTTTATCTACTACATTTTTATGTAGGTCTATTTTATCGTAATTGGCTTCACTCATATTGCCTATTTCAAAATCAGCAAAAATATCAGTATCCATAAAGCCTTTTTTGATGGCTTTGTTTATTTTTTCTTTGAGTTCTTCTACTGAACCGATAATCATTTCTTCGGTACCGTCTTCTGTTCGCCATATAGGCAACGGAATTCCCCAAAAGCGCGAGCGCGACAGGTTCCAATCATTGGCATTTTTTAACCAATTGCCAAAACGTCCGGTACCTGTTGATTTGGGTTTCCAATTAATGGTTTGGTTGAGTTCAAACATCCGATCGCGCTTCTCGGTTACTTTGATAAACCACGAATCTAAAGGATAATACAATATGGGCTTATCGGTACGCCAACAGTTGGGGTAGCTATGCTTGTATTTTTCTACCTTAAAGGCTTTGTTTTCTTCTTTTAGTTTGATTGCCAATGCTATGTCTACTGAACGTTCGGGGGCTTCACCTTCATCATAGTATTCATTTTTTACATATTTACCGGCAAATTCTTTCATTTCAGGCCGAAATTTGCCTTGTAAATCTACTAAGGGAACAGGGTTTTCGTTTTCATCTAAGACTAGCATAGGTGGCACTTCGGGACTTGCTTGTTTGGCTACCAATGCATCGTCTGCCCCAAAAGTGGGTGCTGTATGTACGATACCGGTACCGTCTTCGGTGGTTACAAAATCTCCTGAAATTACTCGAAAGGCATTTTCGGGATGTTGATAGGGCAATGCATAAGGCAATAATTGTTCGTATTTGATTCCGACAAGGTCTTTGCCTTTGCATTCGTCAAGTATTAGGTATGGTATTTTCTTATCTCCTTCTACGTACGTCTTTAAATCGCTCTCTGATTCAACTTCATAAAATTTACCTGAAAATTGATAGTCAACCAATTTCTTGGCTAAGACTACTTTTATAGGTTTAAATGTATATTGGTTATAGGTAGCTACCAATACATAATCAATCTTATTTCCAACGGTCAAAGCTGTATTACTGGGTAAGGTCCACGGAGTGGTTGTCCATGCTAAAAAGAAAATATCACCATCTCTCTTTTGAAAACTTTCAGGCATTGTTTCCTTTGTTGCTAAAAACTGTGCTACTACGGTAGTATCGGTAACGTCTTGGTAGGTACCGGGTTGGTTTAATTCGTGTGAACTCAAACCTGTACCGGCTTTAGGCGAATAGGGCTGAATGGTATAGCCTTTATACAACAGGCCTTTGTTATAAATTTGTTTTAACAACCACCAAACAGTTTCTATATATTTAGATTTGTAGGTGATATACGGGTTTTTCATGTCTACCCAATGCCCCATTTTGCGTGTCAATTCTTCCCATACATCGGTATAACGCATCACTGCTTTTTTACAGGCTTCGTTATATTGTTCTACTGATATTTTTTTACCGATATCTTCTTTGGTGATACCGAGTTCTTTTTCTACCCCCAGTTCAATGGGCAACCCGTGAGTATCCCAACCGGCTTTACGTTTTACTTGATAGCCCTGTAAGGTTTTATACCGGCAAAAAATATCTTTTATGGCGCGAGACATTACGTGATGGATACCGGGTAACCCATTTGCTGATGGCGGTCCTTCATAAAACACGAATGGTTTATTTTCATCACGGGTAGTAATACTTTTTTGAAAAATATTATTCTCTTCCCAAAAAGCTAATATTTCATCGGCTGCTTTGGTAAGGTCTAAGCCCTTATATTCTCTAAACTTGGCACTCATTTTCTATAAAATACTTTCGATTTGCGAAATTACATATTTTATGCCATTCTGATAATGAATTTTTATAAAAAAGAAGGGAGCTAGGTTTAGGTTCAAAAAAGAGGTTTAAAAAATAAGTAACTATTTAGGCACTCACATTTCGTCTATGAAATGGAGCCCCTGAGTGGTTACAAAAATAGTATACAATTTTAAACTCATACTACAAACCCACCTTCTTGCAAAACTTTAGGATTAATTGGCGGCTAAACACTATAAACTCTTCTCAGGGCGACGGGTTTCAAATTTTTATTTATAAGTTAGTAGAATCATCTTTTAGCTTTTTTGGAGTAACCCCTTCCGTCTACGCCTGTGGCGTGACCGCCTTCCCTTTAGAAGGGGATGAGTTGAAATCTGTCAATAATTTAACATTACATGCTGTTTAAAAATCCTATTACAACGCCCTTCTCCCAAAGCTTTGGAATGAACTCTAATCAGCAAAAAATTGCACCGGATAAAATTTCTCCTCATTCTTCGACGGAATGACAGCATTTTATATTGGAAAAATACAACTATTTCGCTGTTATTGCGGTTGAGGATGCTCTTGGTTTAACATAGGTTCTACTGTTCTGTTTGAATAGATACCCCTCTTGAAGTGAGTTACTCTTTTTTAATGACAACAAATTCTGTACGTTTGTTCATAGCGTGTTCTTTTTCGGTACATTTTACGCCATTTGAACATTTATTAACCAATTGTGTTTCGCCATATCCTTTGCCGGTAATTCTCCTAAAATCTACTCCGTGTGCGATTAGGTATTCAACGGTGGCTTCTGCCCTTTTTTGCGAGAGGTTTAAATTGTATAAATCGCCTGCCCTCGAATCTGTATGAGAACCGAATTCAATTTCCATTTTAGGATATTTTTTCATTAGCCTAATTACTTTTTCCAATGCATTTTTAGACCTCTTTTTTATATCGGCTTTATTTAACTCAAAACTAATACTTGGTACGTTTAGTATTTCTTTTCCGTTTCTAACCACAAATTCTTTTTCTTCAATAATAATAGTTTCTTTATTTTTGAAGCCGTTGACATGTGAAGTGTTCAGTTTGACAGCGGTTGTAAAATAATCTTTTTTACTTACTTCGAGTGTGTATTCAATTCCACAATCAAGGCTAAAATAAAAAGTGCCTTCGGCTTTGGTTTCAATTTTTCTCAGTTGGTTTCCGTCTTCGTCAATTAGGGCTACAAAGGCATTCATTACTGCCAATCCGGTAACTTTATCTTTTACTACGCCTGTAACTATTTGGTCGCAAATAGGAATAGTAGTTTTTTGCACGAATGAATAGATATCATCGTCTCCTGTTCCGCCTCTTCGGTTTGAGGAGAAATATCCTTTTAATTTTACATTGTCAATGATAAATGAAAAATCATCACCTTTACTATTCATAGGTTTTCCGAGGTTAATGGGTTTTGGCAATGAACCATCAAGTTTTGCCATATAAATATCAAAGCCTCCTGTTCCGCCTTTTCTATTGGAAGAAAAATAGATAATATCTCCGTCTACATAGGGTGTGTATTCTTTTGCCGGGGAATTGATGGTAGGGCCCAAATTGATAGGCTTGCCATAATGCCCTCTATTGACATCTACTACAAAAATATCTTTGTCGCCTAAAGTACCGGGCATATTTGAAACAAAGTATAACTTTTTGCCGTCTTCGCTCAATACTGGATGTCCGGTATCGTAATCATCGCTATTGAAAGGTAAGGAAACAAAATCTCTCCATTCGCCATTTTCGGCTACGGTGGCTTTAAATATCTTAATGTTTGGGGATTTTAATTTTCCGTGTAAATAATTATTTGAGGTAAAATATACTTCTTTTAAATCTGGTGAAAAGGCCACAAAGGCATCGTGGTATTTCGAGTTTACATTGCTGGAAAAGGGTTTTACATTTTTAATTTCGCCGCTCGAGGTAACGTCTCCAATGAATAAATCTAAAAAGGGTTGGTCATTTTGTTTCCATTTTTTACTGGTTAGTCCATGTCCTCTGGTAGAAGAAAATACAATTTTATCTTTTCCCATATAGGTCGTTCCGAAATCGCTATACCTAGTATTTACCCTTAGGTTTTTGATACTATACTCTGCGGCTTTGATTGAATCTGCCCGCTGAATTTGTGCAGTTGAAACTACTGCTTGTAACATTAAAAATATGGTAATTAAGAATTTCATTATTGATATACTTTTATAGCTGTTAATCAAACGCTATACCAAAGGTATTAGTATGTTTTACAAACTGAATATTTACATACTGACAATTACAAATTCTGTCCTGCGGTTTTGTTGGTGTTGTGCTTCGGTACATTGAACATCTTTATTACAATTGTTTACCAATCGGGTTGCTCCAAAACCTCCTTTATTGATAATTCTGTTTGCATGTATTCCTCTTTTTAGGAGATAGCCATATACTCTTTTGGCTCGTCTATCGGCAAACCAATTATTAATTTTATCAGAACCTTGAGCATCTGAATGGGCGCTTAATTCAACAACCATATTGGGATATTTTTTCATCAAATTCACTATTTTTTGCAATTGGGTCTTACCTGCTTTATTCAAATAGGATGAGGCTAAATCAAAATAGACCGGATGAATTGTTACTTCTTCTTTTTCTGAGGCGGGCTTTTTTTCTATTGACTTTATTTCTTTAAGCTTGGTTTCTTCAAATTGTATTTCTTTTGTCTGTACTTTTTTTGTGCTTATTTGTTCAACTTCTTTTCCTTTTGCACCGGTGATAAAATCGATATTTCCCTTGTCTAATAAAATTAATAGTTTTAATCTTTTTCGGGCTTCATCTGTTGTAGTAAACTGTTTTGACTCTGCTGTAAAATCGACTCTTCTGCCTTCTAATATGTAGTCTGTTTTACAATTAATGGCAAAAGAAAAGGTAGCATCTTTTGTTACGGCTTGGGTTTCTATTATATTACCGTTTGTATCACTCAATACCACTTCTGCCTGCGGCAATAGTTCATTGGTTGTTTTATTTCTTACTTCTCCTGTAACTATTTGTGTACATTTTGGCCTTGCCGATGCCTCTGCAACGGCTTCGGTTTGCTCTGTTTGTGCATTTAACGTAATGATGCTTAGAACAAAAAGAATACTGATTAAAAATTTCATTTCTCCATTATTTATTATCCGATACCTAAAAGATATATAAAATAGTTCAATAAATGGCTTCTTTTTTCTTTCATTTCTTTTAGGCTGTTTTATATTTTCATTTGGTATAATAAACGTAGCTTAGAAAATAATAGTATTTAAAACCTCCTAAAAACGCGGCTTTTGCCTTTATAAGGTGATTTATACCAATTTAATAATAACTAATTTAATCAAATTGGTATTATGTGACAGTTCTAAACGATTTTGATAAAATAAAAAACCTTCGAGCTTCTCGAAGGTTTTTATATGGTTATTAGAAAATGTATTTCTAAATTTTTTATGAATTTTACATTTTTATGATGACAAATTCTGAGCGCCTGTTCTTTTCGTGTTGGGCATCTGTACATTCTACGCCTTTTACGCATTGATTTATCAATTGGGTTGCCCCGTATCCTTTTCCTGTTATTCTTCTAGCATCTATGCCACGGCTAATGATATAATCTACTGTTCTTTTAGCCCTCCTGTCTGACAGCCATAGGTTATAGCCATCTGGCCCTCTTGAATCTGTATGTGAGGCTGCTTCAATAATCATTTTAGGGTATTTTTTCATTAAATCGACCACTTTTTCTAATTCATCTTTTGCTTGTTTGGTTAGATAGGATGAATCGTAATCAAAATAAATCGGGTCTATATTAACGGCATAGATACTCGGCCTTAGCCTAACAATTTCATCGGGGAGCACATCGGGCAAACCTTCGGGTTTGGTATCTACTCCTTCGTCTTGTGTTTGATTATTTATATCAGATGCATTATTATCTGCAACAAAATCAATGTCTCCTTTTCCTAATAATATCTCTATTCTAAGTTCTTTATCTGCTTCGTTAGACGTAGTGAACACCTTTGATTGGGGGGTGTAATCAATTTTTTTACCTATGATTTCATATTCTGTTTCGCAATTAATTTCAAAAGAAAAAGTACCGTCGTCTTTTGTAATGACGGTTTCTAATTTTTTACCTTCACTATCTGTCAATACCACTTCGGCACCGGGTATTAAACTTTCGGTAATTCTATCTCTTACATCGCCGCTTACAATTTGCAGGCATTTGAAATTAACAGGTTCTTCTTCTATAAATGAATAGATATCATCGTCTCCTTTGCCTCCTTCTCTATTGGAAGAAAAATAGCCTTTTCTGGTTTCGTGATTGATAATAAATGACAAATCATCACTGGCACTATTTATCGGTGCATTTAAGTTTATAGGTTTTGAGACGAGGCCTTTTATTCTGGTAGCATATATATCTTGGCCTCCTTTACCGCCACTTCTGTCTGAAGCGAAGTACAGCACATCTCCGTCTACAAAGGGAAACCAATCTTTGGCTGTTGAGTTTATCTCAGGGCCTAAGTTTACCGGATTTCCAAAACCGCTTTGGTTTACTTCTACTTTATAAATGTCTTCTTCTCCTAAAGAACCGGGCATATCGGAAGCAAAATACAATGTTTTTTCGTCTTCGCTCAAGGCTGGATGCCCAACAGAATACTCAACATTGTTAAATGGCATAGGGATGATATTAATCCATTCGCCTTTATTATTAATGGTAGCTTTAAACATGGCAAGGTTTGTCCAGCCTTTATTGTCTATCCCTAATCGTTTATTGTAGTAGTTATCTCTTGTAAAGTATACGGTTTTACCATCTTTTGTAAAAATGGCTTCTGCTTCGTGATATCTTGAATTTACTTCTCCTTTTAATTTTTGTTTGTCTGTAATTTCTCCGTTTTCATTAATAACTCCTTCATATAAATCTAAAAAACGCTGCCCGTTTTGTTTCCAAACATCTTTGATAAGCCTAAATCCTTTTCTGGGTGAAGCAAATACCAATTTATTTTCTTGATAAAAGGCTCCGCCAAAATCAGAATTGGGTGTATTTACTTCTAAGTTTTTAATAGTGTATTTACCGGCTCCAGCTTCTTGCGCATAAAATAAACCTACATTAAATAATAGTAAAAGGGTTAAAATGTATTTTTTCATGTGTTTATTTTTATTGTTTATAAATGGTCACATGTAACCCCTGTCTGTTAGCAGGCAGGTTTGATGATAAAATAACAGATGCTGTAACATCTAATAATTATTTTATTCATGCGGGTTTCATCTGGTTGAGTTTTATTCTTATATAACTGATAAAATCTTAAACTATTGTGTTTAGAAAAATCTTGGTGATTTTAGGTTCTTCTTTGAAAAATCTATATCCCATAATAAAAATATCTCATGGCTGCCACTATTGAAATTCCCTAAATTACTCGTTGTGTAATCATACGCATAGCCTAT
>Ga0256841_1001101_pt1 | contig 24597 bp, 23 predicted proteins | sample 356308metaG_FD_185971 | JGI IMG/M metagenome (GOLD analysis project Ga0256841, IMG submission 185971) | Hydrothermal vent microbial communities from Mid Atlantic Ridge, Atlantic Ocean - 356-308 | ecosystem: Environmental > Aquatic > Marine > Hydrothermal vents | place: Atlantic Ocean: Mid...
GCCTGCGCAGCAGGGCGGCCAGCGCCTTGAGCACCTGATCGCCCGCCTGATGCCCCAGGTGATCGTTGACCGCCTTGAAGTGATCCACGTCGACCACCAGCAAGGACAGCCGCATACCGTAACGCTGTGCCCGGGCGACCTCCTGTTCGAGCGTCCTGTCCAGTGCCGCGCGGTTGAACAACCCGGTCAGGGGGTCTTGCATCGCTTCCTGCATCGCCTGCCGATAGAGCAGTGCGTTGCGGATGGGATAGACGGCGCCGAACAACGTCTCCTCGAACACCGCCAGCTCCTCCTGGGTGAACCGCCGGGCCCGGGAGAAGACCATCTCTCCCAGGTACTCACCCTCCAGGTCCAGCCGATAGCGCGCCTGGTGTCGCGCCGCAGGGCCTTCGAAGACCTCGATACCCATCCGTTCATGCAGGTAGCCGACCCGGTCCACGGGCACCAGCTTGCGAATCTCCGCCGCGAACAGCTCGAGCAGGCATTCCAGATCCAGTGTCACCTGCAGGACGCCGGCCAGATGGTGGCGGATTTGCGGGAGTTCCTTCACCGCGCGCGCGGCGGGCTCTGGGCGGGCCGGCCCCCTCAGGATCCCCGCCGCATCGGCCACAGCCAGTTCTCGAACGTGTTCCATGGCGTCTTCACCCCTTTCTTCGTGCGTGGTAGCGCGTGGCTATCAGAACTCATGCGAGATTCATGCCAGTTGTGCTTGTATGCCCGCAGGGGCATGGTTCCCGCCCCGAGCCACCCAAACACCCGGTTCGATCCCGTGCCGGCACGCCCCGATCTCGGGTGGCTCACGCGGCGCGCCAAGTCGTTGACACCCGGCCCGAGCATGCCGCTCGATGGATGGTCAAATCCTCGACGCTTCGGTGGGATCGCTCAAGAATCGGCCCGACGAGCCGATGATTGAGGCGATGAAGCCGGTCTTTCCCACAGTCAGCTCGTTCAACGCACGGCGGCCGCCCCCCGCCGCCGGCCGGACCGACCCGCCCGCCGCGCCCGAAGCCCTGCGCCCGGGGGCCGAGCTGCGGGTCCGGGTGCTGCGGGTCATGGACCGTGCGGCGGTGTTGTTGCAGATCGGCCGCGAGGTCTTTGCGGCCCGCACCGAACTCCCCCTGCGCCCAGGCACCGAGTTGAGCATGCGGGTGATCTCGACGACGCCGGATATCGTGCTCCAGCCTCGACCGACCCGGCGGCATGACGCACAGACAGCAGCGGTGCGGGAACGCCTGGCCGGCGTGATGCCCATCCAGCGGCCGTTGGCTTTCACGCTGGCGGCGATGCTGCGCGCCTTCCAGGGGCCGGGTACAAGACCGGCCACAACGGGCCCGCTGACGGGGTTGCTCGAGCTGATCCTGGAGGTCCGGCGCGTCGGCGACCCGCAGGCCCTGCGCCTGGCCTTGGCCCGATGGGGGGGGGCGGGCGCGGCCGACGTGCCTGGCGCGGCCCTGCAACTCGAAACCGCCGAGGAGGTTCTCGCACGTCAGATCCGCCCCGAAACCACGACCCCGGCTTCACCCCCGCCGTCCCGAACCGCGCTGCAACCGGCGGCCTTGTCCCTGTCGCATCCACCCGCCTCTCCGTCGGAGGATGGGGAGGCGGGCATGCTCCAGTTGGTGAAGGCCGCCCGGGCCCGCCTGACCCTGCATCGGGTGGCCTCCGAACGGCTCGGCGCCGCGGGCGAACCCCAGTGGTTGTTCGAACTGCCCGTGCTGCGACCCGGTGGCATCGACACCGTGGCCGTCTGGATGCGTCGGGATGCGCGGTCCGCGGGCCGGGGCGGCGGCGCCGAACCGGCGTCCTGGCGGATCGACCTCGTGATCCCGGTCGGCGAACAAACCCGCCTGCACGCCCGCTTGGTGCTGGAGGGGAACTGGCGGCTCAAGGTTACGCTGTGGTGCCCGGATCGTGTACTGCATCGACGCGCTTCGGAGCGGATCGCCCGCTTGCGCGAGGGGTTGGAGACCGCGGGCCTGGAGGTGACGCACCTGGCGTGCCGGGCCGGGTGTCCCCCCGCCCTGCCCCGGGTGGAGACCCTCCTGCCGCGGCTGTTGGAGGCCCGGGCATGAGCAAAGCCCGCCGCACGCCCTCCACACCTCCGACGGACAAGATCGCCGTGGCGCTGCGCTACGACGGGCGGGGCGATGCCGCGCCCGTGATCGTGGCCAAAGGACGGTGCACCGTGGCCGAAGCCATCGAGCGATGCGCCATGGACCACGACGTGCCGTTGCATGCCGATCCCACCCTGGCCCAGGTGCTGGAGCACGTTCCCCTGGGCGAGGAGATCCCCGAGACCCTGTACGTGGCCGTGGCCGAGGTGCTGGCGTTCGCCTACTTCCTGCGCGGCCGCGAACCCTGAATCGCGGTTTCGGTCTCAGGCATATTCATCCACGTGCCGCCGATCGCCGGAGTCCGGATCATTGCCTCGGGGCCGGGAACCCCGGCCACGTTCGCGCACCGGTGGGCGGCGCCGTGGGGATTTCCGTTCGCCGTTTCTGCGCACCGGCGCGGGACCCTGTACCGGAGGGACCTCGTTCATCGTACCTCCCTTGGACTGGACCAGTCCGCCATCCGCGCCCGCAGGCGCAGCAAGGCCTGGCCATGGATCTGCGAGACACGGGACTCGCTGACGCCCAGAATCGCCCCGATCTCGCGAAGGTTGAGTTCTTCGTCGTAGTAGAGTGACAGAACCAACCGTTCCCGTTCCGGGAGCGCGTCGATCGCCTCGGCCAGAAGCCCCTGGAAGTCGTCGGCCTCCAGGACTCGGTCCGGGCTATCGGGTTGCCCCCCTCCCCAGGGACCGGCGCCCGCCAGGTCCCCCGTGGCGCGGTCCTCCAGACTCACCACTTGGGAGGCGTTGCTGTCTCGCAGGATGCGCGCGTATTCCTCCGGGGTGATCCCCAAGGCCTCGGCCACCTCCTGGTCCTTGGCCGCCCTCCCCTTCTCGTTTTCGATGCGCCGTATCGCTTCGGCCGCCTCCCGGGCCTTGCGGTGCACGGAGCGTGGTGTCCAATCCAGACGCCGGATTTCGTCCAGGATCGCCCCTCGGATGCGGGTGCCCGCATAGGTCTCGAAACTCGCCCCATGCGAAGGATCGAAATGCCGCGCCGCATCCAACAGCCCGAGCATGCCCGCCTGGATCAGGTCGTCCAGCTCCACGTGATCGGGCAGACGCGCGAGAATGTGGTAGGCGATCCGCTTGACCAGCGGCGCGTGTTCCAGCACCAACCCCTGCAGGTCGGGCCGACCGGGATCGGGCTCCCGATATGGACTCGGGGCATACATGTCCTCACCCGCCGCCGGCAGGCGCCCCCATCGCGGCCAGCCGTTCCACGAAAAACGAGATCTCGCCTCCGGCATGCTCGGGTACCGGCCAGTCCTCCATGGCCCGGGCCAGTCGCAGGAAGGCCTGCGTTGCGCGGCTGTGCGGGTAGGCCGATACCACGGGTTCCTGGCGCTGCACGGCCTTGCGCAGGTCCGGATCGTAGGGCACCGCCCCCAGATAACGCAGCACCACGTCGAGGAACCGCTCGCACACCGCGGCCAGCTTGCGATACAGCGACAGCCCCTCGCCGGAGTTGCGGACCATGTTGCAGACCACATGGAAACGATCGACACCCTGCTCGGTATGCAGCACCTTGATCAACGCGTAGGCGTCGGTGATCGAGGCGGGCTCGTCACAGACCACCACCACCACGTCCTGTGCCGCGCGGGCAAAGCCGAGCACATCGGGCGTGATCCCCGCCGCCGTGTCCACCAGGAGGTACTCCACGGGCGTGGAAAGCGCATCGAAGGCCTGGATCAGTCCGTAGCGCTCGCGCTCGCCCAGCGTGGCCATCTCCAGCAGACCGGAAGAACCGGGAACGATCGCCAACCCCTCGGGCCGATGGATGATCACCTCCTCCAGATCACACTCTCCGTGCATGACGTGCGAGAGGTTGTGCTTCGGATGCAACCCGAGCAGCACATCCACGTTGGCCAGGCCCAGATCGGCGTCCAGGAGCATGGCATCCCGGCCCAGACGGGCCAGGGCCACGCCGAGATTGACCGAGACGTTGGTCTTTCCGACTCCGCCCTTGCCCCCGGTGACCGCCACCACGCGCACCGGCGGCGGGCTGCCTTGGTACGGGGCCCCACCCCGCCTTCGCGCCTCCACGGCCTGTCTAGAAATATCCATTGGCGGCAACCTCTCCTGTGTCTTCGAACGATTCGTGGTGTTCCTCCGGGCCGGCCTCGGCCTCCGCCATGCGGAACCGCTCCAACGCCTCATCCACGAGCTGGACTGGACGGGCCACGTGGATGTCCTCGGGAATCCGCCGCCCATCGCACACGTAGGCCAGCGGCAGCCGTTGGGCGATCAGTTGCTCGAGCGCCGCTCCGATGCCCACGGCCTCGTCGACCTTGGTCAGGACGCAGCCGGCCAGCGGCGCGCTTCGATAGGCATGGCAGGCCTCGCGCAGGGCCCCCGGCTGCAGATTGGCGGGCAACACCAGATACGTCTTCAGCATGGGGACCGCCTGGAACATCGCCATCTGACGCGCGATGAGCAGATCCCGAGGCGCGAAACCCGGGCTGTCGACGAGGATCAGTCTCCGATCGGCGCATTCTCGAATGCGCGTGACGAGCGCCTCGGCGCTGCGTGCCGCATGGACCGGAATGCCCACGAGCTCCCCGAAACTGCGCAACTGCGCCAAGGCCCCGGGACGCTGGTCGTCCGTGCTGATCAGCGCCACGTGCCGGCGCCCGTAGCGCAGTGCGAAACGTGCCGCGAGTTTGGCCACCGTCGAGGTCTTGCCCCCGCCGCTCGGCCCCACGAGCGCCACCACACCCCCTTGGCGGATGACGTCGTTGCCGCTGACCGGCACCCGCAGGGCGAGGGTCTTGAGCGCTTCGCGCCAACCCGCATCGGGCGGCGTGCCGGGGGCGGTCCTCGCCGCGAGTTCCCGGGCCCGCAGGGCGCTGACGCCAAAGGCGCGCAACCAGCTCTCGACCCCCTCCCCGCTCGCGCGGCCGGCCCTCGGCGGGGAGCCGCGGTCCTGCAGATCGCGCAACTGCGCCTGCAGGAGTTCCCGGAGCGAGGCCAGTTCCCGCTGCATGGCGGCGAGTTCCTCGGCCTCGGGAGCCACCGGGGTGGCGGGAACCGGCTGGCGTGCCTGCACGGGCCGCCCCGCCCGTCTCCCGCTTGATGGCCGAGACGGGGTGTCCCCCCTCGGTGCCCGGTCGGCGCCGGCCTGCGGGACCGGCTGCGCGGCATTCGCGTCGAAATCCATGGCCGCGATGACTTCCACGCCGCCATCGACCTGGCGACTCGACAGAATCACCGCATCGGGTCCCTGTTCCTCGCGCACCTTGCGGATGGCTTCGCGCATCTGGGAGGCGAAGTAGCGTTTGATCCTCATTTGCCTGTTCTCCGCGCTAATCGGTTATCCGGACCTGGGCGTGCCGGCGCCGTTCATCCACCCACGGTGGCCACCACGCGCACCTGCCGGTCGTCTGGGATCTCGCTGAAGGCCAGCACGTGCAGGCCTGCCAGCGATGGACGCAGCCACTGGGCCAGCCAGTGCCGGATCGACGGCGACACCACGAGTACGGACGGCTTGCCACTCATTTCCCGGCGTTTCACGGTCTCACTCAGACTCTGCAGTAGACGCTGGGCCAGGCCGGGCTCCAACCCCAACCCGCCTTCGGTCCCTTGCGTGCTTTGCTGCAATATCCGTTCCAGTTCCGGATTCAGCGTAATGACTTCCAGTTCACCTTCCATCCCATTGATATTCTGGACAATCGCCCGTGCGAGGCTCGCCCGTACCGCCGCCGTCAACGCGACGGGATCTTGACTACGTCCGGCGGCCTCCACCAGGGTCTCCGCGATGCCGCGGATGTCGCGGATGGGGACGCCCTCGGCCAGCAGGTTCTGCAGCACCCGCACGATGACGCCCAGGGGCAGCGCCTTGGGCACCAGATCCTCCACCAGCTTGGGGGCCTGTTGGGAGAGGCGGTCCATGAGCTGCTGGACCTCCTCGTAGCCCAGCAGCTCATGGGCGTGCTCCTGCAGGAGCTTGCTCAGATGGGTGGCGATCACCGTGGCCGGATCCACCACGGTGTAGCCCAGCGCCTGCGCCTGCTCGCGCTGCGCGGGCTCGATCCACACGGCCTCCAGCCCGAAGGCCGGATCACGTGTCGCGATGCCGGGCAACTCGCCGAACACTTGCCCCGGGTTGATGGCCAATTCCCGATCCGGATGCACCTCTCCGAGCCCCACGGGCACGCCACGCAGGGCAATCCGGTATGCCGTGGGCGCCAATTCCAGGTCGTCGCGGATGTGTACGGGCGGGATGAGAAAGCCCAGCTCCTGGGTCAGCTTGCGGCGCACGCCCTTGATCCGCCCCATGAGCTGGCCGCCCTGTTTCCGGTCCACGAGGGGAATGAGCCGATAGCCCACCTCGAGACTGAGCGTGTCCACCGGCTGAACGTCGTCCCAGCTGAGCTCACGCTGTTCGGGAGACGGCTCCTCCTGGGGCACCGGCGGCATCGCTTCGGGTTCGGCCTCCCGCCGGCTTCGCCGGTGCAGCAGGTAGGCCACGGTCCCGACCGCCGCCGCCAGCGTGAGAAATACCAGATTGGGCATTCCCGGAATCAGCCCCAACAGCCCCAGTACGCCGGCGGTCACGGCGAGCACCCGCGGATTGCCGAACAGCTGGGCCAGCACCTGCCCCGCCATGTCCTGGGCGCTGGAGATCCGCGTTACGATGATGGCCGCAGCCGTGGAGAGCATGAGCGAGGGGATCTGTGCCACCAATCCGTCGCCGATGGTGAGCAGCGTGTAGTTGCGCACGGCCTCCGAGAAGGGCATGCCGTGCTGAACCACGCCCACGGCCAGCCCGCCCAGGACGTTGATGACCAGGATGAGGATGCCCGCCACCGCATCACCGCGTACGAACTTGCTGGCGCCGTCCATGGCCCCATAGAAGTCGGCTTCGCGCTCCACCTCTTCGCGGCGCTGACGTGCCTCGTCCTGGGAGATGAGGCCGGCGTTGAGATCCGCGTCGATGGCCATCTGCTTGCCGGGCATGGCATCCAGGGTGAAGCGGGCGTTGACCTCGGAGACCCGCCCGGCGCCCTTGGTGACCACCACGAAGTTGATGATCACGAAGATGATGAACACCACCAGACCCACGACATAGCTCCCACCCACCACGAATTCGCCGAAGGCCTGGATGACGCGACCGGCGGCGTCGGTGCCCTCGTGCCCGTAGAGCAGGACCACCCGCGTGGAGGCCAGATTCAGCGCCAGCCGCAGGAGGGTGGCCAACAGGAGCACGGAGGGAAAGACCACGAAGTCCAGCGGCCGCAAGGCGTAGATGGTGACCAGCAGAATGATGAGCGACAACGAGATGTTGAACGTGAACAGGAAATCGAGCGCGAAGGGTGGGAGCGGGACCACCATCATCGACAACATGAGGATCAGCAGGACCGGGACACCCAGTCCGCTGCGCATCAACCCTCGTGCCCGCGTCATCACCGCTTCCATGGGTCCTTACTCCAAATCGCGTGGGTGTGGATCGGGCCGCCGCGCCGACTGCAGATCCTCCGGCACGTCGAAATCGCGGGGCGGCTCCGGCTCCGGGGCACCGGACTGGCGTGCCGCCCGGAGCTGATAGAGATAGGCGAGCAGGTGCGCCACGCTCACGTAGAGCGCGGCGGGGATCTCCTGCTCCAGATCCGTGGTGGCGTACAGGGCGCGGGCCAGGGGCGGCGCCTCGATCACGGGCACGCCGTGGCGGCTGGCCACCTCCCGGATCCGCAGGGCCAGGTGGTCCACGCCCTTGGCCACCACGCGGGGGGCATTGGCCCGCAAGGGATCGTAGGCCAGCGCCACGGCATAGTGGGTGGGGTTGGTGACCACCACATCGGCGCCGGGCACGGCGTCCATCATGCGCCTCTGGGCCATTTCCCGCTGCAGGGAGCGGATCCGGGAGCGGACCTCCGGACGGCCCTCGGTCTCCTTGAGCTCGTCCTTGACCTCCTGGCGGGTCATCCGCAGCTGGCGGCCGTGCTGCCAGATCTGGTAAGGCACATCGACCAACGCGATCAAGAGCGTGGCCGCACTCAATACCAGGAATGCCTCACGGACCCGATGGAAGACATGCGCCAACTGGGGCTGCAGCGCCTCGCGCGCCAGCCCACCCAGGTCGGTGCGCAACGCCCACAGCAGGAGGACCGCCACGCCCCCCACCACCAACACCTTGGCCAGCGCCTTGGCCAGCTCCACCACCCCCCGCAGGGAAAACAGCCGGCCGAGCCCCTTGAGCGGATCGAGCCGCTCCAGGCGCGGTCTCAGCGCCTGGGCGCTGAACACCCACCCGCCCAGGGCCAGGGGCGCGAGCACGGCCACCGCGGCCAGCGACACCAGCAGCGGCGCCACCGCCAGCAGGGCGGCGCGCGTGCCGGATTCCATGGCGCGAAAGACGGCCGCGGTGTCCCGAAGCTGCGCCGGCTCCAAGGTCAGCCCGTCCCGCATGAGGCCGGCGAGCAGGGACCCGGCCTCGCCGCCGAAGGCGTAGAAGACCGCCGCCGACGCGAGCAGGATGCTCACCGTGGCCAGTTCGCGCGAGCGGGGTACCTGCCCCTTCTCGCGCGCTTCACGCCGGCGCTTGGGCGTGGCCTTTTCCGTGCGTTCCTGGGCTTGGGGCTGGGATTCGGCCACCGTTCAGCCTCCGCCGAGCAGTTCGCGCGCCAGGTCGGTGCCCGACAGCACCAGTGACCCGAGCCGGGGAAGAAAGTGCGGCAGCGTGGCCAGCATGACCAGGAAGCCCACCATGAGGGTGACCGGAAAACCCACCGCGAAGATATTGAGCTGCGGGGCGGCGCGGGTGACCACGCCGAAGGCGACATTGGTGACCAGGGCCGCGGCCACCACAGGCAAGGCGATCAACACGCCCCCCGCGAACAACTGGCTCCCCCAGGTCGCCACCGCCCAGAACCCGCCGGGGCCGAGCCCCGCCTCCCCCAGCGGCAGGACATCGAAACTGTGCACCAGCAGTCGCACCAGCACCAGATGCCCGTTCAGGGCCAGAAACGCCAGGGTGGCCAGCAGCAGATAGAACTGGCTCAACACCGGCACCTGCACACCGTTCTGCGGATCGACGATGGAGGCGAAACCCAGTCCAATGCTCGCGGCGATCATCTGCCCGCCGACCACCACCGCGGCGAACACCAATTGCAGCGACAACCCGATGGCCACGCCGATCACCAGCTCGCGGGCGACGGCGAGCACGCCGGCCGGCCCCAGGGGATCGGCCACGGGATGCGGTCCCCGCACCGACACCACCAGCACCGTGAAGGCGAGCGCGAGCACCACCCGCAACCGCACCGGCACCGACCGGGCACCGAACACCGGCCCCGCCGCCATGACCGCGCCAATGCGCAGCAGGGGCCAAACGACCCCCTCCAGCCAGTGCATCAGGTCTTGAAGCGTGCCCGCCATCCGTCTCACCCCAGGATGGACGGAATTTCCGTGAACAGCCGCCGGGTGAAGTCCGTGATGAGCTGGAGCATCCACGGCCCGGCGAGGAACAGCACGGCCACCACCACGAGCAGTTTCGGGATGAAGCTGAGCGTCATCTCGTTGATCTGGGTGGCGGCCTGGAACATGCCCACCAGCAGCCCCACCGCCAGGGCCGACAACAGGATCGGCGCGGCCAGCATCACCGTCAGTTGCAGCGCCTGTTCGCCCAGGGTGAGGGCCGTCTCCGGAGTCACGGTCCCCCCCCGATCACATAACTGCCGGCGAGCGTGCCCATCACCAGTGCCCATCCATCCACCAGCACGAACAGCATGAGCTTGAACGGCAGGGAGATGATCATGGGCGAGAGCATCATCATGCCCATGGACATGAGCACGCTGGCCACCACGATGTCGATGACCAGGAACGGCAGAAACATGAGGAACCCCATCTGGAAGGCGGTGGTCAGCTCACTGGTGACGAACGCCGGCAGCAACAGTGAGAACGGCACGTCGTCCGGAGAGTCCAGTGTCCGACCCGCGATGTCCGCGAACATGGCCAGGTCCTGTTCGCGCGTCTGCGGCAGCATGAAGTCCCGCAGGGGTTTCTTGGCCCGATCGAGGGCCTCGGCGCCGTCGATGCGGCCCTCCAGATAGGGTTGGAGGGCGGCTTCGTGGACCCGGTCCAGCACCGGCAGCATGATGAAAAACGAGAGAAACAGGGCCAGCCCGACCAGGATCTGGTTGGATGGCGTCTGCATGGTCCCCAGTGCCTGGCGCAGGATGGCCAGCACCACCACGATGCGCGTGAACGAGGTCATCATCATCACGGCGGCCGGCAGCAGGGTCAGCGCCGTCATGAGGACCAGGATCTGCAGGCTGACGCTGTAGCGTTCCCCTCCGTCCGGGGTGGCGGTCACGGTGAACGCCTCCAGCCCGGGGGCCGCGCCGAGCCGCGCGGCCCACAGCCCGGCGCACAGGCCCAGTCCCGCGATCACGAAGTACCGGCCACGGCGGTTCACGTCGCCCGCCCTCCCCGCAACGCCGCGTTGAGCCGCCCGGCGAAGCCCGACGGTTCCTCGGCCGGAATCTCCACCGGCGGCGCGTCGAACACGTGCAGGGTCTGCACCCGTCCGGGGGCCACGCCGAGCAACAGGTGTTTGCCACCCGCCTCCACGAGCACCAGCCGCTCTCGGCCGCCCAGGTGCAGTCCGGCCCGGATGCGCAGCACGCCCCCCGCGCCGGCCCCAGCCCGGGCCATGCGGCGCAGCAGCCATGCGGCCGCGCCGATCAGCGCCAGGACCACGAACAGGGACGAAAGCATCTGCAGCAGGTAGCCGTCGTGGTCCAGCACCCGCCGGGTCGAGCGCTCCGCGGCCCGGGCCACCGGACCCAGTGCCCACAACAGAGGGAACAGGAGCCGCCGCACGTCCCGCAGATGCCCTGGGCACCGATTCATGCCAGCCTCCGCACCCGCTCACTGGGGCTCACGATGTCGGTGAGCCGGATGCCGAACTTCTCGTTCACCACCACCACCTCTCCGTGGGCCACCAGCGTGCCATTGACCAGCACGTCCATCGGCGCTCCGGCCAGGCGGTCCAACTCCACGATGGAGCCCTGGCCGAGCTGGAGCAGCTGCCGGATGCTGAGCCGCCGCCGGCCCACCTCCATGGACAGATTCACGGGGATGTCGAGGATGAGGTCCAGTCCCGCCTGTTCGGTGGCATCGGAACGGGGCGGGGTCCGCGTCTCCGGCCCGGCCGGCCCATCTTGTTCGGGGGTGTCCGGCGGCGGCTCCTGGGCCGTCGCCTGGGCCGTCTCTTCAGCGCTGTTCATCGCGATTCCTCCTGTCGCTGACGATCGACGTCTGGAACGAATGATCGGGATCGTCGCCATGCCCTTCGGGGCGCAATCCCGCATCCAGATAACGGGGATCCCCGGCCGTGCCGAGAATCTTCACGGCATTCTTGCCCTTGTGCTCACCGAACTCGCCCAGAAACAGGCTGACCCCCTCCACGACCACCGGGATGTGCCGCGGCATCTCGATGGGCAGGATGTGGCCCACCCGAAGCTCCAGAATCTCGCGCAGCGGCAGCTCGGTGCTGGCCAGCCGTGCCGACAACGTCACGTCGGCCTCGTACAGATTGGACTTCAGGCGTCGCCCCCAGCCGCCCGGGTCCTCCTCCTCCGCGGAAGGGGCGCCTGCGCTCAGCGTCTGCAGCAGCGGCTCGACCAGGGTCTCGGTCAATACCAGGTCCAGGGTTCCCCGGACCTCCCCTATGGCGACCTCGATGCGGGTGAGGAATACGTCCTCGGCCGGCGCCGCCAACTGGACGAAGGCCGGGTCCGATTCGCTGCCCACGAACTCGAACCGCAGGGCGGCGACCGGGTTCCAGGCCGACGCCAGGTCGTCGAGCAACGCGCCCAGCAGGCGAAAGGCCACCCGCGCCTCGGCCGGCGTGAAGTCCCGATCGCTCAGATCCCCGGGATCCTCGCCCGGCCCGCCGAAATAGGCGTCGACCACCGTGCACACCAACCGGCCGTCCATGACCACCAGCAGATCGCCCCCCGTGGGTTGCGCCTTGGCCCGGTGCAGCAGCGCCGGCCGGCCGACCCGCTCGAGGTATTCCTCGTACTTGAGGCGGGTGGCCGGCGCACAGTCCGCGGCCGCCTGCCGGTGTATGAAACGGTACAGGGTCTCCGGGAGTCCCTTGGCGAACCGCTGATGGATCATCTCCAGCGCGGGCAAAGGGCCGCGCACGATATGCCCGCCCGCGGCGAAGTCGTAGGGACGCACCTCGCCGGGCAGGGGCTGATCCAGGGCGTCCCCCTCCACGGTCCCCTGCTCGACGCGCTCGAGCAGGGCGTCCAGCTCCTCCTTCGACAGTACCGATTCGTCGCCCATGGCCTTCACTGCATGATGAAACTGGTGAAGAACACATCCTCGATGCGTACGTTGACGCCCAGCTCCTTCAGCGTCTTGCGAACCGCCTCCAGTGTCTGTTTGCGCAGTTGCTCCTTGCCCTGCTCGCTGCGCAGGTCGTCGTATTTCTGACTGCTGAAGAGGAAGACCAGGGCGTTGCGGATGGCGGGGGTGTGCGTGCGCAGCAATTCCTCGGCCTTGGGATCACGCACCAGGAAGTCCATCTTGGCCTGCAGGTAGCCCACCTCGCCGTCGTGCTCCAGCGCGACGGTGATGGGCGGGTCCAGATCCACATAGATGGGAGGCTGGTCGGGGTCGGCGGCCGCCGGCGCATCCAGGGTCCCCGCCTGCAGATGCGCCAGCGTTTCGGCCAGGGACTGCTCGAACACCATTTTGTTGACGAACAGGGTGACCCCGGCATTGGCGGCCACCAGCACCAGACCGACGATCCCGACCATCAGAACCGACTTGGAGCCGGAGCCGGCCGGCGCCGCCTCCTTGGATGCGGTGTTGTCCTCTTTTTCTGCCATGACACGCTCCCGGGTTGGATCTCAACCCAGTTTTAGCAAGCTGCGTGCCATAGAACATTACTTCCTATAGATCAATAACTTGGGTTCGTTCGTGACAAATAACCGGCTCGGCCGCAAGGGGCAAACGCCCGGGGCGCCATGATTTCGACACCCCGGGGCCCACCCAGGTCTGGGAGAAAACGCCTGAAACGCCCCGCAACTCAGACGTAGAGGTCGAGCAGACTGCGCACGATGCGGGTGGGCGGATCGGCCGATTCCAGGTCCATCGCCGCGGTTCCATCCGAAGGGCCTGGACTCCAGGACCGGGCGGTCTCCCGGCCGTCTCTGGCGCCCTGGTCCTGAGCGGAGTGGCGGGCCGAGACCTGTGCGTCGGCGAGACGGATGCCACTGTCCACGAACAGTTCGCGCAATCGTGGCAACGCGGCCTCCAGTGCATCCCGCACCGCCCCGTGCGCGCTGGTGAAATGCACCTTGGCCTCATCCCCCTGGACCGTGATGCGTACCTCCACCGGGCCCAGATCCGGAGGGTTCAGCCGGAATTCGGCGCGACCATGGCCGTGGCCCACATGCCAGAGCACTCGTTCGCCCACCGCCTCGTCCCAGCCGGCCGTGCCGGGCGGCATTCGGATCTCGTCCACCCCCGGCGGATGGGCCGGTTGACCCTGGGCGCTGGTATGCATCACCGTGGTGGTCGATGCGGGCGCGTGCTGCCATGCCGCCACCGCGCGCTGGGTGGTTTGGGAGACGGGGGCCCCCGCCTCCTGCGCTCGTGGTGGCTCCACCGGTGGCCCATCCCCTGCGCGGTGCGCCGACCCACGCGCATGCGCCTCGTCCGCAGGACTCGGCGCGGTGGCGGCGACGGCCTGCCCGGGACCGATGGACCGGGGTGCGTCCCTTCCATCCGGTGGGGCCTCCGCTCGGATCGCCCCTCTTGCGTCACCCCCGCCCTGGGGATGACCGGTGGATGGGGCGGGCTTGCGCGATGCACCGGCGACCCGGGCCGGTCTCGGAACCGTGTGACGGGGATCGGCGGGTGGTTCGGGTCGTTCGGCGTTGCGCCCCGCCTGCCCCTGGGCGAGCGCCGCATCGACCTGCGCCTGCCGGGTCTGCGTCACGTCGGGTTCCACGACGGCGTCGGAGCCCTCGGTCTCCGTTTCCCGCCCCTCCGCGCCCGTCCCGACGGCAACTCCGGCGCTGGCGGGCCCCACCCTGGGGTTCGTCGACGGCGCGGAAGCTCCGTCGACCGGCAATTCCGCCGGCAAAACCTTGCCGGACAGCGTAGCCTGGGTCCGACCCGACCTCGCCTCCGGATGAGCGCTGTCCGCATCCACTGAGATCGGCGGCCGGAGCTCCCCGCCGGCTGCCGCCGCGAGCGCGGCGGCGGCCAAATCCCCGGATCCCCCGTCGTCGCCCGAGCGCGGCCTCGCATCAGACGGGTCCTTGTCCTCGGCCAGCCTGCTCGCGGCCGGCTGCCGTGGAGCGCCGGCTCCGGATTCGGGGGGTGCGGAGTCCGCAGCGGGGGCCGGCGTTCCGGGCACCAGCGGCACGAGACCCGCCGCGCGCGCCGGGCCGGTGTCCGGCAGCCTCCGAAGGACTCCGGAAACTCCGTCCGGTGGCGCGGGATCGCGCACCGTGCCGGCGGGCCAGGGACCGGCCGGCACCGCTCCGGCCCTGGGGATGCCATTGCCATCATCCGCTCGCGGAAACCCGGGCCGATCCGCCCGCACACCGACGGCGACCGGGTCGGCGTTTTCCTCCACAGGCCCCGGCGCCGCCCCGGCCGTCGGAAACGGCGCGTCCGGAGCGGGCGTCCCCGTGGACCGGGCGCGGGACGCCACCCGGGCATTCAGGATGGCACCGAACGGGCCGGTGGTGGCCCCCACGTCCCCGTCGGCCGTGGGTGAGGCTTCCGATTCCGGGGCGTCCTGCAATCCCGGGACGGGATTCGGGGACGGGGCGATACCGGACACTTCCTTCATGGCATTCCTCCAGGCGCTCTGCCCAGAGGAGAAGCAGGTTGCGTGCCAGGGCCGGGTGCGCGACGCCGCGCTCAGGGATCACGTCCCGGACGGGCGCGGCCGAGAAAGGCAGCGTGCTCGTCGGTTTCGGCCTGGGACCGGCGGTCGGCCCGCCGGCGTTCGAGCCGATGTGCGCGCTGAGTCAGCTTGTCGAGCGACTCCCGGCGACGCTGGCTCGCCCGCCATTGCGAGTATGCCTCCCGCTGCGCCGCCCGCGCCGCCTCCACCCGGGCCTCCTGCTCGCGCAGGGCGGTGTCGAGCCGCCCGAGAAACCGAACGTAGTCGGCCGCCGTTGCGGCGGGCATCCCGCGCCCACCCAAATCGGCGAAGCGCGTTCCGTACTCGCGCTGATAGTCCCGGAGTTCGCGCAGACGGCGTTCCTCCTCGGCCAGCGCCGCTTGCAGGCGGCCCAGGTTGCGCAGCAATTCGTCCTCCCGGTGGCGGGCCAGATCGCGGATTCGCGCGAGACGGTGAGTCCGCCTCATGACCGTGTCGCCTCAGGGGGGCCGGGTGGCGGCGCCTCGGGTTTCGGATCGCCGCCCGGCTCTTCGGCGTGCTCCCGGTGCAGGCGCAACAGCGCCTGAATGCTGTCATCCAGGGGCCTGGCTTCGCGCATGTCCTGTTGCAGGAAGGACTCCAGTGCCGGGAAGACCGCCACGGCCCGGTCCAGGCGCGGATCGGCGCCCGGCTGATACGCCCCCACGCTGAGCAGGTCCCGGTTGCGGTTGTACAGGGAGAGCTGGCGTCGGAACCACTGCGCGGCCCGCCGGTGTTCGTCGGAGACGATCTCGTTCATGACGCGGCTGATCGAGGCTTCCAGATCGATGGCCGGATAGTGTCCCGACTCGGCCAGCTCGCGCGACAGGACCACGTGCCCGTCCAGGATCGCGCGGGCGGCGTCGGCCACCGGGTCGGCCGTGTCGTCGCCCTCGGCGAGGACCGTGTAGAAGGCGGTGATCGAGCCGCCCCGATCGCCGGTGCCCGCCCGTTCCACCAGTTGCGGCAGTCGGGCGAAGACCGAGGGCGGATATCCCTTGGTGGCCGGCGGCTCGCCCACGGCCAGGGACACCTCGCGCACCGCCTGTGCATAGCGGGTCAGTGAGTCCATGAGCAGCAGAACCCGCAACCCCCGGTCACGGAAATACTCGGCGACGGCGGTGGCCAGCAGGGCCCCGTGAATGCGCATCAGCGGGGGCTCGTCGGCCGGAGAGGCCACCACCACTGCGTGGCGCCGCCCCTCGTCGCCCAGGATGTTCTCCACGAACTCCTTGACCTCCCGGCCCCGCTCGCCGATCAAGCCCACCACGGCGACATCGGCCTCCGTATATCGAGTCATCATGCCGAGCAGCACGCTCTTGCCCACCCCGCTGCCCGCAAACAGCCCCATGCGCTGGCCGCGCCCCACGGTGAGCAGGGCGTTGATGGCCCTCACCCCCACGTCCAACGGTTCGCGGATCACGGGCCGGAGCATGGGGTTGATGCGTCGCCCCGTGATCCGCATTCGGCGATCCAGATGCAGGGCCGGCCGACCGTCCAGCGGCCTCCCCCGGGCGTCCAGCACCCGTCCCAGCAGTGCCTCGCCCACGCCCACTTCCGCCACCTTGCGGGTGGGAATGACACGCGCACCGGGGGTGAGGCCGTGCGCATCTCCCGCGTGCATGAGAAACACCCGATCCTCCGAGAAGCCCACCACCTCCGCATCCACCGTACGCCCGTCGGCGCCGCGGATCCGGCAGCGCTCCCCCACTGCGGCCTGGCAGCCTACAGCCTCCAGGGTCAGCCCCACCATGCGGACCAGGCGCCCCTCGACCACGGGCGGCGGCAGTGGGGTCAAGCGCTCGCGAACCTTGCGCAACCCCGCCAGCCACCGCTCGGTGCGATCCGGATCCGGGAATCCCTCTTCGCGATCCGATTCAGTCATGGGCGTCCTCGGCCCGTTCCCCGCCCAAGACCTGTGCGGCCACTGCGGCCAGACGACGCTCCAGCGTGGCGTCCACCTGCGAGACCTCGTTGACCACGCGGCATCCGCCCCGCGTCAGGGCGGGATCCTCGACGATCCGCCACAGCCCCTGACCCTCGTCGCCCGTCAGGGTCTCGCGTAGAAGACGCGCGTCCTCCGGATGGAGATGTAGCGAGACGGTCGACTCGGTGTCGGCGAGCACCCCCACGGCCTCGCGAACGGCCGCCACGATCTGCCCGGGATCGGTGCGCAGCTCGCGACGAATGAGCTGTCCGGCCACCGCCATCACCAGATGGGTGAGCTCGTCTTCGATGCGCTGGTCCAACGCCTCCAGGGGCCGGGCCAGGCGCCGCACGATGGCCTCCAGGCGCTCCACCATTGGCCGGACCGCCTCCAAGCCCGCCCTGCGCCCCTCTTCCATGCCGATCGCGAAGGCCTCGTCGTAGGCCTGCTTCTGGATGTGCTCGATCTCCTCGGGCGTGGGCGGGGCGGGTACCGGCTCGGGGGACGGTTCGGGGTGGGCCTGGCGCTGCGCACCGTCCACCGGGGGCACGGTCCACACGCGCACGCCCGTGGCGGGGGAATCGCGGTCAGACGAAGTCATCGCCGGTCCCCAGGACGATCTCGCCGCTTTCGGCCAGCTGCCGTGCCGTGGCCAGGATTTCCTTCTGCGCCTGTTCCACCTCGGAGAGCCTCACGGGGCCCTTGGCCTCGAGGTCGTCACGCAACAGCTCGGCGGCCCGTTTCGACATGTTGCGGAAGAATTTCTGACGCAGCGCCTCGTCGGCGCCCTTCAGGGCGATCACCAGCGTATCGGTGGAAATCTCGCGCAACAGGCGTTGGATGCCGCGGTCGTCCACCTGGAGCAGGTTTTCGAACAGGAACATGGCCTCGTCCAGCGCCTCGCCGAGCTCTGCGTCCAGGGCCTTGATGCGTTCCATCACCTCGGTGCCGACCTCCCCCCCGAGCGCGTTCAGGATCTGCGCGGCCGTGGTCACTCCACCCACCTCGGTGAGACTCAGGTCCCCGCTGCTGCTCACCTGGCGGTCCAGGATCCGCCCCAGCTCCTCGATGGCCGAAGGGGGCACGTTGTCCAGATTGGCGACGCGGACCAGGGCCTCGACTCGGACCGGTTCGGGCAGTTCGGCAAGCACTTGCGCAGCCTGCGCCGCCTCCAGATGGGCCAGGACGATGGCGACGATCTGGGGATGTTCGCCGCGGATCACCTGCGCGATGGCCCGCGGCTCCATCCACCGCAACGTTCCGAGGCCCGCCCGCTCCCGGCCGTTCAGGATCCGGCCGGCCAGCGTGTTGGCGCGCTGCTCGCCCAGCGCCTCCACTAGGATCTTCTTCAGGTATTCCTCGGTCCCCAGACCAAAGGGGGTATGGCCTCGGGCTTCCTGCAGGAAGGCCGAGAGCACTTCCTTGACCTCCTCCTGGGAGACCCGCTGGAGCGAGGCCATGGCCTCGCCCACCACATGGATCTCTTCCGGAGCCAAGTGTTTCAGGATCTCGGCGGCCTGGCGTTCACCCAGGCTGAGCAGCAGCACCGCGGCGCGCCGGCCGCCGTCCAGGCTTTCTTCCATGCCTGCCGTCTCCTCAGGCATGCTCGGCCACCCAGTCTTTGACGATGCGCGCGGCCAGGCGCGGATCTTCGCTCGCCAGGGCCTGGACCTGGGCGAGATCCTGCTCGTAAGGCGGTGGGCCGGTGAGCTGCGCCAGGCTCGCCTGGTCCGAGGACAGGCTCACCCGATCCTCGGCGAGCGCCTGGTCGGGGGCCGGCAGGCCTGCGGCATCGCCCTGGGCACTCTCCGGACCCTCCAGGGCCTGCTGCTTCGTGCCGTCCGGCGATTCCCCCGCGGCCGGCGCCGGCAGCTCGCCCAAGGTGGCCAGCGTGCGCAGTACGGGCCGGAACACCCCGAGCAGCAGGGCGAGCAGCGCCAACGCGCCGGCCCCGATCTTGAGCGCGTCCAGGAACCAGGCCTCCCGCCACACGGGGACGTTGCCCGGCTCGACGGCCTCCTCCGCGCCGCGGAACGAGGCGTTCACCACGTGTACGGTATCGCCGCGCTGGGCATCGAAGCCCACCGCCTCTTTCACCAACCGGGTGAGGTCCTCGAGGGTCGCCTTGTCCAGGGGTTGGCGCACGGGCTTGCCGTCCTCGTCCACACCCACCCGGTCGTCGATGGCCACCGCCACCGAGAGCCGGCGCAGCCGGCCGGCCGGCGTTCGCACATGGCGTATGGTGCGATCGATCTCATAGTTGCGGCGCGCGTCCCGGCTGGTGCTCACCGGGCTGGATGCGGGCGATCCGGGAGCCGCCTGCGGGTCGGTGGTGGCCGCCGGCGGCGGCTGGTTGCTGAGCGCGCCGGGCACACCCACCGGCAACGGCGACCCTTCGGTGCGTTGCTCGGAGACCTCCTCGCTGCGTACGGCGGTGGAGTCGGGATCGTAGCGCTCCTCGGTGGTCTCCACGAGGCTGAAATCGACCTCTGCGACCACCTGGGCCCGGGTCCGCTCCAGCCCCACGATCGGCGCCAGGATCGCTTCCACGCGCCGGCGCAGGGTGTCTTCGAGCCGCCGCTGATAGTCCAACTGCGCCAGGGAAAGCTCCGTACCGTCCCCTGCCCCGTCCTCGGACAACAACCGGCCGGACTGGTCCACGACGGTCACGTCCTTGGATTGCATGTTGGGGACGCTGGAACTGACCAGGTGGACGATGGCCTGGACCTGCCCGCGCTCCAGGCTCCGTCCCCGGTAGAGATGCACCAGCACGGAAGCACTCGGCTTCTCCCGCCGGCGCACGAAGGCCGAGCGCTTGGGAATCGCCAGATGCACCCGGGCCCGCTCCACCGGGGCCAGGGTGGCGATCGTGCGTGCCAGCTCCCCTTCGAGGGCCCGCTGGTAACGCACCGATTCCAGGAACTCGCTGGTGCCGAACCCCTGTTTCCGATCCAGGATCTCGTAGCCCGTCCCGGTGCTTCGGGGCAGACCGGCGGCCGCCAGCTTGAGGCGGATCTCCCGGGAGCGCTCGCTGGGGACGAGCAAGGCACCGGTGGCGTTGTCGATCTGATAGGGGATCCCTTCTTCTTCCAGGATCCGTGAGACCTCCACCATCTCGGTCTGGGAGAGGTTTCCAAAAAGGATGGTATAGGCAGGCTTCTGCGCCCACAGCACGATGGCCAGACCCAGCGCCAGGCTCGCGGCGAAACCCAGCATCAGTCCCACCTGCCTCACCGCCGGCAGCTTGGAGAATCCACGCAGGTGTGTGCTCAGGCGTTCCATCTGCATCAGGGCCATGACCGTCGTCCTCGTTCCGTGGCCGGGCGATCCGCGGCGGCGGCCCGCCTCAGATCTGCATGCTCATGATTTCCTGGTAGGCTGCGAGCAGCTTGTTGCGAACCTGCAACGCGGCCTGGAACGCGATGGTGGACTTCTGCATGGACACCATCACGTCCGTCAGGCTCACCGACGGATCCTGCCGCTCATAGGCCTCCGCGAGCTGCCGGGCCGTCTGCTGGCGGGCATTGACCTCGGCGAGCGCCTGCTCCAACACCGAGGTGAACCCGGATTCCGCCGGACCCCCGGCGGCTCCGGCGCCGCCGGCCGCCTGCGCCGAGAGTGCGCGCATCTGCTGCAACACCGATTCGATGCTGACTTCGGACATGATCGTCTCCTCCGCTTCGTTCGGGACGCGGGCCCGGCCGATCAGGCGGCGTGGGCCCCGTAACGCTCCGGAATCTCGAGGCCCGCTTCGCGCAGCCGTGCCATCTTGTAGCGCAGCGTGCGAGGGCTGATCCCCAGCCGCTCCGCCGCCCGCTGCCGGTTGCCCTGGGTGGCCTGCAGCGCCGCCAGGATGCGTTGATGCTCGTGACGCCGCAGTTCGTCGCCCAGCGCCCCCGCGACCGGCTCGTCGCCCGAGCGTGAGACGGTCGCCGCCGGCTCCTCCCCCAGCGGGTCGCCGAAGTGCAGGTCTTCCGCCTCGATCCGGTCGCCGGCGCAAAAAATGAGCGCACGCTGCATCACGTTCTCCAGCTCGCGCACGTTGCCCGGCCAGCGATACTCCAGCAGCCGCCGACGGGCCGCCTCCGTGAGCACCGGGAGCGCACGCCCCGGCGCAGCGAAACGGCGCAATGCCCGTTCGGCGAGGGGAAGGATGTCGCCGGGGCGACTGGCCAGGGCGGGCATGCGGATGGGAAACACGTTGAGGCGGTAAAACAGGTCCTCGCGGAAACGTCCCTCGCGGACCTCGGCGGCCAGATCCCGGTTGGTGGTGGCCAGCACCCGCACGTCGAGCGAGATGGTACGCTTTGCGCCGAGCCGTTCCACTTCGCGCTCCTGGAGGACCCGGAGCAACTTGGCCTGGAGGCCCAGCTCCATCTCGCCGATCTCGTCCAACAGCAGCGTTCCCCCGGCGGCCTGCTCGAACTTGCCAGGGTGCGACTGGTACGCCCCCGTGAAGGCCCCCTTTTCGTAACCGAACAGGATCGCCTCGAGCATGTTCTCCGGGATCGCGGCGCAGTTCACCGCCACGAACGGGCCCTTGCGCCGCGGTGAATGCTGATGGACGTATCGGGCCAGCACTTCCTTGCCCGTGCCGCTCTCGCCGGTGATCAACACCGTGGCCTCGGTGCGCGCCACACGCGCGGCCAGTTCGGCGATCCTGCGCGTGAGCGGGTCGACCCAGACGAATCCCGAAGGCCCCTCCTGCGCCGGGGGCAGGTGGCGCTCGACCCGCTCCAGCAGGACCGCTTCCTCGAACGGCGTGGGCAGATAGTCCGCCGCCCCGGCACGCATGGCCTCCACCGCCTGCTCCACGCTCGCGTGCGCGGTCATGAGCAGCACCGGGATCTCCGGATACTTCCTGCGCAATACACCCAGCAGCTCGTGGCCGTCCATGGGTGACATGCGCATTTCGGCGAGCACGAGGTCCACCGGCTCGCGGGCCACGATCTCCAGCGCCGCGGCGCCGTCACCGCTGGTGAGAACGCGGTATCCCTGATAGCGCAGCGTCTCACTGAGCGCATCGCGCAATTGCGCATCGTCCTCGACCACCAGTACCACCGCTCCGCTCATGTCCTGCCCTCCTGCCGTCGAGTGTTTTCGCCGCCGATGGAGTCGTTCGACCCGCGCAACGGGACCTCCAGCAGGAACACGGCCCCACCGCCCGGAGCGTCTTCCAGGGCGAGCCGTCCTCCGTGCGCCTGTGCGATGGCGCGAGCGACGGCCAGCCCCAGGCCGATCCCTTCCGGATGTGTGGTGAAGCCGGGTTCGAAGATCTGTGCCCGCAGGGCCTGCGGAACCCCCGCGCCGTCGTGCCGGACGCGGAACGCCACCGTCTCGTCGGGGCCTCCGCGCACCTCCAGCCACACCTGGGTTCGGGCCGCGTGGAGCGCGTTCTCGACCAGCGCGGCGAGCGCGCCGGCCAGCAGCCACCGACCGACGCTCACCTCGAGCCCCAGCAGGGGCGGCGGGCATTCGAACCGCACCCGTTCCTCCAGGGTACCGATGAGCGTCTTCAGATCGTCCAGTACCGCGCTCACGTCCTGCGCGGGGCCCGCCGGGCCGCCCGACTCATGGACACCCGAGAGCGCCTCGGCCAGGGTTTCGATCCGCCGGAGCGAGGACTCCACCCGCTCGATGATCCGTACACGCTCGCCCGAGACGAGGCCGGGCCGGCGTAGATGGGAGAGATACAGTCGCGCCGCGGCAAGGGGGGTGCGAATCCGGTCGGCCAATACGGCGGTCGTTGCCTCGGGGCTGCGCGGGCGCCGCTCCCGGGCCGCGGATTCCTGGAGTCGGTGTCGTTCGGTGACCTCCCGGATGAGGAGCACCCGGCCGGCGTCATCCGACAACGGACGGCCGAGCACTTCCACGATCCGGCCGTCGCGCAGCACGGCCCATTCCCGGGAGCCCCGCTCCGGCAGGAAACTGCGCCGGCTCACCTCTGTCCACGGCGTGCCGCAATGCAGGGGACCCAGCAGATCATCGGCGAGGGTGTTGCGCTCGCGCACGCGCCCGGCGCGGTCGAGCAGCACGACCGCCGCGGGCAAGGAATCCAGGAGTGCCTCGAGCCGCGCCGAGATTCGGCCGGCGTCGCGACGCTCGCGACGCAGTTGGCTCCGCGTACCCGCCAGTTCCGCTTCCGTCCGGCGGAGCTGTTCCTGCAATACGCGCCACGTCGCCCCGAGCTCCGGATACAACGGATCGGATGGGGACGACGGGGTGGAAAGGGTTTGTCGGGGCTCCATGCTTGCTCGGTGTCCAGTCGGTTGACGGCCTCGCAAGCATGGAAGCACGGACCGTGCCATTCGTGCACGACCATGCAAAATCAGTGAGTTAGTGAATCACGACGGAAAAGGTGTCAAACTCCCGACACGGCATCCCCGCGCTGGATGCCGTACTTGCGCATTTTTTCCACCAAGGTGGTCCGCCGCATCCCGAGCAGTTTGGCCGCCTGCGCCACCACCCAGTCGGTCTCGTCCAAGGCCTGGTGGATGAGCCGGACCTCCAGGTCACTCAGATGCTGCTTGAGATCCAGCCCTTCGCGCGGAAGCCTGGCGCTGAGGCGCATTTCCTCCGGCGTGGACGGAGACATCATCCCGGGGGCGGGGATCGGCGGGAGAGCCGCCCCCTGCTCCGGGCCTTGGGGGGACGGCGGCCGGAAGCGGGCGGGAAGATCCTCGGCATCCACCACGCCATAAGGGTGCAGAATGGCCAGCCGTTCGACGAGATTGGCCAGCTCACGGATGTTCCCTGGCCAGGAGTGGCCGGCCAGCGCCTGAACCGCCCTTTGCGTGAGTCGCACCGACCCCTGCCCACTGGCCTCCAGGCGCGTGACCAGCTCACCGACCAGCAGGGGCAGGTCCTCGAGCCGTTCCCGCAACGGCGGCAGTTCGATGGGAAACACGTTGAGACGGTAGTAGAGGTCCTCGCGGAACTTCCCCTCCCGGATCATTTCCTCGAGATTGCGGTGCGTGGCGGCGACGATGCGCACGTCCACCTCGATGGTCCGGTTCCCTCCCACACGTTCGAAGCTCCGCTCCTGAAGCACACGCAGCAGCTTCACCTGCATGGGAGTCGGCATGTCCCCGATCTCGTCCAGGAACAGGGTGCCGCCCTGCGCCAGCTCGAAACGACCCTTCCGCGCGCTCACCGCCCCCGTGAAAGCGCCCTTCTCATGGCCGAAGAGTTCGCTTTCCAGCAGTTCGCTGGGAATCGCGCCGCAGTTGACGGCGATGAAAGGCCCTTCACGGCGCTTGGAGAAATAGTGGATGTTGCGCGCGACGATTTCCTTGCCGGTCCCCGTCTCGCCCAGCAGCAGCACGGTGGAGTTGGTGGGCCCCACCTTTTCGATCGCCCGCCGCAGCGACTGGATGGCCGGGCTCCTGCCCACCAGGGCCCGGAACAACTGGATCGACGGCGTGCCGGCATTCGGCGTGCGGCTGTCCCGATACAGGATGCCCTGCTCGAGTCCGTTCAGGAGTTCCGGGTACACCAGTGGATACTGCAGGGTCCTGACGAAATTCTCCGGGAACTGCGCCTGGACGTCCACGGGCTCGTCACCGCCGCAGCGCAGCACATAGTGTGGGCATTGGGGACGCACCGCCAGTGAAGCCCGCACAAAGCTCACGAGCTCGTCCACGGAACCACCGCAGCCCA
>Ga0256841_1001102_pt1 | contig 24589 bp, 17 predicted proteins | sample 356308metaG_FD_185971 | JGI IMG/M metagenome (GOLD analysis project Ga0256841, IMG submission 185971) | Hydrothermal vent microbial communities from Mid Atlantic Ridge, Atlantic Ocean - 356-308 | ecosystem: Environmental > Aquatic > Marine > Hydrothermal vents | place: Atlantic Ocean: Mid...
CAAAGTAATTAAACCTAAAATAATACATGTAGGACACGATGAATGGCGAATGGAAAAAGATATTTGTCCTTTATGCAGAGGTAAAGATTATGGAGAATTATTTGCAGAAGATATAAACAAAATTTATAATTTCCTTAATGAAAAAGGAATTAAAATGGCTATTTGGGGGGACCATCTTCTTGAGTCGGTAAGGGGAAAAAATCATAGAGTTTGGAAAACTTCGGAAGGACGTAATTATAAAATTCCCGGGGCTCTAACTAAAGAACAAGTTATTAACTTAATACCCAAAGATATTCTTATTTTTAATTGGTTTTGGAGTAAAACTAAGGATAAAGGACCTGCTAATGATAAAATGCTATCGGATTTTGGATTCACTCAAGTCTATGGAAACTTTAGACCGGAAATATTGAAATGGAAGGAACGCTTAAAAATTAAAGGTCTTATTGGAGGAGCTCCTTCTTCTTGGGCAGCATCAACAGAACAAAATATAGGTAAAGATTTGTTATACGATTTTCTTGGTTGTGCAAATTTGCTTTGGTCTGAACATTACAAAACTCCTTTGGAAATGATTTCTATATCTCAAAAACTAATGTCGGTCATAAGAGAAGAAATGAGTGGTATTACATTACCGAGTAATCAAGGACTGCCGATTTTACCGATTGATTTATCAAAATATTATAATTCAGCCCTAACATTTGGAACAGATAGCCTATACTCATCTAAATACTTAAATAGTTCATTAAATGTTGGAAGTAAAACATTTAAATTGTCGTCAGATCTAAATAAGGGAGTTGTAGTTTACACAGAAAATGATATAAAAAAAGCAAAAGAGATCAATGGTATTCCGATAAATAAAGACGTTAGTAGTCTGATTTTTTTACATGCATCTGCCGCTGAAGGACAAAACAAAAAAGCTTATTCTAAAATATATAATTTTGATGATACGGCAGAACTGTTAGGCTGGTATGAAATTGTTTATGATGATGGGTTTGTTATTACTATCCCTATTAGGTATGGGGTAAATATTTTGGATTGGAATATTAAAAAGAGAATATCTTCAAATATAAAAAGTAAATCAAAATATGCCCAAAATAAATATGCTTATAAAACGAAAGCAGTTAATCTTTCAAATAAAACAAATCCCGTAACATTTTTTGAGTATGAGTGGATTAACCAACGACCAGGTTATAAGATTAAAGAAGTTAATATAAAAGCCGTTAAATATAATAAAAAGAATAGCAATGCTATAATATTATTGGCATTAAGTGAAGTTGGACTTAAAATTAAAAAAGAATCAAAAAGTTTAGAAAACAAATAATATATTTTATAAAATTTTACATAGAAACACTACATGGTTAAACTAAAATATTTTGTTGTTAAAAAAGAACATGATGCAGCTATTATTGCAAATGAGAATTTATGGAGAGGTGTTAATGAAGCACTAATAACTTCTAAATCTTATTTGTGGGTTAACAATAATTATACTCCTAAGGTAATAGTAAAAATATTTCATACCAAGACTAGTATTTATGTAAAGTTTAAAGTATTTGAAAAAAAAGTAAGAATAAAAAGGATAAATATTGGTGATGAAGTTTGGAAAGATAGTTGTGTCGAATTTTTTCTTAATCCGTTTCCACAAAAGAGCAAAGAATATTTTAATATCGAAATCAATGCCTTAGGTATTCCACTTGTTGGTGTTGGAGAAAACGGTGATGATGAGAAACGCTATTATTTTAATGAAAATGAGATTGATGATTGGGTAATAATTCCTTCAATTAAAACTCCAATTGATGGTGAAATTATTGGCAATCATTGGACACTTCATTATAAGATTCCAAAACTTTTTTTTGAAAATTACTATGGAGAAAAATTTAATAAAGTTAAGGGGATAGCAAATTTTTATAAATGTGGTGATGAAACAGAATTTGTACACTTTGGAGCTTGGAATAAAGTCGAAAGCCCTGAACCAAATTTTCATCAGCCAAAATATTTTGGAGAGATAAATTTTATTTAATAACAATAACGAATTTTAAAATGGTAAATGTTAAAGGAGTTTAAATGGCTATAACAAAGTATGTGATAATCGGATTTGGTGGGATTGCAGAAAACAGAATTGCAAAAGAAGGTTTTGCTCTCGATTCATCAAGATTTGAACCTTTGGAAAATATTAAACTTATTGGTGCAACTGATTTAGATTTGAAAAGAAAAAATGCAGCAGAGGAGCTAGGATTGAAATGGTATAACTCAGTTGATGAGATTTGTGCAGATGATAATATTGATGCAGTTTTTATAGCTACAAATAATCTTTCTCACTATGCAATTGCAAAACAATTGATTGAAGCAAAAAAACATTTGATAATTGAAAAACCAATAGCAACAACCATAGAGCATGCAGAATCTTTAATTGAACTTGCCGATAAACACAATGTTAGTTTGGCGGTTGATCACATGATGATAAATAATTCATATAACATAAAAGCACAGGAACTTATTGCCAGTGGCGCAATTGGTAAGGTAAATGATATAGTTCTTCATATGGAATTCCCTTACGGTTATACCCCGGAAGAAAGGGCAACATGGCGTATCTCAAATCCGGCTGAGGTTGGTGGACCAATAGGCGACGTAGCCAGTCATTGTTTTTATATGGCAGAGTTCTTATTAAACGATAAAATAGAATCAGTCAGTGCAGTTTATACTCCCGAAGTAAATAAACTAAATGTAGAAAACGGTGCTTTTATACGTTTTAATACTACTCAAGGGATAAATGGTTCAATACGAGTTTCGTTCAGTGATTTAAGAGGGGCTTTAGAAAGTCTTTTCCTAAATCTTGGCTATGAGGTTTATGGTAGTAGTAAAACTATTAGAACTTATGGAACATTGTTTCAATTTTCCGGTTATCCCGATGAACCGATACAACTAAGGCTAGAAGTTGATGACTTTAATTCTGTTGCTAACATTAAGCTTGAAAATGTAAATAATATATATAGTAAAGTAATAAAGTCGCATTCCAAATCAATACAAGATGGTAAAAGAATGAATGGAACTGATGCATTACACAATCTAAAATTGATTTTAAAAGCTCATGAAACAGCGAAAAATAATTGTAATTAAGTAAAATTATTAATAGGAGTAAAAATGTCTAAAGTAGATGAAGAGTTGACAGAAAAAGTAAAAAAACATATAACTGGTGGAGAAACCGAAGGAGGTATAACAAGCTCCTACGCAACAGATGATGGTGTAAAATTAAAGGTGCCATACGCTTTTATGGGTTCGATATATGATGAAGCCGAAGAAAAAGCTGTATTGGAAGCTATGAAACAAGATACACTAACAATGGGTCCGAAAGTAGCTGAATTCCAAAATAAATATGCAAAAATGTGTGGTACAAAATACGCATTTGCTGTTACTAATTGCACAACCGGTATGCATGTTGCAACACAATTATTTGATATCAAAGAAGGTGATGAAGTTATTGTTACACCTAATACTTTTATAGCTACTTCATTGGTTATTTTAAAAGAAAAGGGTATCCCTGTTTATGCGGATATTGATCCGAGAACTTATAATATTGATCCGAAATCTGTTGAGGAAAAAGTCACTGATAAAACAAAGGCAATTTATGTAGTTCATTACGGTGGGCAAATGGTGGATATGGATCCGATAATGGAAATTGCAAAAGAACATAATTTATTTGTCTTAGAAGACTGTGCACATGCGCATGGAGCGGAATATAAAGGTCGTAAAGCAGGTAGCATTGGTGATGTAGGTGTTTTTTCCTTTCATTCATTAAAAAACTTAACAACATGTGGAGAAGGTGGTATGATAACCACTAACAATGATGAGTTTGCCGAAGGTATTGAGGGGTTACGGTGTATGAATTTAACCGAATGGGATGCAAAACAAACTGAATGGACATTTGGCGAGCATACTTTGAAAAAAGAAAGTGAAATAGATTATTGGATACCATCTCATTTTGATGTTAAATCTTGGAATGGCCATTGGGGAAATAATTATAGAATGAATGAAATTCAGGCTGCTGTTGGTATAGTTCAACTTGATAAGCTGGATATGCTAACTAATAAAAGACGTGAAATAGGTAGAAAAATAACTGCAGGGCTTCAAGGTATTAAGGGTATAACACCGGTTTATGAAGAAGATTGGGCAAAACATGTTTATCATCTTTATACATTGGCTGTTGAAGAAGAAGAATTAGGTGCCTCTCGAGATGAGTTTCTGAGAGTGTTGTATAGAGAAGAGGGTATTCAAGGAATTTTACATTATCAACCTACTTTTCATTTATCAGGCTTGGCAGAAATGGGTTACGATCCTAATCAATGTCCCAATTCAACAAAATTCTTTTACAAAAGAGAACTTAATTTACCTATGCATCCCAGATTAACTGATGAAGATATAAAAGCAATGATTACAGGAATTAAGAATGCTGCGGAAAAAGTAAGAAAATAAAAAGCTAATTTAAGTTTAGTGAGAAATTTATAAACAAATTATTTTTATCAATTATGGAAATATATTCAAGTTGATTAGACTACTTAACATAAAACTATTTGAATCTTTATTACTTGTACTATTATTGTGGCAAGTACCTACTAGAGCTGAAAACGAATATAATATTAATGTTAAAGATTTTGGAGCTATAGGTAATGGTTATACACTAGATACAGAAAGTATTCAAGCAGCAATTGATAAAGCAAGTGAAATTGGAGGAGCAAAAGTAATAGTTCCTAGTGGGACTTATAAAATTGGAACTTTACTTCTTAAAGATAACGTAAATTTATCCCTCCAACCAGGGGCAATGCTTTTGGGGAGCCCGGATATTAAAGATTATATACCGGTTCTTCAAAAACTGGAGTCTCGAACAAAAATAATATATTCAAAGTATTTTATGATTTTTGCTGAAAATGTAAAAAATATTTCCATTACCGGGAAAGGTATTATAAATGGAAATGGATTTGAGAATTTTCAAGTAGTAAGACCGCAAAACGAAAGACCGTTTATGATTCGATTAGTTAATTGTAAAAATGTAACTGTTCGGGATATTCAACTTTTAGAATCGGCAAATTGGACATTCCATTTATTAGGCTGCACAAGTGTTACAATTGATGGAATTAAAATAGAAAACAGAACTAAAGGAGGAAACAGAGATGGACTTGATATAGATGCATGTAAAGATGTAACTGTTTCAAATTGTAAAATATCTACAATGGATGATGCTATTGTACTGAAATCAACAAATAATTTTGTTTGTGAAAATGTAACTATTACTAATTGTGTATTAACTTCTGATGCATCAGCAATAAAGACAGGAACAGAATCCAATGGCGGATTTAAAAATATATCAATTAGTAACTGTGTAATAAAAAACATTCCTATACATGCCGGTATTGAATTGATGACCGTTGACGGAGGTGATTTAGAGAATGTTACAATTAATAATATATCTATGGATAGCGTTGCAACTCCTATATTTATTTATTTAGGTAACAGAGCAAGACCTTTTAAAAAACGACAATATGTAAAAAAAATATCAAAAGTAAACAATATTATGCTAAGTAATATTTCGGTTACAAATGCTAAATTACCTTCCGGAGTTGTTGGTATCAATAATAGAACAGTGAAAAATGTTTCTTTTAATAATGTATCAATAAAGTATTCATCAACTATTGATGTGGAGCCTCTGGCAGCAAATTCAGTTCCTTACTTAGACTTATCATATCCAATGGCAATTATGCATGGTAAAAATTTACCTGCATACGGTTTTTACTGCAGAAATGTTGATGATATTACATTTAACAATGTATCAATTTATGCTGCTTTGGGAGAAAAAAGACCTGCTATGCTTTTTGATAAAGTTAATGGTTTGGAATTAAATTCCATTAAAATTAAGAATGATAAAGTTGCTGCAACAACCTTCTATTTAAGAAATTCAAAAAATATTTATACAACTTTTTGCAGAGTAGAAAATAAAATAAAATCCTTATTCCAAATTGAAAAAAACAATTGTGGCAACATCTTTTTCCATAATAATTTATTGCACAATGTAGAAAAAGAAAACGAATTGGTTAACGCATTACCGGAAAAGCAATTATTTGCAGAAATAAAGCCCGCTGAAAAATTTGAAGTAACTAAAAACAATATAAGTGATGGATTGCAATTTCAAAATATAACCGATACTCCATTAGAAGTAGAGTTTGAAATTAATAAAAAAGTAACTCCACAAATATGTCTTCTTATTAAAAGTGATATTAAGAAACAACAGAAAGTAAGAATAAATTATAATAATATTTCTCAAGAGTTTACGGTTGATTGGGATAAGTGGGGATGGGCTCCAATTACTTTAACCCAAAAGTTTAGTAATAAAACAAAATTAAAATTTACAATAGAAGCAGTTAGTAAAAGTTCTCGTTTACTTGTTTCAAAAGTTTACTTGAAGAATTTAAAACTAGGTTACACAGACTAATTTTATTCGCAGGAGAATTTTATGAACCTAAGTTATATAGATATAATAATAGTAATTATATATGTAATATTTGTTTTTTTTGCCGGCTCATTTGTTAAAAAATATATTAAAGGTATTGATGACTATCTTGTTGCCGGGCGTTCGATGGGGTTTAATCTCGGTCTCATATCACTAATGTGTACCGAAATTGGAATGATAACTTATATGTATTATGCCGAGCTTGGATTTCAGGCTGGGTTTGCAAGTTTAATTGTGGCACTACCGCCTGTAGTTGCTTATTTCTTTTTAGGGAAAACCGGATTTATTATAAAACCGTTACTGGAAATGCAAATTAAAACAATTCCTGAATTTTTCTCTAAAAAGTACTCAAAGGGAGTTAGATTTTATATCGGTTTATTAATGGCAGTTGGGGGAATATTGAATTTTGGTGTGTTTCCCGGTGTAGAAGCCAGGTTTATAAATATTGTTACAGGTATTCCTAATGATTATTTGTTAGTTACAATGGTGGTTTTACTAACTATAGTTTTACTTTACACTCTTGTTGGCGGAATGGTTTCGGTTATTGTAACAAATTATATCCAATATGCAATTTTAAGTTTCGGAATGGTTTTTATTACTATTGCCGGAGTTTTTGCAATTGGATGGAGTGAAATTGTTGATGCAGTTACATATAGTATGGGAGCAAAAGGAATGAATCCTTTTTATCCTTCGGTAAGCAGCAGTGAGTTTGGTATTGGGTTTTTGATTTGGCAAATTCTGGAATGGATTGCTCTTCTTGTAGGTTGGCAAGCAATATCAATGAGATTGTTCTCCTCAAAAAATACGAAAACCGGACAAAAGATTTATAGATGGTCCGGACTAATGTTTCTTTCCAGAGCAGTATTACCGATATTTTGGGGCATTGTTGCATTTGGATATTTTGCTAATCAAGGTAAAGAAGTTACCGGTTTGGATTCGCTTCCGCTTTTAATAACGCAAATTATGCCTTCAGGACTTTTGGGCTTAATATTTGCCGGTTTACTGGCTGCTTCAATGTCAACTTACGCCAGTTATTTACTCTCGTGGAGTTCAATAGTTTCTCAAGATATTATTGGGTCGGTAATAAAATATATTACCGGTCAAGAATTAAGTTCCAAAAAACAGTTACTTGTTAGTAGAATTACAATGGCTGCTGTTATGATTTTTATTATTTGGTGGTCACTTTTTCATGATCTTCAAGGTTATCTTTACTTTTATTTACAAATGACAGCCATGCTATTTATTCCAGGTACTCTTATTTGTGTAACATTAGGAATATATTGGAAAAAGGCACGTACATTAGGAGCATATTTAGCCATTACTTTTGGTGCACTTCCTCCACTACTATATTTGTTTTATCCAAAACAAGTAGAATCTTATGCCTCAGAGATAGGTTGGGGAGGATTTTTAATAGCTTTATTTGGAATGGTGATTGGCTCGGTAATTCAAAATATGATTGGTCCGAAAAATAAAAATAAGGAGATAGCATAATGGGTTTTTGGGAAATAGTTTGGTTAGTAACAATTGTATTTTCTACTCTTTCTTTCACATTTATGTCACTTAGAGTATTGTATTTTGGATTTGGAGAGTTGAAGTTTATGTTATCTAGTTTGGAAACGGAACATAATAATAATAATAAACAAGGTAAAAATGTCTGATAATTTAATTATAAATAATAATATTAAATGTTACTCATATAATATTGGTTTGAGTAAAAATTTATTATTCATACTTAATAGAAGTATTCTGTTAAGTATTATAATTTTTTTTAGTAGTATTAACTTATATGCACAAGTAGAAAAGGATACAGTTAAGATTCTTCATATTAGTGATCCGCATGTAGTTTATCAATTGAGTAAAACTCATCCTATTTTTGCCGGCTTACGTAAGCACTTAATTGGAAGTGAGGATTCGTTAAATAATTTTTTAAAGATAATTCCACCTAAAGTAAATGCTGATGCAGTTATAATTACCGGTGATTTAATTGATTATTATAAAGCGGAAATATCTAAAGAATGTGAAAGTACAGTATCCAATCAAGTTGAACAATTTAAAAAAATTTATGAAAACTCTAAGGTACCACTTTATTTAACTCTTGGTAACCATGATATAAGCTACTATGAAGTTAATGAACAAGACTCTGAAAAAGTAGAAATACAGTATGTTGCCAAAGAAGCAAAAGCTTCATTTATTAGAAATATAGAATGTTTTCGAAATGGCACTTATTACAAAAAGAAATATACAGTTGGCAAAACCAATTATCATTTATTTTTTCTGGATAATGGCTACTATAACCTAAATGATCTTTTTGATCCGATACAATTGGATTGGGTAAGAGACGAACTTAAAAAAATTGGCAACGAACCGGTTTTGATGTTTTTTCATCGGTATTATCCTATTGGTGATGTAAACGGCGATGGAATTGCCATTAAAAAAAACAGACCAACCGATTGGCCCAAAAAGCAAGATTGCTCATCAGGTATGCTTAAAATTATTAACGAACATAAAAATATTAAGGCAATGTTTGTAGGGCATCAACATAATAATTCTTGGGAAGGTATAAAATTTCCTAATGGTCAAATAGTTTATGAGATTATGACTTCGGCTCTGTTCAAAGGAACAAATAATTGGCGTTTAATTAAATTTACCGAATCTAATATACTAGTGTCTAAGCCTGGCATATTGGAAACGGAAATAAAAATTTCAAATTAAAAAAGATGAATAAAGTAAAGATTTTTAGTTTCCTTTTTATATTAATATTTATTTTGCAATATTGTAGAAGCATTGGAATAGATAATAAAGAATATATTCCAAAGGAGATAAATGATTTGGTAGTAAAAGTTACTGCCGCAGGGAATGAATATTTTAATAAAAAAGATAAAACTAAAAAAGATTTTATAGTTCCTTCCCAAATAGAAAAAAAAATAATAGAACTTATTCCGCCAAACGCAAAAGTTTCCGGTTATAAAAAAGATGAGTTTAAAAATATATTAGTTACCGTTGTAGATGGAGCTGATTGGTATTATTATACTTTTTCAAGTCAAGGCAATTTGATTAACCTACGATATAAAAATTATGAAACTTATAAGGATTTAAGACCAGGTAAAATAATTCTAAGAGGAAGTAAAAAAAATCTTTCTAAAAGTAAAATCCCAAACGAAATTGAAGCAACTATTGTAAGTTTACCACTAAACGAAAGTATTTATGAAATATATACTATAGAGTCTGCTTATGGAATTAAATATCTAGTTACCGGTAACGGAATGGCATATTTTATTCATCCCAGCGGACAGCTGCAAGCAGCGGGTTTGATAAAAAATGGTGCTTTAAATGAGAATGATTCATCAAACAATGAATCGCTTAAAAGTTACAGTGAAGTAATAAATGATTGTAACTTTTTATTAAAAAAGTATAAGAAAAAATTTAATGTTTTTTCAAACATAAAAACAATTAAAAAATCTATTAACCCTAACTCATCTTTTAGATTCATTGTTATTGGTGATAACAGATCCGATAAAAAAATATTTTCCAGTATAATTGAACACATATCATTATTAAAACCAAAACCTTTATTTATTGTAAATACAGGTGATATGGTTGCTCATGGTTATGCAAAAGAATATGCTGATTATTTTATTCCCGTCATGTCTAAAAATAATATCCCTTTCCTCGTTAGTATTGGAAACCATGATGATGGTGTTAGAGACTCAACTTTTGAATTTCAATATTTATTCGGAAAAAATACTTTGAATTACTACTTCGATACTGAAAATTATAGATTCATAATGTTTGATAATGCGAGTAGAATAAATGGTAAAGGAGAGTCACTACCTTGGTTAGAAAAAGTATTAAAAAATACTCCGCTTAACAAATCAAAAATTGTGTTTTCGCACAAACCACCGGCAGTTTTAACCCGATGGGCTTGGCATGCATGGGATAAAAAGAATTCGGAAATATTTGTAAAGCTAATGAGAAAATTTAATGTTAAACATGTTTTCTTGGGGCACATTCATGGATATTCAACAGCAACTATTGATGGGATTGATTATACGGTAACCGGAGGAGGAGGCGCTCCCTTAAGAAATAAGTTTGGGAAAAATGGAGATGTATTTCACTACATTATATGTGATGCAATGCCGGATGGAACTATAAAACAAAAGGTAGTTAAATTTTACGAAAACAGGGAAAACCAATGATAAGGTCAATTTTATTAATTTGCTTTATTACAACTCAAGTTTTTTTTGGACAAGATACCGAACTCTTGACCAATACTGAAAAATATTGGACTGCTCCAATTGTAGAAAAGCCCGAATATATGGAGACAATTGTAGATTCTATATTCGGCACAAAAATTATACGCATAGTTGGCAACCCCGGAGATACTTTGCCAAATCCCAATAGCGATCCAAGTCTTATAGGAGCAGTTTGGCCTGCAGACCAATTAAGACACGGATATTCAAAAAGACAACCTTGGAATTCTGATGAATCAATGATTTATTTGGATAGAATTTCCTTTGGCAGTGCAAAAAAACTTTGGTTAGATGGAGAAACTTACGAACCTTTATTTATTAGAAAGAAACCGGCAAGTCGGTTAAGATGGAGTAATACAGAACCTCATATAATGTATTTTATTAATAACGAACAAGTTGGAAGATGGGATGTAGTTGAAGATACTACGCATCCAGTTGTTACATTTCAAGGTTACAGTAGTTGTTCTTTCGGAGAAGGGGAAGGTAATTTTACTAATGATGGGAAGAAGGTTGCTGTTTATGCAAAACGAAATAGTGATAGTCATAGAGTTATTTTTATTGTTGACATAGAAAATATTAATAAGGGAAATGATATTGATGTAAGTGATGCTAATAAAATTAATAATTGCACAATTTCTCCATTAGGAAATTATATTGTTGCAATTGGAGATTATGGAAACGGCAGCGATAGAGTACGAGTTTATGATGCTGTTAGCGGAAGTATAATTTGGACTGAAGATGCCTATGGCCGACCAAGTCATATGGATACGCAAATTGATCAAAATGGAGATGAAGTAATTGTAGGAATTGACAAAAGTAATAAAGGAAAAATAATAAAAAGAAGATTAGCGGATGGTGAAATAACACTTTTAGCCGGAGGATATGCATCACATGCTTCCGGAAGAGCATTAAAAAGACTTGGCTGGACGATTGTAACATATCAGAATAGAACTTCGATTAGTAGTAGTTATACTTATTTTAATGAACTTGTAGCTGTTAAATTAGATGGAACAAGAAACGAAAGAATATGCCATATTCATTCAAATAGATTTACTTATGTTGCAGAAGCTCACGGAGTTCCCGCACCTAATGGTTTAAGAGTTATGTTTGCCAGTGATTGGGACACTGGTGATTATCCTATTCAAGCTTATGTGGTTGATTTTAGAGATAAAGTTATTACCAATATTAAGGGTGAAGAAAATATTCCCGAAGAATATTCAATAGCAAACTATCCCAACCCGTTTAACCCTAGTACCAACATTGTATTTACTTTACCGAAACCAGGGGAAGTTAGTGTAACAGTTTATGATATTTTAGGAAGACAAATAAGCGAAATTGTAAATAAATTTTACAAAGCCGGAACACATAAAGTAAAATGGTTCGCACAAGGTAGTAACGGAAACCAACTATCATCCGGAATTTATATTGTAAGAATTGAAGCAGGGACTTTTTCGAAGAGTATAAAGATGATGGTTTTAAGATAATAAAAATGAATAAACATTTTCTTAACAAGAAAAGAAGTTTTTATACTAATCAACATAAAAAAAGGAAAACATTTATGAAATTAAACTTATGCAATTTGGTAAAAATATTATTGAGACATAATATTTATATTTACATACTATTTCTATTTTCCGTTAATATATTAGGACAAAATGTAAATCTTGATGTTGGAATAGAAAAAAATTGGCCGGCGCCATCTATAAACAAACCTTTATATTTAGTACCTACAATCGACCCTACTTATGGAAGTAAGATTACTAGAATAGTTGGTAATCCTGGTGATACAATACCAAATATTTCCGGAGAAGTTTGGGCGGATTCAGTTTTAAGACATGGTTACTCAAAAAGACAACCATGGAATTCGGATATGAGTATGATTTATTTAAACAAACATTCCCCTAACTTATGGTTAGATGGAGAAACCTACGCAGTTTTATTTACAAGAACAAAACCGGCTAGTCGAGTTCGATGGAGTCATAATGAACCAAATATAATGTATTATGTAGAAAGTGATAGTACAGGACTAATAGGCAAATGGGATGTTGTAGAGGATACAATTTCGGTATTAGTTGATTTCAACGGATATATGTCTTGTTCGTTTGGAGCCGGAGAAGGAAATTTTACAAATGATAATCAAAAGGTTGCCATTCTGGGAACAAGAAAAAGTGATGGGATGAAAGTTATTTTTGTAGTTGATATAGTAAATAAAACTAAAGGTGCCGATATTGAATTTCCATCAAATGTAAAAATTACTAATTGTACAATATCCCAGTTAGGAAATTATATCATAGTTGGTGGAAATTTTGGGCATAATACAGGAATCAAATTAAATGCAAATGATAGGTTCCAAATTTATGATGCAAGCACCGGTGATTTTTTATGGGAAGAAACCGGGTATGGTATGCCTAGTCATTTTGATACTCAGATTTATCAAGATTCAATCGAAGTGATTGCAGGTGTTGCTAAATCAGCACCTTACAATGGTTGGGTTGTGATGAGGAATTTATCAACAAAAGATACGACTCTTATTAGTGTTTATCCAAACACGGAAACAACAAATAATTCTTTTGCGGATCATACTTCAGGAAGAGCACTAAATAGACCCGGATGGGTTTTTGTTACTCATCAAACTAATACTGAAAATAGAGCACCTTATATAAATGAATTAGTAGCAGTTAAGTTAGATGGTTCCAGGGTTGAAAGAATTGCTCATATGCATCAACACAAGATTTCAGGTTCAAAAAGTGATAGGACAGAAGCACAAGCAGTACCTTCACCGGATGGTTTAAGGGTAATATGGGCAAGTGAATGGGATAACTTAGATTATCCTGTACAAGCTTATGTTGCTGATTACAGAGACAAAGTATTTTCAAACAATAAGTACACATTAAATAGTAATAATATTGGTACCGGAACCGGTAGTCTTTCTTTATTCCCAAATGCACAATCATTTGATGATGGTTCCCTTGTAACAATAACAGCAGTACCTGATCAAGGCAGCGAATTTGCCGGTTGGAGCGGGGACTTAAGCGGTTTTGATAACCCTGCCACTATAACAATGGATGGTAATAAAAATATTAAAGCAATATTTAAATCAATTATTACAGTAACAGGGAGTGTTAATACAGCAAAAGATGATGCCGAGGAAAGAAGTGATGGAAATGTTAATACAGGAAGTAATGATTTAGAATTAGTAAATGATGGTACAAATAATGACCAGGTTGTTGGAATAAGGTTTTCTGACCTTAGCATCCCTCAAGGAGCTGAAATTCTAAATGCATATATAGAATTTACCGCTACGGGAAATTCTTTTGGAGCATCATTAAATATCAAGGCTGAAAATGTTGATAGTTCTTTAACATTTCAAGAAATTAACAATAATATTAGTAATCGTGATACAACTAATTCAATTATTGTTTGGAATACAACTAAGTGGATTGAAGGTGAAAAATGGTCAACTCCGAATCTAAGGTCAATTATACAAGAAGTTGTAAATAGAAACGGATGGAAAAATGGGAATGCATTGGCAATAATTATTAGTGGCTCTGGAAAATCAAGAGCATATTCCTTTGATGGAACCGGTACAGCACCTAAAATAATTGTTAAATATGCCTTGCCTAATTATACACTTACAACTAATGTTAATGGTTCCGGAAGTATTTCTCTATCTCCAAGTGGAGGAATATATTTAGAAGGAACCAACGTATCATTAACCGCTATTCCTGAATCAGGTTATAAATTTGATGGTTGGAATGGAGATATTACCGGGGTTACCAATCCCGTTTCTATTACTATGGATACTAGTAAAAATGTAACAGCTTCCTTTAGTTCATTAAGTGGTGAAGTAGATATTTCAATTAGCTCCAGCAGTGATGATGCTGAAGAATATGAAAATGGCTCTACAAAATTAACGAGTCCTGATTTAGAATTAGTAAATGACGGTGTAAATAATGATCAAACTGTTGGTATGCGATTTACTAATATCAATATACCGCAAGGAGCGATTATAACAACAGCTAGTATTAAATTTACAGCGAAAGATAATACCGGCAGTAGTACATCTCTAATTATTAAAGGTGAGGATGTTAATAATTCTTTAACATTTACTGCTTCAGATTATAATATTACTAATAGATTAACTACAAGTGCATCAATTAGCTGGAATCCTAATGCATGGACGTCCGGCTACGTTGAACAATCTCCTGAATTGAACTCAATAATTCAAGAAATTGTGAATCGTAGTGGATGGCAGAGTGGCAATGCTATTTCAATTCTAGTTTCAGGTAGTGGAAAAAGAAGAAGCTGGTCTTATGATGGCACAGGTACACCACCTGAATTACACATAGAATACTCTCTAGATTATACAAGCTTGTCTTTACAAGTATCTAACAGTAATGATGATGCGGAGGAATACTCAAATGGAGCAACAAAATTATCAAGCCCTGATTTAGAATTAGTTAATGACGGAGCAAATAATGACCAAACTGTTGGAATAAGGTTTAATGGATTAAATATTCCACAAGGAGCAACTATATTATCAGCCTACTTAGAGTTTACTTCAGTAGATAACACTACTCAAAATACTAGTTTGTTAATCAAAACCGAAGATGTTGATAATTCATCCCAATTTACTGCAAGTACTAATAATATTACAATGCGGAAGACAAGTAATTCTTCTGTTAGTTGGGAACCTTATGCGTGGGTAACCGAATCTAAAGAACAAACACCTGAACTCAAAACAATTGTTCAAGAAGTAGTTAGTAGAACCGGATGGATAAGTGGAAATCCTTTAACATTTATTATTACCGGAAGCGGAAAACGTCGTGCATGGTCATACAATGGTAATGGTACACCTCCCAAATTATATGTAGCTTATAAAACCGGAGATATTAATCTGGTTGCCCAAATTAATAGTAGTAATAATGATGCCGAGGAGTATTCCAATGGTACGGTAAGATTAACGAGTTCTGACTTGGAATTAGTTAATAATGGTTCGGGAAATGACCAGGTTGTTGGGATGCGGTTTACTGATATAAGTATTCCACGGAATGCAACAATCTTAGATGCATTCCTTGAATTTATTGCTAAAGATAAAACAAATGGTAATGTTGCACTAACTCTTAAAGTTGAAGATACTGACAATAGCAGTGCATTTACAAGTACAGCGTTTGATTTATCGAACAGATCAACTACAAACATATCAGTAAGTTGGGTTCCAAATGAATGGAATACAGACGGAGTTTATCAATCAGCAAATATAAAAACTCTAGTCCAAGATATAGTAAATAGAAACGGATGGCAAAATGGCAATTCATTATCAATAATTGTTACGGGTACAGGAAAACGCCGTGCGTGGTCCTATGACGGAAATGGTAACGCACCAAAATTATATGTTAAATATACAGGTGGATTATCTAAAGAATTATTTGGAAGTAGTAACGAGTTGCCGGATTCGTATTCAATAGCAAACTATCCCAATCCGTTTAACCCTAGTACCAACATTGTATTTACTTTACCGAAACCAGAAGAAGTTAATGTAACAGTTTATGATATTTTAGGAAGACAAATAAGCGAAATTGTAAATAAATTTTATAAAGCCGGAACACATAAAGTAAAATGGTTCGCACAAGGTAGTAACGGAAACCAACTATCATCGGGAATTTATATTGTAAGAATCGAAGCAGGGACTTTTTCGAAGAGTATAAAACTAATGCTGCTTAGATAAATATTGTATCTGATATAGCTTTGTGATGCAGTTAATTTAGCAAATAACTTTTATAATTAGAATATAAATTATTTTGAATGAAAAAAGATTGAAGGAGACAGTATGTCTAGAAAACTTAGTATGTTGGCAGAAGATTGGTGGGATTTTACTACACTAGATGAAAAAATATTGGAAGATGCGGCAATGCTATCTGAGAAAGATATGTTAGAATTATCGCGACCGGGTTTTCAAGTAGTATTTTACGATACGTTAGAATCATTTTATATGGCAGAGGCATTAGAATATATTACAACTTGGAAGAATGCTACACGTTCAAATCCGGTCGGAATATGTGGACCGATTGGCCCAACTGAACAATTACCTTTAGTAGCTGATCTTGTAAATAACCTGGAAATTTCCTTAGAACATGCTCACTTTTGGGGAATGGATGAATGGTATGAAAACGGGAAGGAAGTTTCGGAAGAGCATCCATTATCTTTTGCGCGTGCTGATAGAGAGTTATTGTTCAATAGAATTAAGCCCGAACTGAGAATGCCTGATGAAAATATACACTTTCCCAAAGCTGATTCACTTAACAATTATACAAGAAGTTTTGACGAAATTAAATGTTTGGTTATGCAAGGAGGTCAAGGAGATGTAAAACATTGGGCATTTAATGATCCTTTTAAAAGAGAAGGTAAATATAAAGATGCCCCTCCGACGCCGGAAGAATTTAGGAAACTATCGGCACGTAAAGTTGATTTACATCCCATTACACTTGCACAAAATGCTAGAACTTCCGGAGGCGGATATATTGTTGGTGTTCCGAAATCCGCTATTACTGTTGGTCCGGTTGAAACTTGGAAATCGGAAAAAGTTTCTATCTGGCAAGCTGGTATGCATGATAATGCCTTTGGAATGCGTTTAACTGCATTTATGATTTCTAAGAAAATTATTGATTCTTCGGTTCCAATGTCTTTATTAGCTGATCATCCTAATGTGGTATTTAATTATTACAGACCTGGTATAGGAACTGTAGTAGTAGAAATGCATTAAACTAGAGAATAATAAAAAGTGACTGACATTAAAAAACAAGGAATAATAGCTGCCGGAAATTGGATTGTAGATCATATCAAATCAATTGATGTATATCCGAAGGAAGATTCACTTGCAAATATTACAAATGAGTTTTTTAATAATGGAGGCTCTCCTTATAATATTCTAAAAGATCTTTCAAAAATGGGAGCCGAATTTCCATTAAAAGGTATTGGATTGGTAGGGAATGATACCGACGGTAATTGGATAATAAATGATTGTAAACAACATAACATAGATACAAATAATTTGGCAATTGTTAATTCTCCAACATCCTACACCGATGTTATGGTAGTTGAATCTACAGGACGCAGAACATTTTTTCATCAACGTGGAGCAAATAGATTTTTGGATATCGAGCATTTTAATTTTAGTAAAAGCAAAGAGAAAATGTTCCATCTTGGATATTTATTGCTATTGGACAAACTTGATGAAATTGATTCTAAAGGGGTTACAAATGCTGCTAAAGTATTAAAGATGGCTCAAAATTTCGGCTTAAAAACATCAATTGATATAGTTAGTGAAAATAGTGCACGCTTTCACAAAATTATTTTGCCGTCGCTTCCAAATGTTAATTATTTATTTATAAATGAGTTTGAAGCTCAAAAAACTACAGAAATTAAACTAAATGGAGATTTACCGGAGTTTAATTTACTAAGTAAGGCTGCTAAAAAGTTGATTAGTATGGGTGTTAATGATTGGGTTTTTATTCATTTCCCCTTTGGTGTATATGCTTGCAATAAAATAGGAAAGGAAATTTTTCAAGGGTCGGTAAAATTACCAAATAAAGAAATTAGAAGTGTGGTAGGGGCAGGGGATGCATTGGCAGCCGGTATTCTTTGGGGTCTGCATGAAGATTGGAGTATTGAAGATACTCTAAAATTAGGTGTTTGCTCTGCTGCATCTTCTATTCAAGATTTTGGTTGTTCAGATGGAATTGTTCATTACAAGGATTGTCTTAAACTTGGTGAAAAATATTCCTTCTATTCTTTTTAATTAGCAATAATATTTAACACATAGGAAATAACATGACAAAAATTCAGAATAAAAAAGTTCTTGCTGTTGGATGTCATCCTGATGATATCGAGATTATGTGTGCCGGAACTCTTGCTCTTCTTAAGGATTATAATTGGAGTGTAACAATTTCAACAATGACTGCAGGAGATTGTGGCTCAGCTACTTTAAGTAAAGAGGAAATAAGTGAGAAAAGAAAAAAAGAGGCTTTAACTTCCGCAAAAATATTAAATGCAAATTATTACTGTATGGAAAATGAAGATATTTTTGTTTTATATGATCGTCCAACTCTTTTGAAAGCAATTGATTTGGTTAGAAAAGTAAAACCGGATATTGTAATCACACATAGTCCTGTCGATTATATGGTGGATCATGAAACAACAAGTAGAATAATTAAAACAGCATGTTTTTCTGCAGGTATTCAAAATATTAAAACAGAAACCGAACCATATATGAAAATTCCATATTTATATTATATGGATCCACTTGAAGGTATAGACGATTTGGGTCAGAGAATAAATCCTACTACTTTGGTCGATATCACATCCAAAATTAATATAAAAGAAAAAATGTTGTCCACACATAAAAGTCAACGTGATTGGTTAATGTCTCATAACGGCATTGATGAATATACAATTGCCATGAAAGAATTTTCAGCTTTACGTGGCAAAGAATATGGTAGTCAATTTGCAGAAGGATTTAGACAACATCTCGGTCATGCTTATCCAAAGAGCAATATATTGAAAGAAGTATTGTCAGATTTTACAAAAACAATTTAGAAAATATAAAAGGAGAATTAAATATGAAAGAGTATAGGTTGAATAGACTTTTTAATGGTAAATCAGGGCGTTGTCTTGATGTTGCAATTGATCATGGATTTTTTAACGAGTATGGCTTTTTGAATAGTATTGAAAATATACAAAATGCTGTAACTACTGTAGTAGAAGCTGCTCCGGATGCAATACAACTTACAATTGGTCAAGCACGTCACTTACAATCTATTCCCGGTAGAACAAAACCATCATTAGTATTACGAACTGATGTTGCAAATGTTTACGGTAAGATACTTCCTAAGCATCTATTTAGCAGAATGATTGAAGATGCTGTTAGACAAGGCGTAAGACTGGATGCGACCTGTGTTGTTGTTAATTTATTTCGTATTCCTGATGAACCTTTAGTAACTGACCAATGCATCCAAAATATATTAAAAATTAAACCAATGTGTGATGAATATTCAATGCCGCTAATGATTGAACCACTTGTTTTTCAAGCTAATAAAGATGTTGGTGGTTATATGGTTGATGGAGATTTGGAAAAGATACTTCCGCTTGTACGTCAAGCTGTTGAATTAGGCGCTGATATAATTAAAGCAGATCCTTGTGATGATGTGAGTGAATATCATAAAGTAGTTGAGATTGCAGGGGCTATTCCGGTATTAGTAAGAGGCGGTGGAAAAGTATCTGATAAAGAAATTTTAACACGGACAAAAACCTTAATTGAACAAAAAGCATCCGGTATTGTTTACGGTAGAAATATAATTCAGCACGAAAATCCGAAAGCAATAACAAAAGCTTTAATGGGAATTGTTCATGATAATCTTACAGTTAGTGAAGCTTTAGAATTTTTAAAATAAAGAGAACTATTTAACAGAATTACCTAAAAAAAGGCTGAAAAATGAATAGAAAAAAAACTATTAAATTCGGAATTATCGGATGCGGATTAATGGGGCGTGAATTTGCTGTTGCAACATCGCGTTGGTCGGCACTATTAGATGTTGATATAAAACCTGAGATTGTTGGTATTTGTGATTTAAATAAAAATCTATTTAAATGGTACACAGATAATTTTGAATCAATAAAAATTATTACTTCCGATTATCACGAACTACTAAGCAATAATGATATTGATGCAATATATTGCGCTGTTCCGCATAATTTACATGAACAGTTTTATATAGATATAATTAAAGCAGGGAAGCATCTTTTAGGAGAAAAACCCTTCGGAATAAATAAAGAAGCTAATCAAAAAATATTGAAGGAGATGAAAAAAAATCCCAATGTCTTTGTTCGTTGTTCTTCAGAATTTCCTTATTATCCTGGTGCACATCAGATTCATAAACTTATAAATGAAAACAATTGGGGGAAAATAATCCATGTTAAATCATACTTTTTGCATTCTTCCGATATTAATTATGAAAAACAAATTAACTGGAAGAGAATGATTAATATGAATGGTGAATATGGTTGTATGGGAGACCTTGGAATGCATACACTGCATATTCCTATTCGTGCCGGTTGGATACCTAAAACAGTAACATCATTTCTTTCTAATATTGTTGAAGAACGCCCAAATAGTAATGGCGATATGGTAGCATGTGAAACTTGGGATAATGCTACATTACAATGTTCTGTTATACATCCGCAAGATCAATATGAATTTCCGATGACATTAAAAACCTATAGAATTGCTCCGGGTGAAACAAATACTTGGTCTATTGAAATATTAGGCACAAAATTTAGTGCTAAATATAGTACTAAGTATCCTAAAACACTTCAAACTATGAAGTACAAAAACGGTGGAAAGCAAGAATGGCGTAGTGAAGATTTAGGGTATAATTCTGTGTACAGAACAATAACCGGTGGAATATTTGAATTTGGTTTTACAGATGCAATTTTGCAAATGTGGGCTTCTTTTATTGAAGAGTTGAATAATAAAGAGAAGGACTATCCTTATGGTTGTGTCAAACCTGATGAAACAATGATTCAACATAAAATATTAACCGCTGCTTTAGATTCATATAAAAGCAAACAAACAATATCGCTATAAAAAAAAACTTATAATATTCGCAAATTAATAAAGATTAAAATGAGAATTCTTCAATACAAAATAGTAATTGTATTCCTTATATTTTTAACAGCATGCAAAACTGAAAGCAGTATAACAATTGAAATAAAAAATAATAGTTCGCTTAAAAGAATTGATGAAATCGTGGAAATAGACTTATCAAAAATTAGTTTTTCAAGCAATAATTTAGCAGCATACTGTAACAGTGTTAAATTGTCTTCTCAGTTTGTAGATGATAATTCGGATGGGCGCGTAGATAGCTTCTTGTTTTTAATCAACCTTAAACCAAACGAGAAAAAGATAGTTCGGATAAAAGCAGTTGAGGAAAAAAGTAAATTTCAGCAACGTGCTCATGCAGAAATTTCAGAAAAAATAGATTATAAGCTTGTTGATGGTGTATATACCGGTGGAAAATTTGTTAATGTAAAAAGAACAAAAACACCGGAAGGGCATAGAGACCATAACTTATACTATAAATGTGAAGGTCCTTGTTGGGAATCGGATAAAGTGGGTTATAGATTTTATTTAGACCAAAGAAACAGGAATGATATATTTGGTAAGAAGGTTAATGATATGGTTTTACCACGCATTCATGATATAAATAACAAAGCTTACCACAATATGGAAAATTGGGGTATGGATATTTTTAAAGTTGGTAACTCGCTTGGAATTGGATCGTTTGCTGCATATATAAACAATACTGTAATTCAAATAACTAAAACAGATAGCATAATTTCTTTAGTTAATAATGATGGTCCGATACTTGCATCGGTTAGCACTAAATATTTCGGTTGGCAAGTAGAAGATAAAAAATTAGATGTTAACTCACTTCTTAGCATTTCTGCCGGAAGTCGTCTTACCAAAGTTAAGCAAATTACTTCTGAGAACAATATTAATTATTGTACAGGTATAGCTAAACATGATAACACTGAATTTATTAAGTCTGATAATAATAATGAATGGAATTATATTGCTCTCTGGGGCAAACAAACAGTAATAAATAATAATTTAGGAATTGCTATTTTTTTTCGGAAAGTGAATAACCCGTTTATCACTGAAGATAAATTAAACCATATTGTAGTTTTGGAATTAAATAAAAATGATATTGTTTATTATTTTGCAGCGTGTTGGGAGCATGAGAAAAACGGAATTACAACAAAAGAAGAGTTTATTAAATATTTAGAATACGAAACATTAAAATTAAATAATCCTTTATCTATAAAAGTTAATGAATAATTTAGTTTTTGAAAATAATTGTCAAGGCTTATAAAATGAACAAAATAAGAAATATATTCTCCCTCCTAATAGTAATATTAACGCTTGCTTCATCAATATTTGGTGGAGTTACACGGAAACCTTACTTACAAGTTGTTACATCGAATAGTGTAATAATAAGATGGCAAACAGATATATTTACGGTTGGAAAGGTAACTTACGGAACGAAAATTGATTCCTTAACAATGGTCGCAATATCTTCTGAACAAGAAAAAATAAATCATATTGTTACTATTGATAACTTAAAACCGGCAACTAAATATTACTATTCTGTAGAAGGAAAGAAAAAGTCACAATACCAAAACTATTTTATAACTGCAAATAAAGTTGGAAGTAAAGATTCGATTAGAATTTGGGTTATTGCTGATTTTGGACAAACGAGCTCAATTTATAATAAAAGAAGGAAAGAGACAGTTGCTGTTTGGAGAGCATTTAATAATAATGATTATCATGCTAATTTTGTCCTTTCATTAGGCGACCAAACGGAAGATGATACTAGATTTCAACTGCAACATAATTTTTTCAATCAATTGGAAAATGTTTTAGTTAATACACCGCTTTATACTGTGGAAGGTAATCACGATAATCATGATAGCCTTAAAAACTATTATAAAACATTTTCTCATCCAACTAAAGGGGAAATGGGTGGAGTGCCTTCTTATACACAAGATTATTATTCATTTGATTATGGAAATGTACATGTAGTTGTTCTATCAACCGAGATTAATGATTTCTCCGGTGGGGAGCAAGCAAAATGGTTAAAGAAAGATCTGGAGGATAACCAACAAGATTGGTTAATAGCTTGTTTGCACAGACCTTTTCACAGTGGAGGTCATCATAAAACCAATAAAGATAAGATTGCAGAAATACAAAGGAAAGCATGGCTGCCAATTTTAGAAGACCATGGTGTTGACCTTATTCTTCAAGGCCATAATCATGATTATGAGAGGAGTTATTTAGTTGATAACCTTCTAAATATTACAACTCATATTACAGAAGCTAATAAAATTGATACCGGGTTAGGTAGAATAGATATGGATGGAGCTTACATTAAAGATAAAAAGAAAACTCATCAAGGGACAATATTTATAGAAGTTGCTCCCGGTGGTGTTGCCACAGATGATTTTACTCATTACGAAATTTTTCCGGTATATTTTCATAGTACTAAAAATGAAGGATCACTTGTTTTAGATGTTGAAGGTGATAGAATGGATGTGAAATTTTTATCCACTGAGCCTGATTCTAAAGGGAATCATATTTGGGATTATTTTACAATAATTAAAGAATAAGGAGTTTCTTAAATGAATTTACGGAAAGTTCTTTTTATAGTCTTAGTTATGATTTCTTGTAATTATAAAAATGAGAAAACTGACAAAAATATAACAAAGAAAACATCAGAAAACGTATATCATGTACGCTATGTTCAGAATTCTCAAATTAAAGTTGATGGTAAACCTGAAGAAAATGCTTGGCATACAGCAGAAACTATAAAAAACTTTACACTCCCATGGGAAGCGATCAAACCTCAAAAAACAGAATTTAAGGCATTGTATAATAAAGATTATTTTTATTTCTTATTTTATGTAACAGATACTTCCTTAGTAATGTTGGATTCGGTTGAAAATGAAGAAGAATTAGTGAAAGAGGATAGAGTAGAAATATATTTTGCGTTTGATGAAGAATTAAGCCAACCATATTACTGTGTTGAGATTGATGCTAAAGGACGAATACTGGACTATAAAGCAACGTATCCGCGTATATTTGATTTTAAAGTAAATTGGGGATTAATAAAAACGGCTACTACGATAACCGATAACAACTATATTGTTGAAGCTTCAATTTCATTAAGTGAAATGAGAAAGTTAGGCTATTCAATAGAAGATAAAACTAAGTTAAAAGTTGCGGTCTTTC
>Ga0256841_1001103_pt1 | contig 24585 bp, 20 predicted proteins | sample 356308metaG_FD_185971 | JGI IMG/M metagenome (GOLD analysis project Ga0256841, IMG submission 185971) | Hydrothermal vent microbial communities from Mid Atlantic Ridge, Atlantic Ocean - 356-308 | ecosystem: Environmental > Aquatic > Marine > Hydrothermal vents | place: Atlantic Ocean: Mid...
TCGGGCAGGCCGTGGGGATGCTCCTCGTGGGGTTGCAGGGTCATCAGATCCACCACGTTGATGACGCGGATCTTCAGCTCGGGCGCGAGGCGGCGCAGCAGATCCACGGCTGCCAGGGTCTCGATGGTGGGCACGTCGCCGCAGCAGGCCATGACCAGGTCGGGCCGGCCGTGCTGGTCGTTGCTGGCCCATTCCCAGATGCCGATGCCGGCGCTGCAGTGCTTGATGGCGGCGTCCCGGTCCAGCCACTGGGGCTCGGGTTGCTTGCCGGCCACGATCACGTTCACCAGGTTGCGCGAGTTGAGGCATTCGTGGGCCACGTAGAGAAGGGAATTGGCGTCGGGCGGCAGGTAGACGCGCACGATGTCGGCCTTCTTGTTCACCACGTGATCGAGGAAACCCGGATCCTGGTGCGAGAAGCCGTTGTGATCCTGGCGCCAGACATGGGAGGTGAGCAGGATGTTGAGCGAGGCGATGTCGGCCCGCCAGGGGATCTCGCGGCACACCTTCAGCCACTTGGCGTGCTGGTTGAACATGGAGTCCACGATGTGGATGAAGGCCTCGTAGCAGGAGAAGAAACCGTGCCGGCCGGTGAGCAGGTAGCCCTCCAGCCAGCCCTGGCAGGTGTGCTCGGAGAGGATTTCCATCACCCGGCCGTCGGGCGCCAGATGATCGTCGTACGCCAGCCGCTTCGCCATCCAGGCCCGGTCGGTCACCTCGAAGAGGGCCGAGAGGCGGTTGGAGGCCGTCTCGTCGGGGCCCATGACACGAAAGTTGGCCGGCTCGGCATTGAGCTTCATCACGTCGCGCAGGTAACAGCCGAGCACGCGGGTGGCCTCGCCGGCCTGGGCGCCGGGGTGTTCCACCTTCAGCATGTAGTCGCGGTAGTCGGGCAGGTGCAGGGGTTCGAGCAATAGGCCGCCGTTGGCATGCGGGTTGGCGCCCATGCGCCGCTCGCCCTCGGGGGCGAGGGCGGTCACCTCCGGGCGTGGCGCGCCCCGCTCGTCGAACAGTTCCTCCGGCCGGTAGCTTTTCATCCAGCGCTCGAGGATGCGCAGATGTTCGGGAGTGGTGGCGTCGGGGATCGGTACCTGGTGGGCACGCCAGTAGTCCTCCACCTTGAGGCCGTCCACCTCCTTCGGGCCGGTCCAGCCCTTGGGGGTGCGCAGGATGATCATCGGCCAGCGGGGCAGCGGCGCCGGGCCGTCGCGTCGGGCCCGATCCTGGATGTGGCGGATCTCGGCGATCACCGTCTCCAGGGTGGCCGCCAGTTCCCGGTGCACCGCGGCCGGTTCATCGCCGGCCACCACGTGGGGATGGTAGCCGTAGCCTTCGAACAGGCGGATCAGATCGGCCTCCTCGATGCGGGCCAGCACGGTGGGGTTGGCGATCTTGTAGCCGTTGAGGTGCAGCACCGGCAGCACGGCGCCGTCGCGGGCCGGATTGAGGAACTTGTTGGAATGCCAGGCGGTGGCCAGGGGCCCGGTCTCCGCCTCGCCATCGCCCACCACGCACAGGGCGAGCAGATCCGGGTTGTCGAACACCGCGCCGAAGGCGTGGGCCAGGGAATAGCCCAGTTCGCCGCCTTCGTTGATGGAGCCGGGCGTCTCCGGCGCGCAGTGGCTGGGCACGCCGCCGGGGAAGGAGAACTGGCGGAACAGGCGGCGCATGCCTTCCCGATCCCGCGAGACGGCGGGATAGCGTTCGCTGTAGGTGCCCTCCAGCCAGGTGCTGGCCACCAGCGCCGGCCCGCCGTGCCCGGGGCCGGTGACGAAGATGGCGTTGAGATCGTGCTTGCGGATCAGCCGGTTCATGTGCGCGTAGAGCAGGTTCAGCCCGGGGGTGGTGCCCCAGTGGCCGAGGCGTCGCGGCTTGATGTGTTCCGGCTTCAGAGGTTCTTCGAGCAGGGGATTGTCGAGCAGGAAGATCTGTCCGGCCGAAAGGTAGTTGGCGGCCCGCCACCAGGCGTCGAGCTGGGCGAGTTCTCCTTCGCCGAGAGTGAAACTTGCGAAGACGTGGTTCATGGATGTTCTCCTAGTGGGACGGTGCCGAGCAGGCGCGGAACGCGAAGAGCGGCTCGCCGTGCCTCGCCGCGAAAACGGCACGGAGCGAGGCGGAAATAACGAAGTGGGTGACTCGGACGGGGGCGACGCATGCTCATGCCGTCATTATCTGCCAGAAGAGCGTGATCGTCAGTGCCGAGGTGGCGAGCAGGGCCAGCCCGACCAGAGCGTTGGAAAGCCGCCCGTTGACGTACTCTCCCATGAGCTGCCGATCATTGGCCAGGCGCAGGACGATCACGAGCAGCAGCGGCAGCAGCATGCCGTCGAGCACCTGGGAATAGTAGAGGGCGTCCACCGTTGAAAGAGGCGACATCTCGATGAGATCGCCCACCAGCATGGAGCCGAGAAAGACCAGGTAGAACCCCTTGGCATCGCTGATCCGGTTGTCCATGCCGGCCCGCCAACCGAAGGCGTCAGCCACCGCGTAGGCCGTGGAGCCGGCCAGCACGGGAATCGCCAACAGGCCCGAGACGATGATGCCCAGGGCGAACAGCAGAAAGGCATGATGGGCGGCCACCGGCTGCAGGGCCGAGGCGATTTCCGGCAGCGTCCCGGGTGGAACCGGCTGGCCGTGCAGCATGACCGCGCCGCTGAGGATGACGCAGTAGGCCAGCAGGTTCGAGTAGCTCATGCCGAGCAGGGTGTCGGTGGAGACGCTGCGGGCCTGGACCACGGTGTTGTGTTCTTCCCGCTCCTCGGCGGCCTGCCAGAACAGCAGGTAGGGGGAGATAGTGGTGCCCAGCAGGCCGAGGGCGGCGAGCAGCCAGGCCGCGGTCCATTCGATATGGGGAAGGAAGGTGTTTTCCAACACGGCCAGCAGATCGGGCCGGGCCAGAAAGACGTTCACCACGTACACCGCCAGCACCAGGGTCAGGAGCAGCAGAACCCGCTTGATGGTGCGATAGGAGTGGTACATCACCAGGTAGGCGACGAGCGCCGTCAGGGGGATCAGCAGGTGGATGGGCGGCAGATCGGTGAGGATGCCCAGCACGGTGGCCAGGGCCTGCAGATCGGCGCCGATGGTCAGGGTGTTGGCGCCGGCCAGGATGCCGACCATGACCAAAGTGGTGCGCCGGGAGTAAACGCGGTTGGTCAGCTCCGGCAGGCTCTTGCCCGTGACGATGGCGATCCGGGCGATGGAGTTCTGCACGGCGATCATCATGGGGGTGGTCAGCAGCAACAGCCAGAGCTGGCTCAAGCCGGTGGTGGCCCCCACCAGGGTGTAGGTGACGATGCCCGCCGGGTCGTCGCCGGCGCCCCCAGTGATCAGGCCGGGGCCCAGGCGGCGTAACCCCGCCAGCCGGGAAGCCTTCGGCTGCAGCGGGAGGACGGGCGGGGCAGCGGGCGGCGGCATTTCCGGCTCCGGTGGGGCGGGGGGATGAGGGTGGGGCGCTGGGTTCATCCGCTTTCCAGGGCTTTCCGCAGTTGATCCCATGCGGCCTGGAACTTGGCCAGGCCTTCGGCTTCGAGCCGGTCGGCCATGGCGGCGAAGTCGATGCCCATATCGGCCAGGCGCTCGAGGGTGTCGTCGTTTTCCGTGCAGGCGCTTTCCAGGCGGGGCGCCGGGTGGCCGTGATCCCGGAAGGCGTCGAGGGTCGCCAGCGGCAGGGTGGTGACGGTGAGTGGCGCGATGAGCGCGTCCACATACTTGGTGTCGGGGTAGTCCGGGTTCTTGGTGGAGGTGCTGGCCCACAGGGGCCGCTGAACGATGGCCCCGTCGATGATGAGCCGTTCCCAGGCCGAGGTGGCCAGGTGCCGGCGAAATGCCCGGTAGGTGGCGCGGGCCGCGGCGAGGGCGATGCGCCCCTTGAGATCCGCGGCGGCGGGTTCCGTGGCCGCCTTCTTGGTCAGCAGATGATCAGCCAGGGTCTCGATGCGGCTGACGAAGAAACTGGCCACCGAGGCCACGTTGTCCACCGGCAGGCCGGCGCTGACCCGTTCGGCGATGCCCGCCTGCCAGGCCATGGCCACCTGGCTGTAGCGGCGGGGACTGAAAATCAGGGTGGCGTTGACATTGATCCCTTCGGCGAGCAGGCGGCGGATGGCCACCAGCCCGGCGTCGGTGGCCGGGATCTTGATCATGACGTTGGGACGCTCGAGCCGCTGCCACCAGCGCCGGGCCTCGCGCACCGAACCGTCGGCATCGTGGGCCAGGGCCGGATCGATCTCCAGGCTTACGTAGCCGTCGAGCCGTCCCGATTCCTCGTACACGGGGCGAAGGCGGTCGGCGGCCAGCCGGAAGTCTTCCTGCATCAGGGCTTCGTAACGCGCCAAGCCGCTGTCGTGGTCCGGGGGCAGGCGCTCGATGCGCCGGCGATAACCGGGATGTTCAAGAACGGCCTTGGCCAGGATGGCGGGGTTGGAGGTGAGGCCGCAGATTCCGTCTTCGCGCATCAGTCGTGGCAAATCCCGCTCCAGCAGATCCCGGTGCAGATCATCCAGCCAGGGGCTCTGGCCGAGGGCCTTGAGCTGGCGCAGGCGATTCATAGCGGCAACTCCGTGTCGAGGCCAGGCATGAGCACCACGGTATCATGCAGGTGTTGCGCAAAGCGCCGCATGACGTCTTCTTCTCCGTGCACCAGCACGGTGCGTTTATGACCGTCGATCCGTCGATGCCCGCTTGGCGGTTCGTCGTGATCGGCGTGGGCCGAGAAGCCGCCGATGGCATGGATGCGAGCGCGTACCGGAATGTCTTCATGAAAGATTCGCACGGGTTCCGCGCCATGAAAGGATCTTTTCATCGTGTTGTGCTCCGTGTGATGTCAGTCGAACAATGGCGTGCCGTTGGTCTGATGCCATTGCAAGATTCCCTCCCAGGCGTCGAGCGCCGTTTCGGCGAACCAGAACAGTTCCCGGTCCTCGGGGTCGATGGTGCCTTCTTCGACGAGAAAATCGAAATCGATCACCCTCCGCCAATACTTCTCGCCGATAAGGATCACCGGAAGGGGGGCGACCTTGCGGGTCTGGATGAGGGTCAGAGTCTCGAACAGTTCGTCCAGCGTGCCGTAACCGCCGGGGAAGGCCACGAGCGCCCTGGCGCGCAACAGAAAGTGGAGTTTGCGAAGAGCGAAATAATGGAAACGGAAGCACAGCCCCGGAGTGAGATAAGGGTTGGGAAACTGTTCATGGGGAAGGGTGATGTTGAGGCCGATGGTTTTTGCCCCGGTTTCCCAGGCTCCGCGGTTCGCGGCCTCCATCATGCCCGGACCTCCACCGGTCATCAATACCACCCGATTATCGCCGGGTCCGCTTCCCGAGTCGCCCACCAACCGGCCGAAATCGCGCGCTACCCGATAATAGTGGCTTTTCGCCAGAAGACGCTTGGCCACCTCCAACCTCTGCTGCAGACGAGGATCACGGGGAGAAGACTTCAGGGCCTCTTCGCACGCTTCCACTTGGCGGTGGGCGGCCGCAGGTTCCGGGATGCGGGTGCTGCCGAAGACGACGATGGTATGTTCGATGCCGTGTTCGCGCAGCAGGGTTTCGGCCTTGCTGTAGTCGAGTTGCAGGCGAATGCCGCGAGTGTCCTCCTTTTGAAGGAAATCCACGTCTTCGTCGGCCTGGCGGTAGGCCGGATCTTCCATCAATCGACGCACCCGTTCAGGCGCATCCATGTCGTCCACCGCCGGTTTGGGTTGTTGCCAGGGAAGCTTCTTCCGGCGATGGAGCGGATGCGGCGGAACGGGAATGGTGGGGTCGTCGTCCGATTGTCGGTTCTCGCTCATCGGGTTCGTCCTCGAGCATGATGAAGCAGCACGGCCAGGGCCGCGGCGATCCGCCTTGCGTTGGGCGGGTCGGAGCGGGATGGCAGCAGGATGGGCACTTTGGCTCCAATGACGACGCCGGCGAGGGTGGCGCCGGCCAAGTATTCGAGATCTTTGGCCAGGATGTTGGCGGCGTTGAGATCCGGGGCGAGCAGAATGTCCACGTCGCCCGAGACGCTGCTTTTTATCCGTTTGATGCGCGCAGCTTCGGCGGAGATGGCGTTGTCGAAAGCCAGAGGGCCGTCCACGATGGCGTGCCGGATCTGGCCGCGCTCGGCCATCTTGCTCAGGCATGCGGCGTCGATGGTGGAGGCGATGGCGGGCTTGACCACTTCCACGGCCGAGAGCGCAGCGGCTTTCGGACGATCCACGCCGAGCAGACGGGCCAGATCGATGGCGTTTTGCAAGATCTGCGCTTTGACGGTCAGGTCCGGAGCGATGTTGATGGCAGCGTCGGTGATGTAGAGCGGTTTCGGATAGGCGGGCAGTTCCGTGACGAATACATGGCTCACCCGCTGCCCGGTGCGCAGCCGTTCCAGGACGGGATGCATGAGCGCATCGGTATGAATCCAACCTTTGGCCAGAGCGTGCACGCGTCCTTCCTCGACGAAACGGATCCCTTTTTCCACGGCCTCCGCTTCCGAGTCCGCCGGGATCACGCGCAGCTCTTCCTTTCGGCAGCGGAGTTCGACGCACAACTCGTGGATTCGGCGCTCGCCGCCGATGAGGAAGGGCTCCACCAGGCCGGCCTCGCGCGCCTCGAGCATGCCTTGCAGGACATGCCGTTCCTCCGCGTCCACGACGGCGATCGGAATCGGGCCGTAGGCCCGGGCGCGGGCCACGAAATCCTCCAGTCGCGATTGGTCGTTCATAGGCGTCTTCGCATCTCCCCGGGCGTTCGCTCGCTCAGTCTCTTTTGAACAAGCGCCGCTCACTGAACCCCAGTTCCGCCACCAACACCGTCCCGTAACCGCAGCCGATCCACAGCAGGTTCTCCGGCCTCTGCTGATAGAGATAGGCCATCAGGGCGAGCCAGGAGAAAGCGGTGGCCGCCATGCCGATCAGAGGGATCGCCGGATGGATGACGATCCGGCGCCGTAGCCGCCATGCGGCGACGTGGATTGCAAGAAAGATCAGCAAAAAAGTGGAGCTGGAAAAGGATGCGATGATGCTCAGGTCGGCAAGGTTGACCAAGGCCAGGGTGACCAGCGTGATCGCCGTGAGGCTGACCCACGGAATGTCGCCTCCTTTCCGGCTGAACGCGAAGACCTTCGGAAGCTCTCTCTCCCGGGCCATCACCTTTCCCAGGCGCGCCGTACCGAAGAGGGTCGCATTGATGGCCGAAGCGGTGGAGAAGAGGGCGGCCAGGCCGATGAGAAGATAGCCTGCGCGGCCCAAAAAGGGCTCGGCGGCCACGGCCAACGCATACTCTTTGTCGTGAGCGATCTGGTCGGGAGTCAGGTTGCCCTCGGCCACCAGCGAGACCAGTACGTAAACGAAAATGGTGACGCCGATGGACCAGAAGATGCCTCGGCCCAGATTGCGCCGCGGGTTCTCCATCTCGTTCACCGCGTTGGGAATGAGCTCGAAGCCTTCGTAGGCGACGAAGATCAGCGCCGCTCCCATGACCGTGCCCAGAGCGCCGTGATCCATGACGGGGAGAAGACGCTCGGGTCGTAGAAAGAACAATCCGATGATGGAGAAGAGCAGCAGGATCAGCACCTTGACCGTCACGATCAGCAACTCGGCGGTTCCGCTGGCCTTCACGCCGTAGAGATTGATGCCGAGAAAGGCCAGCAGAACCAGCGATTCGAGCAGGTGGTGCATGGCGGGTGCCGTGGCGGAGGCGTCGCCGGCCATGGCGGAGCCGTAGGCGCCGAAAGTGTAGGCGTACAGTCCCAGGGTGCCGATGTACCCGGCAAGCAGCAGCCAACCGGCGATGCCTCCCACGTTGGGATGGGCGAACGCCTTTTCCAGATAGGTGAAGCTGCCGCCGTCCGATTCGAAAGCGACGCCGAGCCGGGCATAGGCGGCCCCTGTGACAAGCGCCACCACGCCACCGAGAGCGAACGCCAGGGGGGCGGCGTGGCCGGCCTGGGCCACCGCCAAGCCCAGTACCGAAAAAATTCCGCCGCCGATCATTCCGCCCACTCCCATGGCGACGATCTCTTTCAGGGTGAGGCGTTGCGCGGCCGAACCGGTCATCGATCCCTCACCAAAGGAGCTGTTGGGGATCGGCCAGCCGCTCGGACAGGCTTTCCAGGAAACGGGCGGCGTCGGCGCCGTAGACCACGCGGTGGTCGCAACTGAGAGTGAGTTCCGCCTTTCCCTCCCGGGCGGCGCCCACGGCCAGAATCGCTGCGGCTCCCAGCGGCAACAGGGCGTCGAACCGGTCTACTGCGGGAAACATCCCCAGATTGGAGAGATAGAAGGTGGCTCCGGTATAGTCTTCCCGCGCCAACCGCCGACGGAAGACCTTCTCTTTCAGAATGCGCCAATCTTCCGCCAGCTCGGCCAGCGGGCGCCCCGCCATGTCGCGGAGCACCGGCGTAACCAAGCCGCCGGCCAGATCCACGGCGATTCCCACGTCCACCCGTTCCCGCTGCGCAAGCCCTTCGGGGGTGTACGCCGCGTTGAAGCGGGGATGCTCCGTCACGGTTTGCGCGCAGGCTCTGGCGAGCAGGAGGGTGGCCGACAGCTTCTGCTCGTGAGCCTGTGCCAGCAATGGATCCATGGAGAGGCGCGAACTGACGCGAAATACCGGCGTATGAACGGTGGCGCTCATGTTGTCGGCCACGGCTTCCTGCATGGCGCTGAGCGGTTCCAGGCGATAGGGAGGGCCGGCCTCCAGATCGGGGAAGGGAGGCCGCAGCGCCGCCGCCACCACCTGGGCGGCCTGGATCACGCCATCGTCGGTCGGCGTCACCCGGCCAAGGTCCACGCCCAAGGCGTGGGCCAGTTGCCGCGCATAGGGGGAGGCCTTCACCCGCTCTCGCTGTCCATGGCGGGCATGGGTCACCGGCGAGAGCGCCGGCATCTTCTCGGCAAGCGCTTCGGCTGCCGACGCCGCCGGCGGTGGAGTCTCCTCTGGGGACTTCGACTCCGCATGGGCGGCGGCTCCGCCAGCGGCGGATGCCCGCGTCCGCGCCGGCGACGCCTTCTCGGTCTGCTGTTGCGGCCGGTCGCTCAGATAGCCGATGGTCTCTCCCACGGCCACCTCCCGGCCTGGTTCCACCAGCGGACCCGCCAGATAGCCGTCTTCGAAGGCCTCCACCTCCATCACCGCCTTGTCGGACTCCACCTCGGCGATCACTTCTCCCTTGCGCACCGCGTCGCCCGGCTGCTTGGTCCAGCTCACCACTTTGCCCGTGGACATGGTGTCCGAGAGGATGGGCATGGTAATGGGTTTCAGGCTCATGGCGTCTCTCCTGGTTGCTTCCCGCCCAACAGCGCCCGGGCGGCCCCGGCGATGCTGGAAACGGAAGGGATGCAGCGGCTTTCCAGGGTGCCATTGTAGGGAATCGGCAGCTCTTCGCCGCCATGACGCCGGGGCGGCGCATCCAATTCGAAGAAGCAGCGCTCCGCCAGCTCGGCGGCAATCTCGGCGCCGGCGCCGGCGAAACGGCTGTCCTCCTCCACCACCAGCAGGTGATGGGTCTTGGCGATGGAGCGGGCGCAGCTCTCCCAGTCGATGGGCCGCAGGCTGCGCAGATCCACCACCTCCACCGAGATCCCTTCCTCCGCCAGCCGCTCCGCCGCCCGCAGCGAGAGATCCACCATTCTGGAGTAGGTGACCAGGGTGAGGTCCTCGCCGTCGCGGCGCACCTGGGCGCGGTGCATGGGAGGCGCCTTCGCCTCCACGTCCAAGGGGCCTTTGCTGAAGTAGAGCAGCTCGTGTTCCAGCAGCACGATGGGTTCGTCGCTGCGGATCGCTTGGCGCAGTTGCCACCAGGCGTCCTGCGGCGTGGAGGGAACGGCCACCCGCAGGCCCGGAACGTTCATGTACATCTGCTCCAGCCGCTGGGAATGCTGCGCGGCGAGCTGCTTGGCGACGCCTCCCGGCATGCGCACCACCAAGGGCATGGGAAACTGCCCTCCCGACATGAAGGGCACCTTGGCCGCCATGTTGACGATGGCGTCCAGAGCCAGCAACGAGAAGTTGATGGTCATGATCTCCACCACCGGCCGCATGCCCACCAGCGCGGCGCCCACGCCGAGGCCGGTGAAGCTGCCCTCCGAGATGGGCGTGTCGCGCACCCGCCATTCGCCATATTTGGCGTAGAGTCCTTCGGTCACCCGGTAACTGCCGCCATAGAGGCCCACGTCCTCGCCCAGGACGAAAACCGATTCGTCCGCTTCCATCTCGGCGTCCAGGGCGAGATTCAGCGCTTTCCAGTAGAGCACTTCGTCCATCAGAGCAGCACCTCCGCGCCGCGGTTGCACTCCAGCGCCGCCCGGGCCTCCTCCATGGTGGGTTCCGGGCTCCGCCGGGCGAACTCCACGGCGCGCTCCACGATCTCCTCCGCCCGGGCCTTCAGCCGGTCCAACTCTTGCGCCGAGAGCAGCCCCCCGTCGTTCATGTGCGTGGTCATGCGGGCGATGCTGTCGGGGCCCGCCGCGGCGATCTGTTCCGGGGTGGGATAGTGTTGTAAGGTCTCCTCGATGGCCACCACCACCGGGTCCTCGGTGCTTTCGTAGGCCTGAACCTCCATCTTGGGTCGGTAGGTTCCCGGGTCGGCCATGGAATGGCCCCGGAAGCGGTAGGTCTCGAATTCGAGAAACTGCGGTCCCGTTCCTTCCCGGATGTGCCGCAACGCATCCTGCGTCGCCTGATAGACCGCCAGCACATCCATGCCGTTGACGCGCCGCGCCGGAATCCGGTAGCCGCAAGCGCGTTTGTACACCTCGGCCACGGCGGAATGGCGGTGGATCTCGGTGCCGATCTGATAGTGGTTGTTTTCACAGACGAAAAGGATGGGCAGCTTCCACAGCGCCGCCATGTTGAGCGATTCGTGGAAGGTGCCCTGATTGACCGCTCCATCGCCGAAGAAGCAGATCACCGCTTCCGGGAGTTCCCGCATGGCGACGGCGTAGGCGATGCCGAGCGTCACCGGATAGGTCTCGCCGACGATGGCGTATCCTCCCATGAAACGTCTCTCCCGGTCGAAGAGGTGCATGGAGCCCCCCATGCCGCGGCTGCATCCATCTCTCTTGCCGAAGAGTTCCGCCATCACCGCGTCGGGGGGGATGCCGCGCACCAGCGCATGGACATGTTCCCGGTAGGTGCTGACCACATAGTCGGAGGGTTCCGCGGCATGGAGAACGCCCACCGCCACTGCCTCCTCGCCGGGATAGAGATGGAGAAATCCCGCGATGTTGCCCTGGGTGTATTCCCGAGCCGCCCGTTCTTCGAAGGCGCGGGCCAGCAACATGTCGTAGAGCATGGAGACCTTGGTTTCGCGCTCCATGGTTTTCAATTCCCGCCTTCCGGCAGAAAGTCGTCGAGAGCGTCGAACAGGGGCGTCATGTACATGTAAGCGGGACCGCCGTGCATGATGACCGCCATGAAGCCGGCCTCCACGATTTCGTCGCGGGTGGCGCCCGCCGCCACCGCCTGCTGTACATGGAAAGCGATGCACCATTCGCACTGGGCCGCCACCGCAAGGCCCACATTGATCAGCTCCTTGGTTCTCAGGTCGAGAGCTTTTCCCGCCTCGGCCTTCTTGAGGAAACCGAGAAAGGCTTCCGTCTCCAGCGGATAGTCCTTCTCCAGCCGCTGGGTGATTCGGGCCACTTCCTGGAGTCTCTCTTTCATCTTGCTCATCGTCTGTTCCTCCGCGTCCGCGTGGTTACTTTCACAACCCCAACTCCGCCTCCTTGGCGAGGACCCGGCGGGTGGTGGCCAGCACCGTGTCCGGGTTGAGGCTCATGGAGTCGATGCCGATCTCCACCAAATAGTCGGCCATCTCCGGGTAGTCGGAGGGGGCCTGGCCGCACAGGCCCGAATGGCGGCCGTTGCGGCGGGCGCCTTCCACGGCCAGCCGGATCATCTGCTTGACACCGGGGTCCCGTTCGTCGAAGTCGAAGGAGACGATCTCCGAATCCCGATCCACGCCCAGGGTGAGCTGGGTGAGATCGTTGGAGCCGATGGAGAAGCCATCGAAGTGTTTGGCGAATTCGTCGATCAGGATCACATTGTTGGGGATCTCGCACATGACGTAGATCTCCAGGCCGTTCTCGCCCCGCTTCAGGCCGTTTTCCGCCATGACGGCCAGCACCTTCTCGGCCTCTGGAATGCGCCGGCAGAAAGGGATCATCAGCTTCACGTTGGTCAGACCCATGGTCTCGCGAACACGCTTCATGGCCGCACATTCCAGGGCGAAGCCGCCGGCATAGGCGGGATGGGTGTAACGGGCGGCGCCGCGAAAGCCGATCATGGGATTGTCTTCCTTGGGCTCGAAATCGCGGCCGCCGAGCAGGGTGGCGTATTCGTTGGTCTTGAAGTCGGACAGGCGTACCACCACCGGCTTGGGCCAGAAGGCGGCGGCGATGGTGCCCACGCCTTCCGAGAGCTTGCGCACGAAGTAGTCGCTGCCGTCGGCATAGCCCACGATCAGGCTCTCGATGGCGCGGCGTACCTCCGGATCGCGGATCCGCTCCGGATGGCGCAGGGCCATGGGATGGGCCTTGATGTATTCGTTGATGATGAATTCCAGGCGCGCCAGCCCCACGCCGTCGTTGGGCAGGAAGGACGTGGCGAAGGCCAGGTCGGGATTGCCCAGGTTGATCATGATCTTCGTGCGGGGACGAGGCAGGTCGGAGAGATCGGTTCGGATCACTTCCCATTCCAGCTCGCCACGGTACACCCGGCCCTCGTCGCCGCCGGCGCAGGAGACGGTGACCGTCTCGCCGTCGGGAACGGTCTCGGTGGCGTTGTCGGTGCCCACCACCGCGGGGATCCCCAGTTCCCGGGCCACGATGGCGGCATGGCAGGTGCGGCCGCCGCGGTTGGTGACGATGGCCGCGGCGGTCTTCATCACCGGCTCCCAGTCGGGGGTGGTGGTGTCGGCCACCAGCACCTCGCCGGGACGGAATTCGTGCAAATGGGCCACGTCGCGGACGTATCGGGCGCGCCCAGCGGCGATCTTGGTGCCAACGGCATAGCCTTGGGCAAGAACTTCGCTCTCCTCTTTCAGATGGTACTGCTCAAGAAGGGTACCTTGCTTTTGTGACTCCACCGTTTCGGGGCGGGCCTGGACCATGTACAGCTCGCCATCGAGACCGTCCTTGGCCCATTCCATGTCCATGGGCCTGTCGCGTCCGGCCTTGGCACTGTAGTGTTTCTCCACCTTGATCGCATAGTCGGCCAGGGTCAGCACGTCTTCGTCGCTGAGGCAGAAGCGGCGCCGGTCGGCTTCCGGCACCGGGACGTTGCGGGTCGTCTCCTTGCTGCCGCCCTCGGCGTAGATCATCTTGATCTTCTTGCTGCCCAGGTGCCGGCGCAGCACGGCCCGGTAGCCCTGTTCGAAGGTGGGCTTGTGCACGTAGAACTCGTCGGGCTCCACGGCGCCCTGCACCACGTTCTCGCCCAGGCCCCAGGCGCCGGTGATGAAGACCACGTCGCGAAAGCCGGTTTCCGTGTCCAGCGAGAACATTACGCCGGAGGCGGCCAGATCGGAGCGCACCATCTTCATGATGCCTACCGAAAGATAGACCTTGAAGTGGTCGAAGCCGTTGTCGATCCGGTAGTGGATGGCGCGATCGGTGAACAGGGACGCGAAGCAGCGTTTCACCGCGTCGAGCAGGTGTTCCTCGCCGCGGATGTTGAGATAGGTTTCCTGCTGGCCGGCGAAACTGGCGCTGGGCAGATCCTCGGCCGTGGCCGAGGAGCGCACGGCCACGCTCAGATCCTCGCCGTATTCGTTCCGCAGGCGGTGCCAGGCGGTACGGATTTCGTCCCGCAGCGTGGGTGGCAGAGGAGCGCCGTAGACGATGGCCCGGGCCTTCGCGCCCCGGCGGGCCAGATCGTCCACGTCGTCGGGGTCGAGGCCGTCGAGCGCCTCGTGCAGTTGGTCCCAGGCGCCGGCGGCGGTGAGCGTGTCCCGGTAGGCCTCCGCAGTGACGGCGAAGCCGTTCGGCACCTTCACCCCACGGGGTGTCAGTTCCCGGTACATTTCGCCGAGCGAGGCGTTCTTGCCGCCCACCAGCGGCACGTCGTCGATGCCGAGTTCTTCGAACCAGCGAATGTAGTGGCTCATGCGTTTTTCCCCTTGACTTTCGGTGCCGCTACGGGTCTCCAAAAGAACGGACCGGCAACGCTGCAGGCCGTTTTTTCAGCCATGTTAGTGAAACTGGGGACGCATCGCCAGATTGCAACTTTTTTGAAACAGGTTTCCAAGAAAAACATTTTGTCACCGCTCCGATTCTCATGTTCCAATGAAAGGATGCGCATCCATATCGTCGACATCACCATGTTCTACGCGCCGGCCAGCGGTGGCGTGCGCACCTATCTGGACGCCAAGCGAAAATGGCTGAAGGGAAGGGCGGAGATTCGTCACCATCTGCTGGTCCCGGGGGCTCGAAGAACGACGAGGGGGGAGACACGCTGGCTGCCCGCTCCGCCCCTTCCCCTTGGCAACGGCTACCGTTTTCCGCTGCGCGCCGGCCCCTGGATCGAGGAGCTGGTGGCGCTGAAGCCGGATCTCATCGAGGCGGAGGACCCCTATCTCCTACCCTGGGCGGCTTTGGAAGCGGGCCGCCGCCTTCGAGTGCCGGTGATCGGTTTCTACCACTCGGATCTGCCCCGCTTGGCCGGATCCCGGGCGGGTGACTGGAGCAACCGCTTGTTGAACCGCTACGTGGCCAATCTCTACCGCCGCTTCGACCTGGTGCTGGCGCCTTCGAGAGTCATGGCGGAAAAGCTTCACCGCCTGGGAGTGGAACAGGTCCGGATTCAGCCTCTGGGCGTGGATGTCCAGCAATTTCATCCGCGAAACCGGGATCCTCGTCTGAGGGAGGAACTGGGGCTCGACCCGGACACCCGGCTGCTGATCTTCGCCGGCCGCGGAGCCCGGGAAAAAAATCTGCCGATCCTGCTCGAGGCCATGAGGATTCTGGGCAAGGATTACCATCTTCATCTCGTGGGTTCTCATATGCCCCGCCACCTTCCCGAGAATGTGAGCCGCAGCGAGCGCTTTATGGATTCGCGGGCCGTGGCCGCGTGGTTGGCCAGCAGCGACGCGCTGATCCATGCAGGCGACAGGGAGACTTTCGGGCTGGTGGTGCTGGAAGCCATGGCCTGCGGTATTCCGGTGGTGGGCGTGGAGGCCGGTGCGGTGGCGGAGCTGGTGGCGCCCGGCACCGGGTTGCTGGCCCGACCCCGTTCGGCGCACTCGCTGGCGGAGGCGGTGCGCGCTCTGTTCGCCGACAGTTGGCGAGGGATGGGAGCGCGGGCGCGCCGCCATGTGGAACGCTGCTACTCCTGGGAGCGCGTCTTTCCCCAGCTCCTCGGCCATTATGCCGAGGTCACCGGCATCCCGCTTGCGACGGAAGTGGCCCATGGGTGAAAACGGCGCGTTCGCCATCGTGCTGCACGACGTGGCGCCGGCCACCTGGCCAGCCTACCAAGGGTTCGTCACCGAGCTGGACCGCCGTCACGGCCCGCCGCTCACGCTGCTGGTGGTGCCCGACTACCATCGGCAAGGGCGGTTGGACCGGTTTTCCGATTTTCTGGCGCTGCTGGAAGGGCGCTTGGAGCGGGGCGACGAGCTGGTGCTCCATGGGTACCATCACGACGACCCCGGACCCTTGCCGCTCTCTCCCCGCGCCTGGATCCGCAGGCGGATCATGACCCACGAGGGGGAGTTCGCCGCGCTTTCCGGCGCCGAGGCCCGGCGCCGGCTCGAACGCGGTATCGAGCTTTTCAGGCGGCAGGGATGGCCGCTGCGCGGCTTCGTTCCACCCGCCTGGATGCTCGGCGAGGAGGCCCGGTCCGCGCTGATGGAATCTCCCTTCCGCTATACCAGCAATCCGTCGGCCCTGCTGCAGCTTCCCGATTTCTCCCCGTGCGAAGCGCCCTCCCTGGTCTGGAGCGCGCGCAGCGGGTGGCGGAGGGGGCTCTCCCTTCTTTGGAATCGCCGGCGCCTGGAGCGCAATCGGCATGCTCCGCTGATCCGCTTGGGCATCCATCCGGTGGACATGCGCTTCCCCCTTTCGCGCGACTACTGGATGGAAACCATCGAGGCGTTGCTTTCATCGCGCCGGGCCACCACCAAATGGGAGTGGCTGGAGGGCATTCTTTGAAAGCCCGCTATCTGCTGCTGGTGGCGCTTGGACTGGCGCTCGGCGTCGGCATCCCATTGGTTCTGGGCGGCGAGGCGTTGCTGCGGGTGCTCGGCGAGGTGAACGGCGCGCATCTCCTCGGGATGCTGGCGCTCATCGTTCTGGCCTGGAATCTCAACGCTGGCCGGGTACGGCTGCTGGTGGGAGGACTCGACGGCCACCCTCTCAAGCAGCGCGAGGCGCTGGCCGTGGTGATGGCGACGGAATTCGCCATCTGCGCCACGCCGGGTGGCGCGGGAGGCCCACCCACCTACAGCTATCTATTGCGCCGCAAAGGAGTCGCCGCCACCCAGGGGCTGGCGCTCTATACCGTGGACCAGCTGCTGGACATGCTGTTTTTTCTCACGGCGCTGGCCGCCTTTCTTTTCTACGATCTTCTGGCGCCTTCCCAGCTGCATCTTGGCTGGCAGCTGTTATTGTTGGGCGGGCTGCTGATGTCGGGGCTGCTGTTGGTGTTCGCAGTGGTCCGCCGCTACCGGCGTCTGTTGCTCTTCACCGGCCGCTTGTTGCGTTGGTTGGGGGTGGGCAAAAGAGGGCGTCACCGGGTGATGCGGCGCCTTCTGGAATATCGGCGCGGGCTGCTCGAGGTTCGCAACTTCCCCGCCTGGCGCCTGTGGGGCCTCTATGCCCTCTGTACCGGCCACTGGCTGTTGCGCTACAGCGTTCTCTATCTGGCAGTGCGGGAGGTCGGTGGAGAGCTGGGCTGGATTCACACCTTCCTCGTGCAGATGCTCTCCCTCACCGCCGGCTACGCCACTTTCCTGCCCGGCGGCAGCGGCGGCGCGGAAGCCGGCGCTACCATGCTGCTCCTGCCCCATCTGGACCCTGCGCGGGCCGCCGGCGCCATTCTTCTGTGGCGCTTCGTCACCTTCTACTGGTATCTGCTCGCCGGCGCGCCGGTGTTCGCCCATCTGGCTGGAAGGCCGGTGTGGCGGCAGGTACGGCGAAGCCTGGCGGCGGCGCCGCGAGGAGGGGAGTGATTCCGCTTCGCCACATCGCGCTTTCATGCCGCCGGGATGGCGAAAGCGTGGTGGAAGAACGGCAGCAGCAGGGAGTCATTCCTTTCTCCGCTGAATGAGGGCATGGGTCAGCCGGTAGGTGTGACGGGCCACCATGAGCTCTTCGTCGGTGGGGATCACCCAGGCCGAGGGGTGCCAGTGTTTCGGACTGATGCGTCCTTTGCCGGTCACGTTGGCTTCGTTATCCAGCTTCAGTCCAAGCCAGCTCCCCAGGTCGCAGATCCGCTGGCGGATGCGGGGAGCGTTCTCGCCGATGCCGGCGGTGAACACCAGGGCATCCAGGCCCCCCAGCGCCGCGGCGAGGGAGCCGATGGCCCGGTGAACATGGTGGATGTAGTAGTCCACCGCCAGGCGGGCCGCCGGCTGGTGGCTGGCCAGCAGGGTGCGCATGTCGCCGCTGGTTCCCGACAGTCCCAGCAATCCCGATTCGAAATTGAGTCCATGGGCGATGGCCTCGACGCTCAGCCCCTGCTGTTGCAGATAGAGCACCGCTCCCGGATCCAGCGTTCCAGGGCGGGTGGCCATGGGAACGCCGTCAAGCGGCGTGAAGCTCATGGTGGTGGCCACGCTGCGCCGGCCGTGCAAGGCGCAGAGGCTGGAACCGCTGCCGAGATGCGCCACCACGACGCGCCCGTCGGCCCACTTTCCAAGGTGCTCGGGCAGCACTTCGGCGATGTACTCGTAGGAGAGGCCATGGAAGCCGTAGCGGCGGACGCCCATGTCCTGCCATCGATGGGGGATGGCGAAATAGCGCTCCACCGGCGGCATGTCGTGATGAAAAGCGGTGTCGAAACAGGCCACCTGTGGAATGGACGGGTAGTGGTGGGAGAGGGCGCGGATGGCGGCGAGATTGTGGGGGAGGTGAAGGGGCGCCAGGGGGATCAGCGCGTCGAGCTGTCGCAGGGTGCTCGAGTTGAGCAGCACCGGGCGGCTGAAGAGGTCGCCACCGTGCACCACGCGGTGTCCCGCACCGGCGATTCTCGGCCTGGAAGGGTGCTGTTCCAGCCAGCGCAACAGCTCGGCCATCGCCTGATGGTGGTCGGCCGCCTCCACCCGCCAGCTGCCCGTGTTGTCGTCCGGACAGAAGGCGAGTTCGAAGCGGGCGTCGGTTCCGATGTCGCGAATGGCTCCGCGGAAGCGCGCCTCCACGGCGGGCGAGCCGGCGTCGTAGAGCGCGAATTTGAGGCTGGAAGAGCCGGCGTTGACGACGAGGATGAGCGGTGTGTCCATCTTTGATCAATTGACCCCGATATTGCACCGGAATCCGGGATTTTCCCGGAAAGACTCGTTCGGCGCATCCCCGCCCCTCACCCCTTGGGGCTGGTGCGTAAAATAGCCGAAATCGGAGTGGTGGGGTGCCATGTTCGGGCTAGGGATAGTTGTCGTGCGGGCGTCGCGGTCCGTGAGCGGAGAAAGGCCGGTCCATCAGCTCATGGAGCGCCAGCAGCAGAAGCAGCAGCGCGAACAGACGGCGCAGCGCCGCTTCCGGCATGGCTAGCGCCAGTTGGGAACCCACGGCGATTCCGGCCAGGTCCCCCAGCGCCAGCCACGGCAGCAGGGGCCATTCCACCAGCGACTCGCGCACGTCTTCGACGACGCCCGTGAAGATGGCGGGCAGGCGGGCGTTCAGAGAGGAGCCCTGCGCCATCTGCTGGGGCATCCCGAGCCCCACCACGAAGAGAGGCGCGAGGACGGGGCCGCCGCTGACGCCCACCACGCCGGCCATGAAACCGGCGATCATTCCGGTGATCGCCATCCATGCATGGGGATGGGCCAGCGCCACGCCCGCGCCCCCGCCTGGATGGAAGAAGAGCGCCGCCGCGCCCGCCAACAGGATCAGCCCCAGCAGCCGTCGCAGCAAGCCGTCCGGCCAATGGACGGAAAATCGGGCGGCGAGGGGGGCGACCATGGCGGCGGGCAACCCGGTCCACAACAGGGTGCTCCACTGTACCTGCCCCGACACCCCATAGCGCAGTGCGCCCGCCAGCGAGGTCACGCCGGCCAGCGCCATTGCCGTTCCTCTGGCTCGGTGGCGGTCCAGGCCAAGCCATTCGCTGAGCAGGGGGATCACCAGAGTACCGCCTCCCAGGCTGGCCAATCCCCCGCCGAAACCGGCCACCAGTCCAACCGTCAACACCTTCCAGCGGGGCAGGGCGTGGAAAAGGGTGGTGCTCCACACGGTGGCCTCCTGAGCGGGAGTGGTGGGAATGGGCGCCGCTCAGGACTCCGTTTCCTGGCACTCGGTGGCGGCGGCGCGGATCACCATCACGTCGCAAGGGGCCGTGTGCACCACGCCGCACGCGGTGGAGCCCAGCATGGCGAAAGGGCCGTGACGGGCGTGGCTGGAGAGAACGATGAGATCGGCGCCCGCCTGCCGAGCGAAGAGGGTGATCTCATGTTTGGCCGAGTGGTCGGTGAAGCGCACCTCCAGGCCGGCCTCGTCCAGATTCCGGGCGCGCGCAAGCTGCCGCAGCTTCGTCTTCGCCTTTTCCAACAGATAGTGTTTGGGATCCCGATCTTCCGGCGCGATCCAGTCGTTGGGGATCTCCTCGGGAAAATAGTCGATGACGTGCAACAGCAGAAGCCGCGCGCCGTAGTGGCCGGCCAACTCGATGGCGCGGTCGAGCGCGGCGTCGCAGTGGATGGAGAACTCGGTGGGGCAGAGAATGAGACGATAGTTCTTCAAAGCACCTTCTCCCGCGGATTCATTCCAGCTTGGCGAGTATGGAATGGAGTATCTCCTCCTCCTTTTTCAACTCCTCCCGAAAATCGTGGTTCTCGGTGGCGGCGATCTCCAGGCGAAGATCGGAGAGGTAGGAGGTCAACGACTTCTTCAGGGTCTTCGCCTGATCGTCGGAAAGGTCGAGCGTGGTCATGTGGCGCTTCTCCTCTCTGGGTTGTTGCCTCTCTTTGCATGCTAGCCGATTTCCCCTTCTGTCGATTTGATTTGGATCTAAGGCGAAACGGAATTCAGAGGAAGGGTCGATGCCGGCGCCAGTGGCGGATCAGCAGATAGCCGAAGAGCATGCCGCCAAGGTGGGCGAAATGGGCCACGCCCGCCTCGGTGCCGGTGATGCCGGCCCAGAGCTCGATGCCTCCATAGAGCAGAACGAACCATTTGGCCTTGAGAACGACCGGCGGGAAGACCAGCAACAGCCGTTCGTCGGGGAAGGTGAGGCCGAAGGCCAGCAGCAATCCGAAAACGCCGCCGGAGGCGCCGATGGTGGGGTAGTACTGCCCGCTCAGGGCGGTCCAGACGAGTTGGGTCAGGCCCGCTCCGGCCACGCACACCAGGTAATAAAGCAGAAATGCGCGTGCTCCCCACAGCCGTTCCATGCGGCTGCCGAAGAGCCACAGCGCATACATGTTCAGCGCGATGTGCAGCAGGCTGCCGTGGAGGAAGCCGTAGCTCAGGAGCTGCCAGAGATGGAAGCGCCCCGAAAAGGCGCCCTGCGCGGCCGCTTCTTGGGACACGCCATGGATCGGCCAAAGCGCGAACGGGGCCAGGATCCCGGGGTTGGCCAGCTCCAGCAGGAACATGCCCACGTTGAGCAGCAACAGCAGCTGAACCATGGGCGTGGTCACGGATCGGTTTCCTCCACCTTCGCGGGGGTTGCAGCGGTCACAGGGCGATCCGATCGCCCGTTTCGGGCATCGCCACCCGGGCGTTGCCCAGCCGTTTCGCAAAGGCGTTCATCGCCTCCTCCTCGCCATGGACAAGCACGGTGAGGCCGGGTTCGCCGGTTTTGCGGTACCAGTCGTACAGCTCCTCGCAGTCGGCGTGCGCCGAAAATCCGCCGATGGTGTGGATAGCGGCCTCCACCGGAATCTCCTCGCCGAAGATCTTCACCGATTTTGCGCCGTCCACGATGCGGCGGGCCAGGGTGCCCCGGGCGGCATAACCGACGAAGACCACGGCGCACTCTTCGCGCCAGAGATTGTGCTTGAGATGGTGGCGCACCCGGCCGCCGGTGCACATGCCCGAGCCGGCCATGATCACGGCTCCTCCATGAACCTGGTTCAAGGCCATGGAATCCGCGGTGTCCCGGGTGAAGTGGAGGCCGGGCAGCCAGAACGGGTCCTCGCCGTTGCGGAACAGCTCGTAGGTCTCCTTGTCGAAACACTCCGGATGGCGCCGGAAGATCTCGGTGGCGGAGATGGCCATGGGAGAATCGAGAAAAACCTGCATGGAAGCGGGCAGGATGTCGCGTTCCACTCCTTCGCGCAGGAAATAGAGGATCTCCTGGGCGCGTTCCAGGGCGAAGGTGGGGATGATGACGTTCCCCCCTTTGCGGAAGGTGTCGAGAATGGCCCGGTAGAGTTCGTCGATGGAGGGGCGAAGCGCCTTGTGGCGGCGGTCGCCGTAGGTGGTCTCGATCACCACCGTGTCCACCTGGGGGGGAGTCGCCGGATTGCGCAGGATCACCCGGTGGTTGTAGCCCAGATCGCCGGAAAGAAGCAGGCGGTGGCGACGGCCGTTTTCTTCCAGTTCCAGCAGGATGCTGGCCGACCCGAGAATGTGGCCGGCGTCCAGGAAGGTGGCGTGGATGCCGTCGGCGAGCCGCATCCTTTCGTTGTAGCGGGCCGTGCCGTCGAAATAGTCCATGGTATCGAGCACGTCCAGCACCGTGTAGAGCGGCTCCACGGCCGGCAGCTCGTGCCTTTTTTTATGGTGATGGCGCCCATGACGCTCCAGCTTCTTCGATCGCCACTCGGCCTCTTTCTCCTGCAGGCTCGCGGCGTCGAGCAGAACCAGCTTGGCCAGTTCATGGCTGGCGGCGGTGGTGATGATCCTGCCGCGGAATCCTTGCCGGACCAGCAACGGAATGCGGCCGCAATGGTCGAGATGGGCGTGGGTCAGCAGCAGATAATCGATGGAGGCGGGATCGAAGCCGAAAGGACGCCGGTTCTCCTCGTCCAGCTCCCGTCCCCCTTGATACATGCCGCAATCCACCAGGATCCGCTTGCCGTTGCACTCCACCAGATGGCAGGAGCCGGTGACTTCGCGATCCGCGCCGTGAAACGATATCTCCATCCGCTTCTTCTCACTTCGTTGCCGGTGACGCACGGTTCACCATCATAGGCGGGCGCACAGGCGGATGCAAAAATGCGGAAAAAGCGCGGTGGCGTTCCAACATAAATTGCGCATAATACATATTATGTTAAATTACGGCGATGGAGCGCCCGAAATGGGCTCCTTTTGCTCCGGGTCAATGTCGCCAGGGTGTTTCGGCGTCATTCTCTACTTGCATTCGGGCCACTGGGACCCATGTGCAGAGGGTCTGCCAAACGGTTCCGGGCTAGCGCACAAGGAGTTTCGTCCATGCAGAGCGAGAAGAAGACGCAAGCGGAGATCGAAGAGCTGCTCTCCCGTCTGGAGGTGGATCCCGAGCGGGGGCTCGCCGCTTCAGAGGTGGAGGCCCGGCAGCAGCGATATGGACTGAATCGCATCGAGGCCAAGGAGAAGACTTGGTGGCAACGGCTGCTGGCCCGCTTCTGGGGTCCCATTCCCTGGATGATCGAGGTGGCGGCGATTCTTTCCGCTTCCGTCAAGCGGTGGGAAGATTTCGTCATCATTCTCGTCATGCTTCTGGTCAACGCCTTCGTCGATTTCTATCAGGAATCCAAGGCCCTCAACGCCATCGAGGTGCTCAAGAGCAAGCTGGCGCTGAAAAGCCTGGTATTGCGCGACGGGCAGTGGCTGGAGATCGACGCCGCCCAGCTCGTCCCCGGAGACATCGTCAAGCTGAAGATCGGCAACATCGTGCCTGCCGATCTAACGTTGATCGGCGGCGGCGACTTTCTGCAGATCGATCAGTCCGCCTTGACCGGCGAGTCGCTGCCCGTGGAGAAGACGGCGGGAGAAACCGCCTTCGCCAACACCGTCGTCAAACAAGGCGAGATGATCGGAGTGGTCACCGCCACCGGCTTGAACACCGAGTTCGGTAAAACGGTGGGCTTGGTGGCCAAGGCGGAGATGGCGGGACGCAGCCATTTCAAGCAGATGGTCATCAAGGTGGGCGATTTCCTCATTCTGCTGACGCTGGTGGTCATCGTGATTCTGGTGTTGCTGGGCATCTCCCGCCACGAGTCGGAAGTGGACCTCCTCATCTACGCGCTGGTGCTCACCATTTCGGCGATTCCGGTGGCGATGCCGGCGGTGCTCACCGTCACCATGGCCATCGGCGCGGTGGCCCTGGCCCGCAGGCAGGCGATCGTCAGCCGCCTCGACGCCATCGAGGAGCTGGCCGGCGTGGATGTCCTCTGCTCCGACAAGACGGGCACTCTCACCCAGAACCGCATGAGCCTGGCCGAGCCCTACGTCAGCCCGGAATTCGGTGAAGAGGCGCTGTTTCTCTACGCCGCGCTCGCCAGCCGTGAGGAGAACCGGGATCCCATCGAAGAACCCATCTTCGCCGAGCTGGACCGTCGAAGCTTGCGGGAACGCCTGAAGGAGTACCGGCTGCAAAAATTCGTTCCCTTCGATCCGGTGAGCAAATCTTCCCAGGCCCTGCTCGAAGATGCGCAGGGGCAACGGCTGGTCGCGGTGAAAGGGGCGCCGCAGGTGATCATCGAGATGTGCCAGGGCCCCGATTTCGACAAAGCCGCCGCTTATCAGCAGGTGGAGGATTTCGCCGACAAGGGTTTCCGTACCCTGGGTGTGGCGGTGCAGCGGGGAAAGAAAGAGGAACCCTTTCGTTTCGTCGGCCTCATTCCCCTCTTCGATCCTCCCAGGGAGGATTCTCGGGAGGTCATCGCCCACCTCAAAAAACAGGGCGTGGACGTCAAGATGGTCACAGGAGACAACCTCGCCGTGGCACGCTACATCGCCCGCCTGCTCGACATCGGCGAAAACATCGAAGACGTCCGGGAACTCAAGGGTCAAAGCACTGAAGAGTATCTGTTCCTGGCGCGGCTGGTCTCCAAGGCGCTGCTCAAGGTGGTCAACGCCGAACTGCCGGAAGACGCCGTGGAGCACCAGGCCGACGAAGTGGTGCGGCTGGTGCGCAAGGAGTTGAACAACCTCCCCCTTCCACCGGGTACCGTGCAGCGCCACGAGTCGGAGATCATCGCGGCCATCGAGGCGGCCAACGGCTTCGCCCAGGTCTATCCGGAGGACAAATATTTCATCGTCGACGAGCTGCAGAAGAAGGATCACATCGTCGGCATGACCGGAGACGGCGTCAACGACGCCCCCGCCCTAAAAAAGGCGGACGTGGGCATCGCCGTCGACAGCGCCACCGACGCCGCCCGGGCCGCCGCCGACATCGTGCTCACTGCCCCGGGCCTCGGCGTCATCCTGGAAGCCATCCAGCAGGCGCGCATCACCTTCGAGCGCATGCAGAGCTACACCATCTACCGCATCGCCGAGACCATCCGCATCATCTTCTTCATGGG